>Ga0208244_100970_pt1 | contig 19680 bp, 19 predicted proteins | sample SubbioCR12Aug_5A_FD_184828 | JGI IMG/M metagenome (GOLD analysis project Ga0208244, IMG submission 184828) | Serpentinite rock and fluid subsurface biosphere microbial communities from McLaughlin Reserve, California, USA - CR12Aug_5A (SPAdes) | ecosystem: Environmental > Terrestrial > Deep... | reverse complement strand
CATCGCCAATCTCCGGGAAGGCCGCTTGGCCTTGTCTTGGGGTGTTCGCGATTAGAAGGGTATTGGCCTTCGGATGCCAGGACTTTTTGAAGGTGGAACGAAGATTTTTTGCTGGCGGCGCCAGAACTGCTTTGGGTGCGAAGATTTCCACCGTTGTGGGCTGTCAGGCCTGTATTTCCGTGCCTCAGAACGTAACAGCCGCTCCCGCCGTCAATTCTTCATCGCCGATAATCCAGCGCTTCCTTTGCTGTTGTTGGGATGAGGAGGTTTTCGGTCAGGCACCAGATAGCGCCAGTTGCGTTCGATCGAGTCGTACAAGGATTCGGAAGTCGAGTCGAAGCCGTCCAGGTTCAGCCTGGCCAGCAGGCTGCGCCCTTCCATGTCATGTTGCATGCCCAGCAAAACCTTGCGCATCCGGAATCGCAGTCCGGATGCAGCCCCTGGTCCGGCAACAACAGGCGGAAAGCCGGAAAACGCCGAACGCCAGGCCACCCGGGTGGAACGGACTCTCTCAGGATGCAGCTTTGCCAGCGCGTCCCAAATGTAGCCGTCGACCGAACCGCCATGCGCCAGCCCGGCGTCCACCGATTCGATCACTTTGCGATGGCTCCAGGTGAAGAAGGCCTTGCTAAAAAACTGCGCGCTGGTCTGTCCCAGACGCTTGAGTTCAACCTGGGGCGTCAACCAGCCCGAATTCGAATCGGGATCGGAGTAGGCAAATACCTTGCCATGCAGATCGGCAATGGTCCGCGTGGTTTGGTCTTCGTTTCCGACAATCAGATACGACCGGTACAGCGGCGCGCCCTGATAAACCGGTGTGGCCGTCAGTGCCAGGCGGCTGCGCTGCCGCACATAGGGATAGCCGCACAGCCAGGCAAAATCGAGTTGGCCGTCGAGCAGCAAGGCGAGAATTTCACGGTAATTGCCACGCCGCACAAACCGCACCGGCATGCCGAGGTGCGCTTCAAGATAGCGCTGCCAGCTTGCGATGAACTGCGCCTGTTCGTCGAGGATGACGGGCGTAATCCCGAATACGATATGGGGGGCGGATTCAGCGCGGGCCAGCGCACACGGCAATCCGAGCGAGGCAAGCAGCAGGCGGCGGCGCAATCTGTTCATGCGGCACATATTACCAAGTGGTAATAGCGGAGTGTCAATGAGAGGTTTTGTATCGACCGGGGTAATCGCCACGCGTCATTGCAATCAGCCATCCTGATCTGCCTCGCAGGAGGGAGTTGAGACCGCTTGGTTGAGACAGGCGAAAGGCCGCCCGATGTTCCCGTTTGGAAATAGTGGGCATTCGACTATTACCGTTGGGTAACGGCCTCGCCAGAGGCAAAACGATTAACCATCTGAATTTAATGGTTAATTTTGTGTGGCACGCATGTTGCTGTCACTAGGTGATGCTCACAAACCATTACGATCCGAAACCTGCCCAAACTGGTTGGCGTGCGCTGAGGAAAGACCGCGCCCTGAGCCATCTTTCCGCCGCCTGTCTTCCGCTGCGCCAGCGCGCCGGCGAATGCCGGGCCTGTCGCGCAGCTTGCCCTGTCGATGCGCTGTTGATGACTGCCGAGGGTCTCGCCTTGCATGCGGATTGCCTGGGCTGTGGCCGTTGTGCGCCGGCATGCCCGATGGGCGCGCTGGATCTGCCCGGCTCGCGTCCTGTGGTTGCCGGAGACGCGGCAACGGTCTTGCGGGTAGATTGCCAGCGCGTTACGGCCACGTTGCGCGCTGAAGCCAGCGTCCCGTGCCTCGGTGCGCTGGATGCGGCGGCCCTGCTGGAATTACGTGTGCACGCAGGGGAGCGGCCGATCGAACTGGCCGACCGCGGCTGGTGCGGAAGTTGCCCGGCCGGTGGTATCGAACACCCCGTCCAGGCCGCGCTGAAAACCGCGCATGCCCTGCTTGCGGAAATGCAGGTGCCATGCGCGCTGTGGCCGCGGTTGGTGAATATGCCCCTGCCTGCGTCGGCGGCATCGCCCGGGATTGCAGGCGTTGGCGGCGAAGAGGCCATGTCGCGGCGCGCCTTTTTTGGGCGGGTGACGCGCCCGGTTCGTCAGTCGGCCGTCGAACCTGCGCCGGATTCCCCGATTCGTTCCCTGGCCGCCGTCGCCCACCCGTCGTTATCCCGCAAAAGTCTGGTCACGTCGTTGAGCGCGTTGGCGGCTCGGCGCGATCAGCCTCTGCCCTCATCCCCTTATCCCCGCATCACCGCCAGTGTCCGCTGCCACGACCATCAGGGCTGCGTTCGGGTCTGCCCAACCGGCGCGTTGCGCGCCTACCGCGAGGGGGATGCCGGTGGTGTGCGTTTCGATCCGGCAGCCTGCATTGCCTGCGGACTGTGCGAACGGCACTGCCCGGAACAGGCCCTGACCGTGTCATCAGCATGGTCTTTGCAGCATCCGGCTGACCCGGTGCATGCCATGGTGTTCACCCAGGTAACGGAACTCACGCGACATGCCCTGCAGGAATGCTCGGCGTGCGGTTCGGCTTATGGCGTGTCGCCGGGTGAGACGGACACGGGACTGTGCGATCCATGTGGCAAGTCGCGCCGCCTGGCGCGAGACACGTTTCAACAATTTTTCGGGGCGCGCCCATGAGCAAGAAGCGCGACCAGGAAGGGAGTGGGCGCTGTGAGGTGCCCAAGGATCATCTTTTCGCCAGTCAGGGAAATGTGATGTCGCGCAGCGAGGCGCATTCTTTAAAACAAGGAGGAGATACGGATGAAAATCCTGGAAACCCTGATTAGCCGCCGCCGCTTCCTGCAGGCCACCGGCGCCACCGCCGCCGTCGGCGCAGCCGGCGCCGCGGTGACCGGCATTGGAGGTCTGCCCGGTCTGACCGCAGTCAAGGAGGCGCAGGCCCAGACCCAGACTGCGGGCGGCCGCACCGTTGTCACAAAGAACATCTGCGCACAATGCCCGGCGCGTTGCGGCATTGACGTTTACACCACCAATGGGCGCGTGCATGCAATCTACGGCGACACCGGCAACCCGATCGCGAACGGCAAGCTCTGCCCCAAGGGACACCTGGGCACGTATTTCCTGTACGACCCCGACCGCTTCAAGGGCCCGATGAAGCGCACCAACCCGAAGAAGGGGCGTAACGAGGATCCGGGTTTTGTGCCGATCTCATGGGACGAGGCGCTCGACACCGTCGCCGCGCGCCTGCAAGGGCTGCGCGACAAAGGCGAGTCGCACCGTTTCGCGCTGTTCTACGGTCGCGGCTGGGGCGCTTCGGACGCCGGCCTGCAGGGGGACTTCGGCAAGCTGTACGGCTCCCCGAACGTGGCGATCGGTCACGCCTCGATGTGCGCCGAAGGCTCCAAACGCGCCAAGCAGGCCACCGACGGCAATAACTCGTACAACGCCTACGACTACCGCAACACCAATTACATTCTGAACTTCGGCGCGAGCTTTCTCGAAGCTTTCCGGCCATACAACTATCTGATGCAGGTGTGGGGCCACATGCGCTCGAAGAGTCCGCAAACGCGGATCACCACGGTCGACGTGCGCATGAATCCGACGATGGCCGCATCAGACCGCGCGCTCTATATCAAGCCCGCCACCGATGGAGCGATGGCACTCGCGATCGCACACGTGATCCTGACGGAGGGGCTCTGGGACCGCGAGTTCGTCGGCGACTTCCACAATCCCGACATGCGCTTCCGGACCGGGCAGCGCATCGCCCCGGGCGCGTTCGCGGAAAAATGGGTACACGGCCTTGCCGAATGGTGGAACGAGGAACTGAAGGACCGAACGCCCGAATGGGCTGCGAGCGTAACGACGATCTCGGCACGTGACATCGTGACGGTCGCCCGTGAATTCGGTACCACGCGCCCGGCCATGGCGATCATGGAACGCGGCCCGACGTCACACACCAACGGCACCTACAACGGCATGGCGATCCATGCGCTGAACGCGCTTGTCGGCTGCCTGTACACCGAGGGCGGCATGTTCTATCAGATGGGTCCGTCCTACGGGGGGCTGCCGGTCAATGCCGGTGACTACATGGACAACTGGGCGACGAACGGCGCATGGAAGAGCCAACCGCGCATCGACAAGGCCGGTACCGCCGAATGGCCCATGGCGGGCACGATGATGCAGGAGGCCGGCCCCAACCATCTGAAGGGTGACCCGTACAAGATGGATACGGCAATGTTCTTCTATACCAACCCGATCTGGAGTGCTCCGGACCCGTTGGCATGGGAAGAAGCGCTGAAGGACGTGTTCATCATCGAAACCTCGCCCTTCCCGGGTGAGACCGCGATGTACGCGGACATCGTTCTGCCCGACCACACCTATCTCGAGCGCCTGCAGGATTCGCCGACGTATCCGTTTGAGGGTTGGCCGATGGCGGCACTGCGCGTACCGGCAATCGAACCCATCTATGACACCAAGCACTTCGGGGACACGCTGATCGAGATCGGCAAGCGCATGAAGGGACCGATGGGCGAGTATTACAAGGTCCTCGACAATGTCGAGAACGTGCTGCGCCATCGCGCCAAAGGCTTCGAGAAGGATCCGGGCGATAACGGCGTGAACAGCTTCGAGTCGTGGAAGGAAAAAGGCGTCTGGTACAAGAAGCGCTACAACTGGCGCCAGGTCCGTGGCGTGTTCTACGAATGGGACGGCAGCGGCTACAACACCGTGATGTCCGAAGAAGACGTCAAGGGCAAGCTCCTCAAGACCCCCTCCGGAAAGTTCGAGTTCAAGTCGGGTTTCCTGGAGAAGCATGCCGACTACATCGAACGCGAACTGGGCGTGGCAGCGAGCCGTGTCGGCCTCATCCAGTGGGTCGAACCCAGGCACAGCGGCGAAGGTGACCTGTACTTCGTATCACCAAAGACGCCGCTGCACGCGGAAGGCCGCAGCGGCAACATTCCGCACGCGATCGCCAACCAGCAGCCGATCGTCGGCGGCCGCAAGACGGTGTACCTGGAGATCCACCCGGACACCGCCCGCGCCCGCAACATCCGCGATGGCGACAAGGTGCGCATCAAGTCGAATCTCGGCTCGATCGAAGCCTTGTGCCGCTACATGCCCGCCCACCGTCCCGACACCCTGGTGCTGCCGATGGAACACGGCCACTGGGCACAAGGACGCTGGGCCAAGGGCCGCTTGCCGGGCCACTCCGGCGACATCACCGAAAACGTATCCGATCCGATCTCCGGACTTGCCTGTTACTACACTGGCAAGGTCACCGTTGAACGGGCCTGATCCCTGCACTTATAAGGAGCTACAAACATGGCGAAGTGGGGAATGGTCATCGACCTGGACAAATGCACCGGCTGTCAGGCCTGTGCGACGGCGTGCGCAATGGAAAACAACACCCTGCCCGGCGAGAGTTGGCAGGACGTGCTTTTCTATCATGAAGGACAGTACCCGAGCGCCCAGATGAAGTGGCTGCCGCGCCCGTGCATGCAGTGCGAGAACCCCTCGTGCGTGCATGTCTGCCCGACCCGAGCGACCTACAAGGACATGGATGCCGGCGGGATCGTTTTCGTCGACTGGAACAAGTGCATCGGCTGCAAGTACTGCATGATCGCCTGCCCGTACGGGGTGCGCTTCTATGCTGACGAGAAGCCGCTGCTCGAACCCGATCTGCGCGACGTCTTCCCGGGCAGCAATGGCCAGCTATGGAGCCCGCCGTACCAGAACTCGGAACAGGACTGGAAGCGCGGTATCGGTGTCCAGCCGGCCGGGGTCGTATCGAAATGTACCTTCTGCTACCACAAGGTCGGCAAGGCCCCTGCGGGTACGGCGGACCTCGACGAGGACATCCCCGAACTCAAGGAGTACGTCCCCGCATGTGTGCGCACATGCGCACCCAAGGCACGCTTCTTCGGTGATCTCGACAACCCCGGGAGCCAGGTCAACCGCCTGATCGGCGACAAACACGGTGTTCGCCTGAAGGACCACACCGGCAATCGTCCGCAAGTGTACTACCTCGGTGCGGGCGCCGATGTCCCGGCCTTCCAACCCAAGCCGCGTTCCTGAGGAGGTAACGACAAATGACGAACGAAAATATGATGAAGGGCCCGGCGGGAACCGGTCTGCTGCTCGTATCAGCCGTCGTGCTGGTAGCATCCTTTGCCTATGCGATGTCGAACCTGATGAGCCAGGGCCACGCAAGCCTGAACACCAGTTCGACCCTGCCCTGGGGTCAGCCGATCGCAACCTACTTGTACTTTGCGCTGGCTTCCTCGGGCCTCGGCCTGATCGCATCGCTGCCTCTGGTGTTCGGGTTCAAGCAGTTCTATCCGATCGTCAAGCGCTGCATCTTCCTCGCTTTCATCATCCTGATCTCGGGGATGGCCGTGCTGGCGATGGAACTGGGCCATGTCTTCCGCATGCTGTGGGTGATCCCGTTCAACATGCAGATCCAGTCGGCGATGTTCTGGATGGGCGTGTTCTACGTGGCCGACCTGGTGTTCCTGCTGTGGAAGTTCCGGAAGATGGATGATGGCGAATGGGACAGCAAGACCAGCATACAGGTCGGAATCGGCTCATTCCTTGCCGTGCTGCTCGCCAGCGGCAACCTCGCGCTGGTCTTCGGCATGATGAGCATGCGTCCGTTCTGGTTCGATGGCCTGCTGCCCATCTACTTCTACCTGACGGCGGTCGCGAGCGGCCTTGCCGCACTGGTGTTCTTCACCTATCTGGCCCACGGTTTCAGCCAGGAGCGGATGTCGGCGCCGCTGCGGGCACTGCTCGCCGGCTCGCTGCCGAAGCTTTTCGCAGCGGTCCTTGGCGGCACCCTGCTGTTCATCGCGGTACGGGCAATCACCGGACTCTACACGAACAACCCGGAGATCTATTACGTCTGGAAGGACTACCTGTTTGCATCCCCCGCCTACCAGGCCTCGTTGTGGCTGGGAATCGTGCTGCCGTTCGTGATCATGCTCATGGCTTCGTTGCGGAAGCAGCCGCCCGTGCAGATCGCCGTGTCCATTCTGGTATTCGGCGGACTGTTCGCCGAGCGATACTTCTTCGTCGTCGGAGGCCAGATCGTGCCGTTGTTCAAGGGCACCTGGGAATGGAACCTGGTCCAGTACACCCCGTCGATCACGGAATGGAGTCTGACGATCATGGGGTCGGCCCTGCTCTTCACCCTGTACGTGCTGGGTGAAAAGCGCCTGAACCTCTCGGCCATGCCGCCGATGGGCGCCGAATCGACCAGTGCAGCAGCATCCGGTACCCAGCCAGCCGCTGCCGGCAGTTGATCACAGGTACCATGCCGGGGCCGGCAGGAAATTCGTCGGCCCCGGCATTGCCCCTTTTCAGGCCCATACGGATTGCGCCATGACTCGAAGCGACCTCCAATTGATCCCGCGTGCGGAACTCTATCTGTGCCTGTCGAAGGCGTTCCTGCCGCCGCTGCAGGAACCCGACTTCCATGCGCTGACGGTAGATTTTCCAGCCGATCTCGAAGAACTCGATGAGGAAATCGGCCTGATCGGCACAGAACGGCTGACGCGCATCACGGTGAGCCTGACTTCGTTTCCCGATCATTCGGCGCTGCTGAAAACCTACAGCCGGCTCTTCCTGTCACCGCCCGCCCCCGCACTGCTCAACATGGGACTCTATCTCGACGGTGGTCTGATGGGGAACAGCTGCAGCGAACTCGAACGCTTGTACGTCGCCCACGGCCTCCAACGCGACCCGGCGTTTCGCGACGGATCCGACCATCTTGCACTCTACCTCCAGTTCCTGGCCTGGACCTACGCACAGGCGCAGGAGCATTTCGATGGCGGCGACCCGGAACGCGCATTGGGCGTGCTCGCCGACGCGGGCGGCAGCATGGTCTGCCAAGGCGTCCCGGCGATCAGTCATCTCGTCACGCATCTTCGCAGGGCCGAGTCCTCGCTTGGCCTGTCTAGCGCGTTCGGCGAGATCGCGGAACTGACTCGGCTCGCCTTCGCCCACGACACCCGGGCTATCCGTGCCCGACTCCCTGCCAGCCCGACGTCCACGGTCGAAGCGGAGACGCCCGAGCCTGCTCCGCCGACCGGAACCACCGTCGCAACCGATACGATGCTCGCGTGCAGCCATTGCGACCATTCCTTCCTGGCCGAGAACTCCCTGGCAACCATGGTGAGCGTGCTGACCTCCAAGGGCCTGGATACGACCCACATGACCGTCTGCCCGGAGTGCCGCACGAAGGCGATGGGACTCACGCCGATGGAGCCGCCCCGGCTCAAGAAGGCCTCGTGAACACAGCGGATGGCGGTACGTTGCGTCCTCCACGCCGCGGCCGTGCTGATCGGCTGCTCCGCGGCAACCGCGGGCATGGACATCGATGAGTACATGCCGCGCTCCGAACTCATCGAGCTAACCGATGAAGAGGCGCAGCGACAACGTGAGCGCGTGCTGCGAGAGGCAGAACGAGCACGCGTGCAGGCGGCGGAACGGGAACGGCACGAGGCGGCGGAGCGCATGCGCATCGACGCGGAACATGCCGCACGCCCGTTTGCGGTCCGACTGATCGAGCAGCGCTGCGTCGGATGCCACGACATGGAGCTCGTCACGTTCAAGCCAAGGACGCGAATCGGCTGGGAGTGGGTCGTGCTTCGCATGCAGTGGATCAACGGCGCAGCACTGGCACCCGGGGAACGCACGATCATCGCGACCCATCTGGCCGACCGGCACCGGGCGCCTGCGCGCCGTGCCCTTGCAGAACTGGCTACGGCGCTGCTGGTCTTCGGCATCGCAGGATGGCTTTCGTGGCGCCGAATCCGTACACATCGCGCCCACGATAGAAACGAACCGGAGAATCCGCGATGAAGATCATGAACGGGACACTCGTCACCGCCGCCTACACTTTTCGTGACGAGCATGGGGACATGATCGGTAGCAGTGAGTCGAACGGGCCCCTGACCTATGTGCATGGCGGGGGACAGATGCTGCGCGGTATCGAAGCGGCACTGGACGGACGCCCGGTGGGTTGCCGGCTCTCTCTGACACTTACACCGGAGGAGGCCTTCGGCCCCCACCGGCCCGAACTGGTGTTTGAAGCCCCGCGGGCCAATCTTCCTGCGGGCATCCGGATCGAACCCGGAGTCGAGTTGTTCAGCGGCATGGGGGACCGGCCCGCATTCCAGCTCCGTGTGGTCAAGGAAACCGAGGCCGGCGCCCTGCTGGACGGCAATCATCCCCACGCCGGAAAGACACTTCAAGTGGAACTCGAAGTCCTCGATATTCGCGAACCGGAATGAAGCCGGCTACCGTCTTGCGCCGAATGCCGGCCCGCCTGATGGCCTGATGTTTCAGGACTCAATAGGCCAGCCAGCCCCCGGGTCAATAGCGCGGCTTGATCATGAAACCGGCGGTCGCGAGGTCGCGCGTGGCGAGTTCGAGTTTCAGCGTCTGTTCGCTGCGTGCTGGAATGCCGGCCTCGATGCGGCGCGTGTCGCCGAGATACTCGCTGGAGGCGAAGCTGCGCCGCGCGATGGGACGATCCCGCAGATCGGTGAGCGTGAGATCGAGCACCGGCCAGGCCTGGGCATGACCGGCGCGATTGCCGAGAGTGAGCGTAAGACTCAGGCGACCGCTGGCCTCGGTCTGCAGGTCGGAGCCGACGATCTGCAGCAGCGCCAGGTTTTTCGGCAGGGACAGGGTGCAGCCCAGCACGGCGCATATCTGCTCGAATGCGGGACGGGTCTGCGGCAGCCGGCTGACCAGCGCATCGCGCAGGAAGTAGGCGGTTTGCGCCAGCAGCAGCAGCACCAGCAGCAGTGCGCTGGCCACGCCCCACGCCCAAGGCTGGATGCGGCGCTGCGCGGACGGCGGGCGTGCCGTGCCAGGCAGCGGGGTCGCATATTCGATGCGTGCCGCAGGCGGAGATGGCGCAGCGGGCGCAATGGGGGTGAAGGGGTACACGGGCGCGTCCGACGCGTGGGGATACGCGGGCGCCGGGTAGAACTGCGGCAACGGGCCGGGGTCGTCCGGCACCGCAATATCGGGGTCGATGAGGATGATCGACGGCAGGTCGAGCGAGGCTTCGCGCTGGGCGATGCCGCGCGGCGCGTCGGCAACCGCGGCGTCCTCTGCGGGGACGGCGGCCTCGGGCGCCGCCGCGTCTGCCACCTGCTCGGGCGACTGCTCGGCTTCCGGCAACGCGGGCGCTGCAACGGGTTCGGACCCGGCCTCGAGGGAAAGCGGCGAACCGTCTTCCATCAGCAGGCTCGGATGCGCATTGAAGGCGGCCCCGCACACGCTGCACTGCACCCAGCCCTGGGCAGCTTCGAGCTGATCCGCCCCGAGGCGGAACACGCTGGCGCATTGCGGGCAGGTGGTGCGGTAAGTCACTTTTTGGTGCCGGCCAGGCGCACCCAGCCTTCATCCACGACGGCCGGGTCGAACGCAAACCACTCGCGGTAGACCGCCATCACCTCGTCGGCCTGTTCGGCCAGGATGCCGGACAGCACCAGCCGGCCGGCCGCTCGCACCCGGCCCGCCAGCAACGGCACCATGCCCTTGAGCGGGTTGGTGAGGATGTTGGCGACGACGACATCGTACTGCCCCGGCGCGAGTTCGCCGGGCAGGCAAAAGTGCGCGGCCACGCCGTTCAACGCGGCGTTGTCGCGCGAGGCGGTGACCGCCTGCGCGTCGATGTCGACGCCGTCGACCCGCCCTGCGCCCAGCTTGGCGGCGGCGATGGCGAGGATGCCGGAGCCGCAGCCGTAATCGAGCAGGGTTTCGCCGCCGGCGAGCTGGTCGTCGAGCCAGCGCAGGCACAGCCGCGTGGTGGGGTGGCTGCCGGTGCCGAAGGCGAGGCCGGGATCGAGCTTGAGGTTGATCGCGCGGCTGTCGGGCGCTTCGTGCCAGGTCGGCACGATCCACAGGCGCGGCGAGATCGGGATGGGGTCGAACTGCGACTGGGTGAGCCGCACCCAGTCCTGCTCGGCCACGGTTTCGATGGTGTACTCGGTGGGAACAGGAACCCCCGCCAGTTTCGCCGCCGCGGCCAGCGTGGCCGCCGCATCGGCGTGTTCATCCAGCAGCACCTGCGCGATGCTGTGCGGCCACAGTTCGGCGGACGGGTAATCCGGTTCGCCGAACAGCGGCGTTTCGTCCACCGTGCCGGCGTCGGCGTCCTCCAGCGACACCGATAGCGCGCCGGCTTCCATCAGCGCGTCGGACAGCAGCTCGGCCTGTTTGGAGTCAACGATGAGGTGGACGGATTGCCAGGGCATGTTAGGGGCTAGGGGCTAGGGGCTAGGGGCAGGGGCAGGGGCTAGCAGCCTGTTGGGCTTGAAGCCGCGATACGCGCGAATCGACTGCCCCGATTCAAATTTACACACTTTTTAATCACTTTTCGCTCCTCAATCCAGCATTTCACGCGCATTCCGCGCCTTTTTGCCCATTTTCACGTTCGCTGGACGGATTGCGGGTGCAATACGGCCATGCGTTTCAAATTCCACGCCAGACAAACCAGCGTCCATTCGTTGCCGACGTTGATCAAACCCTGCCTATCCGGTTTGTTGCCAATCATGCTATTGGGTGAGTCCACTCACCGCTGTAGAGTGTCTGGTAGGTAGGTGCCGAGGCATGCACGGCGATTCCAAGGATCGAGTTGAATGCCGTCATCGGATAGAAGAAACGGCGGTTAAAGCGAAACACGTATTTGTTGAGGTACGCTTGTAAATGTTGCCGACTGACTCCGTGATGCGTACCGAGCAACCATGTCTTCAGATTCGAGAAGGCGATGTGAATCATGGGCAGGTGGGCGTCGGTCTTGTCACCGTCGCCATTGAGCACCATGGGTTCGTGCGTGTAACCCAGCTTTGCCAAGCCATCGTAGCCGTCCCATCCGTCGGTGCGCACCACAGCTCCTTTCAGCACGTTTTCCTGAACAAACTCCGTGAGCGTCTTGGCGCTGCGGTTTGGGGATCCATGACCGAAAATTAGCATCGGAATGCCTCATTGGCAACAAACCGGATAGGCAGGGTTCAATGACCGCATTGCACCAGACAGCGTGAATAGGCTCGCCAGCGGTTGCTGTCAGCAACCGCTGCACAGTGGTCGTTCATGGAATGCAGCTTCACCGTCCGTTTAACGTGAAAATACATGGCCACGAGGCGTGACAATACCTCGCGACACTTGGCGATGAAAAAAAGAGGGGACGCAGAGTCGCCGGTCATTCCCCTGCTCAACCACACCCCTGTGGCTTCCTCGCAGGTCATCTGGCAGCGACGAAGGTATTTTCATCATTCAGGGTGCCGTGTGTCAATCGGCATGAAAGTTAGCTGGCGCGGAGGACGACAAGACTACGGTCAACATAATCCACAAGCCACCAAGCGTATGAAAATGTAGTCGAGGTGACATTCAGAGGCCAATCATCGTGGTACTGCCAGTCTTTGTGCGGCTCCACAGGAAATCAACGACCGATCTTGCCTCTTCACGCAGTCGTCAAACTCCAGAAATTATGACGACTTCGTACAACCAATTACTTTGGAAAAGCCGCTCGGCGCATGGCTTCCGAGATAGCTCACCGTGGCAACTCCACATAATCGAGCGCTCTACATAATCGGTCTTATGTGGAGCTCCACATAAGACCGAAAAGCACTCAGCCGATTCCGTGAGCACAGCGGCAGTACCTCCCCAAATAGCCGACCTTTATTGCTTCGAAATCTGAACGGCGGTTCGGGGTCGACAACGGCTTCTGGGCAGAGTCGCTCAACGCGCCGTGGGGGCCTTTTGAGGGACCGGCCTCAACCCAGCATCGCCTTCAGCGCTGCCAGGCGGTCGCTGCCGTTGGCCTTGGCGGCCGCGTCGGTGGGTTTTTCGGGCTGGCGCACGTCGTCGCCGAGTTCATCGATGAAGCGCGACGGGTCGCAGGCGACCGATTCGCGCGCGCGCTTGCGACGCGAGCAGTAGGACAGCGTGAGCGACCGTTTCGCACGGGTGACGCCGACGTACATCAGACGACGCTCCTCTTCCAGGCGGCCTTCGTCGACCGCGTCGCGGTGCGGCAGGATGTTCTCTTCCACGCCGACCAGAAACACATGGCCGAATTCGAGGCCCTTGGCGGCGTGCAGCGTGGACAGCCGCACCGCGTCGGGCTCGGTCTCCTCGCGGCCTTCCAGCAGGGTGATCAGTGCGATGGTCTGGGCCAGCTGCAATAAATTCTTGTCATCCTCCTCGCCCTTCTTGGTGATCCAGGCGGCAAATTCGAGCACGTTGTTCCACTTGTTCTGGGCCGCGCGCGTATCGTCCTGGTCGAACACATAAATCTCGTAGTCGATCGATTTCAGCAGATCGTTCAGCACCTCGCCCGCCGGTTCCCGGGCGACCCGCGCCTCGAAACGGTTGATGAAGTTGCAGAACTCAAGCAGCGGCGCCAGCTGGCGCTCGCCGATCTGCGCGACTGCGGCGGCGGAAAATACCGCCTCGAACAGGCTCACATGCAGGGTGGCGGCGACCTGGCCGAGCTTTTCCAGCGTCGCCGCACCGATGCCGCGCTTGGGCGTGGTGACCGCGCGGATGAAGGCCGGGTCGTCGTCGCTGTTGGCGATCAGGCGCAGGTAGGCGATCACATCCTTGATTTCGGCGCGGTCGAAAAACGACTGCCCGCCCGACAGCTGATACGGTACTTTTTCGTTGCGTAGCGCCTTCTCGAATACGCGCGCCTGATAGTTGCCACGATACAGGATGGCGTAGTCGCGCCACTCGGTGCGGTGCTGGAATTTGTGCGACAGGAGGCGCATCACCACTGACTCGGCTTCGTGCTCGTCGTCGCGCGTCGGCATCACCTGGATGGCGTCACCCAGGCCAAGGTCGCTCCACAGGCGTTTTTCGAACAGCTTGGGGTTGTTGGCGATCAGGCTGTTGGCGGCTTTCAGGATGCGGATGGTCGAGCGGTAGTTCTGCTCCAGCTTGACCAGGTGCAGATGCGGATAGTCCTCGCGCAGCTGGCGCAGGTTGTCGGCCGAGGCGCCGCGCCAGCCGTAGATCGCCTGGTCGTCGTCGCCGACTGCGGTGAACGCCGCGCGCACGCCGGTGAGCTTCTGCAGCAGGCGGTATTGCGCGATGTTGGTGTCCTGGTATTCGTCCACCAGGATGTGGCGCAGCCGGTTCTGCCACTTTTCGCGCAGCTCGTGGTGGGTGTCGAGCAGTTCGGCGGGCAGGCGGATCAGGTCGTCGAAATCAACCGCCTGATAGGCGCGTAGCGTCGCGTCGTAGCGGTCGTAGATCTTCGCGTAGGCGCGCGCGTTGTCGTCCTCGGCAGTGGCGAGCGCGGCGGCGGGCGATTTCAGCTCGTTCTTCCACAGCGAGATGCGGCTCACCGCGCGACGGATTTCCTGCTTGTCGGTGGTCTTGATGATTTCAGAAATGATGCCGGCGGCGTCGGCCGAGTCGAGGATGGAAAACGCCGGCTTCAGCTCGGCGAACTTCGCGTCCTCGCGCAGCATGCGCAGGCCCATCGAGTGGAAGGTGGTGACGATCAGCCCCTTGGTGTTCACCCCCTGCGTCAGCTTGGCGGCGCGCTCCTGCATCTCGCGCGCGGCCTTGTTGGTGAAGGTGATGGCGGCGATCGAGCTGGGCTTGTAGCCGCATTCGCCGATCAGGTAGGCGATCTTGTGGGTGATCACGCGCGTCTTGCCCGAGCCGGCGCCGGCCAGCACCAGCAGGGGGCCGTCGAGATACTTCGCCGCTTCGCGCTGCGGCGGATTCAATGCGGCAACCAGGCTCATGCGGCGGAGGCGTCATCGAATTCGCGGTTGAGATACGCGTTGATGGCGTCCGATTCGTACAGCCAGGTTTGCTGGCCGTTGGCGTCGGTGATCCGCAGGCAGGGCACCTGCGGCTTGCCGCCGCCGGCGATCAGGGCGGCGCGGTGGGCCGGATCGTTTTTCGCGTCGCAGGTTTCGATCCTGAGCGACAGCCGCCGGATGGTGCGCCGTGTTTTCAGGCAGAACGGGCAGGTGGGGAAATGGTACAGCGCGAGATTTCGCGTGCGCGCGTCGATGGCCTGCTGCTCGGCTTCCGGGCGCACGATGCCCTTGGGACGGGTGAGCCAATCGCCCAGCAGCAGGAACGGGCCAAGCACGACGCGCAGGGTTTTGAAAAACAGGCGGACAACAGGTTTCATAGGAAGGATTTCAGGCAGGGGGTGTCACGTGGGGTTCAGGCGGGCGCGCTATGATGCGGGGCAACAAGCACACGAAGACCCGTATTTTATATGTCTACCTATGCCATTGGCGACCTTCAGGGGTGCCAGACTTCCCTGCTGCGTTTACTGGATGAACTGAAATTCGACGCGACGGCCGACCGGCTGTGGCTTGTCGGCGATCTGGTCAACCGCGGGCCGGATTCGCTGGCGGTGCTGCGCTTTGTCAAAAGCCTGGGCAATGCCGCCATCAGCGTGCTCGGCAACCACGATCTGCACCTGCTGATGCTGGCCGAGGGGTTCGGCCGCGTGCACAAGGGCGATACCCTCGACGCCATCCTGAATGCCCCCGACCGCGATGAACTGCTGGACTGGCTGCGCCGGCAGAAACTGGCCTGGCGCGAGGGCGACTGGCTGATGGTGCATGCAGGTGTGCTGCCAGGCTGGACGCCCGACGACACCATGCAGCGGGCGGCGGAAGCCGAGGCGATGCTGCAGGGTGCGCATTACCGCGATTTTTTCGCCCACATGTACGGCAACGCGCCGATCGCCTGGCACGACAGTCTGCAGGGCATCGAGCGGCTGCGGGTGATCGTCAACGCCTTCACCCGGCTGCGTTATTGCACGGTTGAAGGCGAGATGGAATTCCACCACAAGGGCGCGCCCGGCACCCAGCCAGCCGGCTGGCTGCCGTGGTTCGCGGTGCCGGGGCGCAAGAGCGCCGCGGCGACGATCATCATCGGCCACTGGTCGACGCTCGGGCTGATCAACCGCAGCGATTTGATCGCGCTGGATACCGGCTGCCTGTGGGGCGGCAGGCTCACCGCAATCAGGCTGGAGGATCGGCAGGTGTTTGCGGTGCAGTGTCCGCAGGCCTCACGCGCAAAAGCCTAACGGTCGCGGCTTCTGCCAGCGCGGCCAGTTCGCGCCGGTGGCCGTTTGGCAGGATCGGTTCGCCGAACTGCAGTTCGGCGATGAGGCCGGGTTCGCTGACGATCTGCTTGAGGCTCTGCCACATGCTGATGTCGTCGATGTAGGCGGGCGCCGCGCTGTATTCTCCGTCCAGCGTGCGGTAATGCAAAGCCGCCGGCACGACCGGGCAGTTCAGTTTGACCGCCGGCTGCAACAGCGACGGCATGAAGCGCCGCAGTGCCCGTCCGTCGCTGGTGGTGCCTTCTGGAAATACCGCGACCCAGGCGCCGTCCTGCATCAGGTTGTGCATCTCGGAGATGATGCGCGAGGTGTCGGCGCGGCGGCCGCGCTCGATGAACAGGGTGCCGGACTTCTGTGCCAGCCAGCCCGCCACTGGCCAGTAGCGCACCTCGGCCTTGGAGACGAAGTGCACCCGCTGCGCGGCGTAGATCAGGTAGATGTCCAGCCACGACACGTGGTTGCACACCAGCAGCGCGCCCCCCGGCAGGCGGGGTGCGGGCGCCAACTGCGCCCGCACCCCGAGCACCCTGAGCAGGCGCCGCGACCAGGCCGTGATGAAGCGGTCGCGACGCACAGGCTTGAACAGGGGAAACGCCAGCCCGGCAACCGTCACCCCCCACGCGAGATGCAGTGCCAGCAGGCTGAGGCGGCGGGCGCGGCGCAGGGCAACGGGAAAGTGGGCGAGCATCACCCGCCCATTGTAAAGCTCAGGCAATAAACCGGCGGGCATAGCTGCGGTTGAGTTGCGCCATCGGCAGCAGCATCAAGAGGTCGGCGGTATTGAAATCCGGGTCCCACGCCGGCTCGCCGCACACCATCGCGCCGAGCCGGGTGTAGCCCTTGATCAGCGGCGGTAGCGCGGCGACGCGGCCGTCGTCGAGCGATTCAACCGGCAGGCGCGTGCGCGGAGCGGCGTGCCATTCGATCGGGGCCAGATGGCGATCGCTTAACTGGCGGTGCACGCTGGCGGCGACATGGCCGCCGTCTGCCATGCCGACGCTGGCGCAGCCGACCACGTACTCGTAACCATAGCGCGTCATGTAGTCGGCCAGCCCCATCCACAGGCGGGCGATGACGGCGCCGCTGCGATGGGCCGGATGCACGCACGAACGCCCCAGTTCGGCCATGCGCGGGCGCAGGAAATTCAGCCGGGTGAGGTCGAATTCCTGCTCGGAATAATAGCTGCCGACACGCCTGGCGGCGTCGGGTGGGAGGATGCGATAGGTGCCGACAACCTCGCCGCTCGCCAGTTCGCGCACCAGCAGGTGGTCGCAGAAGGGGTCGTACAGATCGGTATCGTGTCCGGGCAGGGCGGTTGACAGACGCGCGCCCATTTCCTCGGCAAACACCTGGTAGCGCAGGCGCTGCGCTTCGCGGATTTCGCTGTCGTCGACCGCCAGCGACAGGTGATAGCGGCTGGCGGGAACGGGTTGAACAGTGCTGCGGACGTCGAGCATGGGGCACTCCTGTGGATGGAATGCGCCCAGCTTAGTGAGAGGGTGTTAACGCCCTGTGACGGCAGGACTGCAAAACGGTGACGCTGATGGTCAGGGTGTCACGTGGGCTCTATTGCGTCACCCGGGTGACGCCCCCGCCCGACAGCACCCGCACGCGGTCGCCCACCCGGAATGCCTGGTCGGCCGCCTGGGTGACGGCGATCATCCGTCCTGAATCGAGCCTGACGGTGATTTCCACGCCCTTCTGGCGGGTGACGGCTTCTTCCGCCGCCGCGCCACCCACGCCGCCCAGCACTGCGCCGACGGTTGCACCGACGATACTGCCGCGGCCGCCGCCGACCGTGCTGCCGGCCACCCCGCCGACCACCGCACCGGCACCGGCGCCGATCGGCGTCTTGGTCCCCTCGATGGTGACCTCGCGCACCGACTCCACCACGCCCATCTGCACTTCCTGCACGGTGCGCGCCTGGCTGCGGCTGTAATCCGAGCCGCCCATTCCAGCCGGACAGCCTGCCAGCAACACGGTGCTGGCGGCAATGAGGGCAACTGCGAAGGGCTTGTTCATGACGTGCTCCTGTATTTACTCGTAATGATAGTCAAACTGGGCATGGAATTCGCTGGCGATTTCATCGCGGCCGGGGCGGTGGTTCTGCCCGCCGCGCCGGGCGATCTTGATCGCTCCCATGAGACTGCCCAGACGGCCGGAGGTTTCCCAGTCGAGCCCATGGACGATGCCGTACAGGATGCCGCTGCGATAGGCGTCGCCGCAGCCGGTGGGGTCGAGGATGGCGGCGGGGCGGGCTGCCGGAATGTCGATCTGCCTGCCGGCCGCGTGGATCACCGAGCCTTCGGCGCCGCGCGTCACGATCAGCGCCTCAACATGACGCGCCAGCGTGGCCAGGGTTTCTCCGGTGCGGCTCTGCAGCAGTTCGGCTTCGTAGTCGTTGAGGATGACGTAGCGCGACTTGTGGACGCACTCCAGCAGCTCGTCGCCGGTGAACAGCGGCATGCCCTGGCCGGGGTCGAACACGCACGGCACGCCGGCCTCGTGAAAGCCGCGAACGTGGCGCAGCATGCCGTCGCGGCCGTCCGGCGAGACGATGCCGAGCTTGACGTCCGGCACCGCGCGCACGTCGTTCTGATGCGAATAGTTCATCGCGCCGGGGTGAAAGGCGGTGATCTGGTTGTCGGCGAGGTCGGTGGTGATGAAGGCCTGCGCGGTATAGGTGCCGGCGACATGACGGATGTAGTCGCGCGAAATGCCGTGGCTGTCGAGGCGTTCGCCGTAGGCGGCGAAGTCGTCGCCTACGGTCGCCATGATCAGCGGCTCGCCGCCCAGCAGCTTGAGGTTGTGGGCGATGTTGCCGGCGCAGCCGCCGAACTCGCGGCGCATCTCGGGCACCAGGAAGGACACGTTCAGCATGTGGACCTTGTCGGGCAGGATGTGATGCTTGAAATGGTCCTGAAACACCATGATGGAGTCGAAGGCGAGGGAACCGCAGATGAGGGTGCGCATGGGGAGTATGGGATGAAAGCGACAGCTGGAATTATACGCAGCCCGGCAATCCCCGGTTTTATGGCGAGTTTGCGCGCATGCCCTTGCCGGACGATTTGTGCGAGGTCGAGATGCCGCCGATATTGCGCCGCGCGGCTTGAGGATAAAATCGCTCACCACAGAGACACGGAGGCACAGAGGAAAAACAGGATATCTGTCGCTGTGCGATCCCCCGTCAAGCGGCAGCTGGATTGAACCTAACTTTCATGCCGATTGACGCACGGCGCCCTGAATGATGAAAATACCTTCGTCGCTGCCAGATGACCTGCGAGGAAGCCACAAGGGTGTGGTTGAGCAGGGGAATGACCGGCGACTCTGCGTTCCCTCTTTTTTTCATCGCCAAGTGTCGCGAGGTATTGTCACGCCTCGTGGTCATGTATTTTCACGTTAAAAACCGCAGTTGACCGCGCCCGATGATGCGTCTGATCGGACGACTGCTTGCTGCGCAACGAGGCGGCAGGCCGGGGCCCGCAACGACTCCGCTGTACTGTCTGCGCAGCAACGAAACCGGCTGGAGCGAGGAACGGCTTTGGCGGACCTACATGATGCTGACCGATCTGGAGTCGGTGTTTCGCAGCCTGAAGTCGGAACTGGGCCTGCGCCCGGTGTATCACCTGA
>Ga0208244_100969_pt1 | contig 19681 bp, 16 predicted proteins | sample SubbioCR12Aug_5A_FD_184828 | JGI IMG/M metagenome (GOLD analysis project Ga0208244, IMG submission 184828) | Serpentinite rock and fluid subsurface biosphere microbial communities from McLaughlin Reserve, California, USA - CR12Aug_5A (SPAdes) | ecosystem: Environmental > Terrestrial > Deep... | reverse complement strand
GATCGCTTATCGACCAAACCGCTGACGACGTGGGTTTCCGGCATGTTGCTCTCAAGGGGCGTTGAAAACGCAGTGAGGATAGGGTGTCAGGCGGAATGGGGATGGGTGCGTTTGCTACATAATTCCGGAAATATGGCGACAGAAAGGACTTCTTTCTGGAAGCCAAGCCGGGCATCACCGGTCTTTGGCAGGTCAGTGGACGCAATGACGTCAGCTACGAGGAACGGGTCAGACTGGATGCCTGGTATGCGCGCAATTGGCAACTCTGGTTTGATCTGGTCATCCTTCTGAAAACGGTCAAAGTTGTGCTGACTGGCAAGAGCGCCTATTGAGTATGTGCGCTGATTTCCTGGATCAACGCGGTGTTGGAGTCTCGATGCGCGGCAATTTCGTCACAATGATCAGTATTTCGACATTTATCACCCTGGACTTGCGGAGACATTGACATCGTGGATCCCTATTCAGCACAGGTCATCGCCAGTATCGAACCGAATATTCGCGCCTCGTTCAGCGAAACGCAGTTGCGCGGCATCCAGGATGCCCTGGACGGTTACGAAGCGGGCAGGCGGCGGCACTGGATCGATGTGCGAGGACGCATTCCTGCGTATTTTGCCAGCTACTATTTCGTGTTCCTGATGGGACGCGACCGACGCATCGGACGCCGGCGCACCGAATACAAACGTCGCGGCGCGGTCAGCATGCTGGGCAATGTGCTGTTCTTCATGCTGGTCATGTCGCCCTTGATATTGCTGGCTCTGGTGGGGCTGTATTTTCTCAAGGCGGCGTTGGGCATCGATCTGTTTCCCGATTCCCATTTACCCAGCTTGTTGGGATTGGACAAATGGTAGTGCGCATATCTGACATGGAAGGAAATCCGGCGTGAACCGGCAAACTTTGTTTTCGACAATACTGGATATGGATCCCGACTGGGCTCCGAGATTTGCGGTAAAGACCCAGAAGGGCGCCATCACCTATGGTCAGTTGCGCGATAGCGCAGTACGACTGGCCAACTGGCTGGTCGGCAATGGTTGCGCGCCGGGCGATCGCGTCGCGATCTGCTTGCCCAAGAGCATCGATTCGGTGCTGGCGCAACTCGGCGCAATGCTTGCCGGCGCCGCATATGTGCCGGTCGATCCTCTGGCGCCGGCGCAGCGACAAGCGACGATCGCCAACCTCGCCGGCGCTTGCCGTTTGATCACCACGTCCGAGCTCGCGGTTGCACTGCGCGCAACCGGTATGTCGCTGCCCGCAATCACCGAACTGACGAATGTCGAGGCCGGGGCGGGCATCGCGGCGCTGGTCGCCGAGACCTCCGCCGAGACGCCGACAACCGCCAATCGGGTAACGGCGGACGATCTGGCCGCGATATTGTTCACCTCCGGTTCAACCGGCACGCCCAAAGGCGTCAGCCTGAGCCATGGCAATATCCTGGCTTTCGTGGACTGGACGGTGAGCAGCTTCGGCTTCACGCACGACGACCGCCTGATCAGCCATGCACCGTTTCATTTCGATCTGTCGACGATGGATCTCTATACGACGTTTCGTGTTGGTGGTTCGGTGTTCCTGCTTAATGAAGTTCTGCTGCGTTTCCCGTCCTCGATCAGCAAGATACTCGCGGCAGAACGCATCACTTCCTGGTATTCGGTGCCGACGGCGTTGCGCCTGCTGGTGGAAAAAGGCGTTCTTGAACGCCGCGATCTCTCGGCGCTGCGGCAGATCTTCTTCGCCGGCGAAATTTTCCCGGTGCCGGCGTTGCGCATGGTGATGGCGGCATTTCCCAATGTGGAATTCATCAATCTGTACGGCCCCACGGAAACCAATGTTTGCACGTATTACCGCATGCCCGGCATGCCGCCCGCCGATGCGCTGGACATACCCATCGGCCTGCCGTGCGAGCATTATCAGATCACCATACGCGACGAACATGGCGCCTGTCTCGGTCCGGGCGAAAGCGGCGAGATTCATGTTGCCGGACCGGGCTGCACCCTGGGTTACTGGCAACGTCCGGATTTGACCGAGACCTGTCGTTTCGATGGCCGTGAGGACACTTACCGTACCGGCGATTTCGGCTACTGGCTGGCGGACGGCAATATTCGTTTCCAGGGCCGCCGCGATTCGCAGGTCAAGCTGCGTGGCTATCGCGTCGAATTGATGGAAGTCGAGAACGTCATCCTCAATCATCCGGATATCAAGGAAGCCGCGGTGGTAGTGCATGCCAGTGGCGAAATCGAAGCCGAAATGTTCGCTTTCGTGGTGCCGCAAAATGGCGTCGTGGTGGATGCGGCGACGGTCTACGGCCAATGCGCGAAATTTCTGCCGCCTTATGCCGAGCCGCACGAGGTGGTGGTCATGGAGGATTTTCCACGTACCTCCACCGGCAAGATCGACCGCCAGAGTCTCAAAGCCCTATGCACGCAAGCACGCGATTGATGCCGATGCCGAGCATTGCGTACCGCCAGATCGCCGGAAAGGAGATTCGGCATTTAATTTGCCCGCCAGGGCCTGGAATTCTGTGCGAGGAATGATTTGAAAATCGCTGTTTGCATCAAACAGGTGGCTTCCACCAACGGACCTTTACAACTGGATGTTGGCGCCGGATGGCTGCGCGAGGCGGATACCGCGTTCGAGACCAACGCCGCCGACAGCCACGCGCTGGAAGCCGGGTTGGCCATCCGCGACCGGCTCGGTGGCGAGGTTCTGGTGGTTTCACTCGGACCCGATCGGGTTACTGCGGTGTTGCGCGATGCGCTGGCGAAAGGCGCGGAACGGGCTATCCATGTGGTTCGGGAAGACGCCCACAAGCTCGATCCGGCCCAGGTGGCCGAAGCGTTGGCGGCGGTGTTGCGTGAAGAAGGTTGCGAGCTGATTCTGTGCGGTTTGCAGTCCGACGATGTCGGTCATGGGCAGACCGGCGCACTGCTGGCGGAATGTCTGGGATGGCCGTTGGTCGGTATCGTTGCGGCGCTGGAGGTCGAAACGCCGCACAAGGTGCGCGCCAGGCGCGAACTTGAAGCGGGCTGGAGCCAATGGGTGGAATTGCCGCCACCTTGTGTGCTGACCATACAGTCGGGTATCAACAAACCGCGCTATGCCGGCATGAAGGGCATGCTCGCCGCGAAGAAGAAGCCGATCACCCGGGTGGAGCCGCAGTTCGCCGGCGGCATGCGCAACCAGCAGGTCATTGAACAAATCTACTTCCCGCATCGCGCAAAGCAGACGCGGCTACTTGAGGGCGCGCCGGCAGACGCGGCCGCGCAACTCGTTGCGTTGCTGAATCTGAGGGGCGTGCAATGAGCGATATGCACGGCACATTGGTGATCGTCGAGCGCGCGGCCGAAGGCGTCAGCCGGCACAGTCTGGAAGTGGTTGCCTTCGCCCAGGCTTTGGGTGATCCGGTTCGTGTGCTGTTCCCAGGCATTCCGGACCAGTCCACAGCAGATCTGCTGCAGGCAATGCATGTCGAGGCGCTGCTGACCTGCCCTGAACTCGAACCCTGTGATGTGTATGACGACGATGCCTATGTCGAGGCGATTGTGCGTTGTATTGCTTCGTTGAATCCGCTGCATGTCCTGCTGCCGCACAGCTATACCGCGCGCGACCACGCGCCGCGTCTGGCCGCGCGTCTGAAGGTGACGCTGGTGAGCGACTGCATAGCCATCGAGCATGACGAGAAAGGCTTTTTCTATACCCGCCAGTTGTTTCAGGGCAGAACCCATGCGCGGGTGCGTGTGGCCGGAGAAGGCCCGGTGTTGGTCACTCTGCAGGCCGGCATCGGCCGAGCCGAGTCGGTCGCACGCGGCGCCGTTGCCGCGCCGCTCACTCCTTGTGCGATTGAACTGGTGGCACGTGCTGCGCGCGTGTCAGCCGAAGCGCCGTTTCGCGAATCGGCTCGCAATGTCGATCTGACCCGCGCACGTATCCTGGTTGCCGTGGGACGCGGCATCAAGAGCGCGGAAAATATCGCACTGGCGCAGCGCCTCGCGGATCTGCTGGGCGCCGAACTGGCCGCCAGCCGCGCGGTCTGCGACGAAGGCTGGCTACCTATCGAGCGTCAGGTCGGCAGTTCCGGCCAGACCGTTGCGCCGGCGCTGTACATCGCGCTGGGCATATCCGGGGCGGTGCAGCATCTGGTCGGCATGAAGGGCGCGGATACCATCGTCGCCATCAACAAGGATGCCAGCGCGCCGATTTTCGATGTTGCCGATTACGCCATCGTCGGCGACCTGTTCGAGGTCGTTCCGGCGCTGATCCAGGCATTGGAAAATACCTGATGCAGCACGCCGAACCCGAAACCATCGACGCGGAGGTGGTCATCGTCGGCGCCGGGCCGGCGGGTCTGGCGTGCGCTTTGCGACTTGCCGGGCAGGTCGAGCGGCACAATCGGGAAGGGCGCTTACCGGCCATCGATCCGGACGGTATCTTCGTTCTCGAGAAAGCCGCCGAACTGGGCATGCACACGTTATCCGGCGCGGTGATGGATCCGCGCGGACTTGCCGAACTGGTGCCTGATTTTCTCGCCGAAGGCGCGCCCGTGGAGTGCGCGGTGAGCAGTGACAGCCTGTATTTTCTGACCGCCGGCGGCGCCTATCGCCTGCCGCACATTCCCGCGCAACTGAACAACCAGGGTCATTACCTCATTTCGCTCGGGCGTCTCGTGCAATGGCTGGGTGGCAAGGCAGAGTCCGCCGGTGTCAGCCTGTTCACGGCCACGCCTGCCAGCCGACTGCTGATCGAGGATGGACGCGTGGCGGGTGTGGTGACCGCCGATCAGGGACTGGATCGAGACGGAAAGCCGCAAGCCAACTACCAGCCGGGCTATGTATTGCGCGCCAAGGTCACGGTTCTGGCGGAAGGCGCGCGTGGCGCGTTGGCGAAATGTCTGGTGAACGATTTCGCGCTCGACGCGCAGAGCAACCCGCAAGCCTATGCGCTGGGCTTGAAGGAGGTTTGGGAAATTCCCGCCGGACGTGTTGCCGCCGGTACGGTCTGGCACAGTTTCGGTTACCCGTTGGCCGCCGACATGCAAGGTGGCGGCTGGATGTATGCGATCAGCGAACAGCGTGTTTCGGTCGGTCTGGTGGCTGGGCTGCACTATGCCGACAGCGGGTTTCAGCCGCATGCCGCGTTGCAACGTTACAAGCAGCATCCGCTGATCTCGACTTTGCTGGATGGCGGGAAATTGCTCCAGTACGGCGCCAAAACCCTGGCCAAGGGGGGCTATTGGTCGTTGCCGCAGCTGTACGCGCCGGGTGCGTTGCTGGTTGGCGACGCGGCGGGTTTTCTCGATGGCATGCGCTTGAAGGGCGTGCACATGGCGTTGAAGAGCGGCATGTTGGCTGCCGATGCAACCTACCGGGCTCTGTGCGCGGGGGATGCAATGGATGATGCGCTGGCTGGTTATTCGACGGATTTCGAGGCGAGCTGGATGAAGCAGGATCTCTGGCGGGCGCGCAATTTTCACCAGATTTTTCAGCGAGGCTGGCTGCGTGGCCTGGTTCCCGGCGCGCTGGACATGCTCGGCGCGCGCATCGGGCGCGAACGTCTGCCCAGCCGGCCGGCGCATGACTGCATGCGACCGCGCGAGCAGCGCCCGGTCGACGGGGGCGCCAGCGAAGGCCGAACCCGTCACGACCGGCTCGCCAGCGTCTACCATTCCGCAACCCGGCATCGCGAAGATCAGCCGGTGCATCTGCGCGTTCACGACGCCGCAACCTGCGCGCGGTGTAATCGCGAGCTGGGCAGCCCCTGTCAGAATTTCTGCCCCGCCGGTGTTTACGAGTGGGCGGCAGCCGACCAGGCTGGCGAGACAGGCAGCCTGCGGGTCAACGCCGCGAACTGTTTGCACTGCAAGGCCTGCGATATTCTCGACCCCTATCAGAACATTACCTGGACGCCGCCGGAGGGCGGCGGTGGCCCGCGCTATGAAGGCATGTGAACCGCCCGATCCCCTCTATTTCTCACACAAACTCTGAAAATGGATGATTCATGCATTTCGACTTGAATGAAGACCAGCAGGCCATGCGCGGGGAGATCATCGCCTTCGCGCGCAACGAACTTAACGAGGACATGATCGCGCGCGACAAGGAAGGGCGTTTTTCGCGCGATGCCTGGAAGAAATGCGCCGAGTTCGGCGTACTGGGTTTCCCGTTTCCGAGCGAATTCGGCGGCAGCGATGGCGACATCGTCACCACCACGATGATGATGGAAGCGCTGGGCTACGGCAGCAAGGATGCCGGTTTGCTGTTCAGCATCAACGCCCAGATGTGGAGCGTGATGATGCCCATCCTGCGTTTCGGCAACGATGAGCAGAAACGCCGCTACCTGCCGGCGCTGTGCAATGGCGATATGGTCGGGGCGCATGGCATGTCGGAGCCGGATTCCGGTTCGGATGCCTTCAACATGCGCGCCACGGCGCGCAAGGAAGGTGATAACTATGTGATCAACGGCGTCAAGACCTGGTGTACCAACGCGCCGGTGGCCGATACCTTCATCGTTTTCGCCAATACCGACAAGGCCGGCGGATTCATGGGCGTCACTGCGTTCATCATTGATATCGATACGCCGGGCCTGAGGGTCAGCAAGGAAATCAGCAAGATGGGTCTGAAAACCTCGCCCATGGGCGAGGTGATTCTGGAAGACTGCGTGGTGCCGCTGTCAGCACGTCTCGGCAAGGAGCGTCAGGGCGCGAAGATCTTCAACGACTCGATGGAATGGGAACGCGCCTGCATACTTGGCAGCAATCTTGGCGCGATGCAGCGCCAACTGGAAGTCTGCGTGCAGTATGCCAACGACCGGCAGCAGTTCAGAAAGCCCATTTCGCAATTCCAGTCAGTGTCAAACAAGATCGTCGACATGAAGGTCAGGCTGGAAACCTCGCGCTGGCTTTTGTACAAGGTGGCATGGGCCAAGCAGAACGGCCAGGACGCCACCATGGATGCGGCGATAGCCAAACTTTACCTGTCCGAAGCCTGGGTGCAGTCGTGTCTCGATGCGATCCAGATTCATGGCGGTTACGGATACACCACCGAGTACGAACTGGAACGAGATCTGCGCGACGCGGTGGGGGGCAAGCTCTACTCCGGTACATCGGAGATTCAACGCAACATCATCGCCCGCGCCCTGGGTTTGTGACATTTTTTCAACTTTAAAGCAAAGAAAGGCATAACCATGAGCAATACCGTAGAAGTCGTGCTGAATTGGGTCAAGACCAATTGTCTGAAGGACAAGCCGGGTCTGACCTTGAATCCCGAGACCTCGTTTTTGGCCAATAACGTGCTGGATTCGCTGTCGTTTCTGCATCTGGTGACCTTTCTCGAGGAGCAGTACGGCATCAAGATCGACGAGGACGACATGTCTCCCGATAATTTCGAGTCCGCCATGACGGTCGCGGATCTGGTCGAACGCATGCGTGCATCGTAGTCCAGGCTCATGCGCACCTATCTTTTCGTCATATCGCGTGCGATATGAGCAAAGCTGAAGCAACTTCCGCGACTAACGCCGCCAGTGGCGATCGCCTGCAACGCTACCGCTCGGTCAAGCAATTGCTGGGTCTGCTGCCTTATGGTGCGGGCGCTAAAGCGTTTGCATGGGTTGCGCGCAATCCGCTGGTGCAGGGGTTGGCGAAAAGCCATCGTGGCCGGTTGCGCGAGTTCATGCGCGACCGCGGACTGACCGCCCCGTTTCGCGAGACTTTCGCCCGCTATCTGGTCTGCAACCATCTGGCGGCCTGGCGCTTGTCGAGTCTGGCGAGATGCTCGGACACGGCATTTTCGAACTGGGTGACGCTGGTCGGCGAGCAGCATTTCTCCGCGTTGCGCGAGGCAGGCAAGCCGGTGATCCTGTGCAACAGCCACTTCGGCAGCGGCAAGGCGGTAATGCTCGCGTTGATCCGACGCGGGCATGTCGTGCATTCGCTGGATCGTCAGGACGTGTTTGCGTTTTTCGGCATCCAGTCGCGGGGCCGGGTGGAAAGCATCAACCTGGGTGATCGCGAGCAGAGTTTCATGCTCAAACAGGTCTCGCGCGCCCGCAAAGTGCTGCTCGGCGGCGGCATCCTGCATATCGCCGGCGATGGCCTGCGCGGTCAAAGCGGCAAGGAGGTCGCCTTTCTCGGACGGGCGCGGCGTTTTCCCACCAGTGTGGCGGAACTTGCATTGTTGACCGGCGCGGCTGTGGTGCCGGTATTCGGCCCATTGAATGTGGACGGCCAGATCCGCCTGGAATTCCTGCCGCCACTCAATCCGCCCGAGCCAGGCTTGTCCCGCGAGGCATCGGTAGATCATTTGATTCTGCAATATCGTGATCTGCTCGAAGCACGCTGGCTGGCTGATCCGGGTTCGATCTTCAAGAGCGAGTTGACGCTCTGGCACAGTTTGCCGCGTCTCCCGTCCGTATCCGGCACGACCGGTTGAATCATGTCCAGCGACCAATTGCCCAATTTTCTGATCATCGGCGCCGCCCGCGCCGGTACTTCATCGCTTTATGAATACATGCGGCAGCACCCGGATATATTTTTCAGTCCGGTCAAGGAGCCGATGTTCTTTGCACTTGAAGGGCGCAAGCCGGATTTTCGCGGTCCCGGTGATGATCTGGAAATCAACCGCAAATCGGTCACCGATCTGGCGTCTTATCAGGCGTTGTTCGCCGAGGCGGGCGAACGCCGGGCGGTTGGCGAAGCTTCGGCCAACTATCTGTACTCGGCCAGCGCCGCCGAACGCATCAAGCGGCATATTCCCGATGCGCGCCTGATTGCCGTGCTGCGCAACCCGGTCGAGCGGGCCTACTCCAGTTTTCTCTACATGATCCGCGACCGGCGCGAACCGCTGCGCGATTTCGCCGCTGCGTTGGCACAAGAAGAACAGCGCATCGCCGATCACTGGGAGCATATCTGGCATTACACGCGGATGGGTTTCTATCACCAGCAACTCGAGCGCTACTACCAACAGTTCGATCGCTCGCGCCTGCGCATCTACCTCAACGAGGACATGAAGCGAGATACCCCGGGCATGTTGCGTGATGTGTTCGATTTTCTGGAAGTCGACAGCGGTTTCGTACCGGACACCTCGGTCAGTTTCAACGAGGGTGGCGTACCGAAACGGCCGTTGCTGAACACCCTGCTGACCCGACCGAGCCTGGTCAAACGCCTGTTGCGGCCGCTGATGCCGGCCGCCGCGATGAAGTTCTACACGCGTCTGAAGCACAGCAATCTCGACAAGCCGCCGCTCGATCCGGAAGTGCGCGCGCACTTGGTTGCGCTGTTTCGCGATGATGTGCTGCGCTTGCAGGATCTGATCGATCGCGATCTTTCGCACTGGCTGAGAACATGAGTACCGCCGCCCGCTCAGGATTGCCCAATTTTCTTTATCTCGGGCCGGACAAGTCGGGTTCATCCTGGCTGTTCGAGGTGCTGCGCCACCATCCGGCTTGCCATGTGCCGGCCTGCAAGGATGTTTACTTCTTCGACGAGCACTACGACAAAGGCTTGAACTGGTATGGCGGCTTTTTCGCTGATGCGCCGGCCAGCGCTCTGGCGATCGGTGAGTTGTCGCACAGCTACCTGTTCTCCATGGACGCCGCCGACCGCATCCGCAAGGACCTGCCAGGGGTGAAGCTGATGGCCAGCCTGCGCCAGCCGGTGGAGCGCTGCTATTCGCACTACCTCTACCTGGTATCGAGCGGCCTGGTGACCACCTCCTTCGCCGAAACCATCGACAACCGGCCGGGGCTCACCCGCAGCAGCTACTACGCCAAATCCGTGCAGGGCTACCTGGAACGCTTCGGACCGGAACAATTCAAGGTGTTGTTCTTCGACGACCTGAAGAAGGATCCCCGCGCTTACGCCAGCCAGGTCTACGATTTCCTCGGCCTGCCTTTCAACGAGGCCTTTGACTACGACAAGAAGGTGCGTGAGGCCCGCGCCGCGCGCAGCTTCTTCATGGCCCGCCTGGCCAAACATGGCGCCCTGATGGCCCGCAAGCTGGGCCTGGTCAACCTGGTCGGGGCGGTCAAGCACGGCATCGCCGCCCGGCTGCTCTACCGGCCGATGAAGAAGGGCGAGGCGCCAAAGATGGACCCGGAGGTGGGCAAGCGCTTGCTGGAGCGCTACATCCCCGACATCGAGGCCACGGAAAAACTCTTGGGCGTGAATCTGGACCACTGGAAAGCCTGAAGATGTCAGCCCGCCCCAACACCTTCATCGTCGGCCAGCCCAAGTCGGGCACCAGCGCCTTGTATGCTTTCCTCAAGGATCATCCGGAGGTTTGCGTGGGGACCACCAAGGAACCCCAGTACTTCAACACCGACCTGAATTCCCAGTATTTCCACCTGGCCCGCCTGGAGCGCAACGAGTCCAACTACCTGAAGCTGTTCGCCCACTGCGCGAGCCAGAAGGTGATCATGGAGGCCTCCACGGCCTACCTCTATTCGCGAGTGGCGGCGCGGGCCATCCACGCTTTCGATCCGGCCGCCAGGATCATCATGGTGCTGCGCGAGCCGGTGGATTTCCTGTTTACCTATCACATGCAGTTGCAGCGCAACAGTTGCACCTTCGAGACCGAGCCGGATTTCCTCAAGGCCATGGCCCTGGAAGCCGAACGGCGCCAGGGGCGGCAGATCCCCGGCAATTGTTTCGACGCCAGTTTCCTTTACTACCGGGCGCGGGCGGCCTACACGGAACAGGTGCGCCGCTTCCTGGAGGTGTTTCCCCGCGAGCAGGTGCTGATCCTCCTGCATGACGAGTTCAAGGCCGATAACGAAAAGGTCTATGACCAGGTGGTGGCCTTCCTCGGCCTGGATTCATCCTGGAGGCCCCAGTTCCGGGTGGTGAACCAGAAGGTGGGGGTGCGATTCCGGGCCTTGAAGCAGGCCTCGGACCAGTTTCTATTCCCCATCAAGCAGGTCATCAAGCCCTTGATGCCCGGCGGCTTCTACAAGGCCGGGCGCAGCTTGTATCGCAAGCTGTTCTTCCGCACCAGGGGATTGCCGGTGTTGTCGCCGCAGGACCGGCAGCGGCTCAAGGCCGAATTTCGCGACGAGGTGACCGCCCTGTCCGCCTTGCTCGATCGCGATCTGCTCGCGCTATGGGGCTACGAACGCCGATGATTCCAAAGTCCGACAGGCTCCTAGGCCAACAGATCGTCGAATACCCGCGCCAGATCGGCGCGGAAGCGGTCCATGCCGTGGCGCGCGGTGACCTCGTCGCGCAGCCGCCGGTAGGCGACGCGGTCAAAGGACGCGCCCAGGGCGAGGATGCGCTCGGCGATCTGGCGCGGCTGGCGCGGGTCAAAGCGCCATTCGGCGGGCACAGGGTAATCCTCCAGCAGGCCCAGGTCGGAAATCAGGAAAGGCTTGTTGAGGTGCAGGGTCTCCAGCAGGATCAGCGGCAGCCCTTCGTAGAGGGAGGGGATCAGCAGCAGGTCCACCTGCTCGCTGAGGAAGGGCACCAGTTGTGGCTTCTGCATCCAGCCGTGCAGGAGGATGGTGTCCTCCAGGCCGGCGGCGCGGATTTCGCCTGCCAGCCGCTCCCGGTCCGGGCCGTCGCCAACCACGTGAATACGCACCGCCCGGCGACCCGCCAGGGCCTGGACCAGCGGCACCAGCACGCCCTGGTTTTTCTGCTTGAAGACCAGGCGGCCGACCACGGCGATCTCCAGGGGGCCATCGTCCGGAAAACGCACCTCGCCCTCGGGGGGAGCAAAATCAAAATCCGCCGGGTTGCCGATCACGTGGATGGCCTGGTCCGCGCGGGTGAAACGCGCCAGCAGCCGGGCCTGATACGGGCTGATGGTGATGTAGGCGCCGGGCAGCCGGTAGATCAGTTTGCAGAGCAGGTCGCGCGGCAGTGCGAAACGGTTGTTGAGTTCGGTGTTGTTATTGCCGAACGGGATGTAGGAACAGGTATGCACGCCGCTGCGGCGGCCGGCAAGCAGGCCGCGCACGCCGGACTCGGCATAGCCTTGAGACACCACCAGCAGATCCGGCGCGATTTCCTCGATCACCTGTCGGATATGCCCCGTCTGGCTATGCAATCCGCCGGGCATGAAGGGCGAAATCGTCTTGGTGTGAAACGGCAGGCTGCGCAGTTCGATTTCCGGCGCCAGATGCGACTTGAACCCCGCCGCGTGGCAAAGACCGATGACGCGCCTTTCCGGATGGCCGGCGAGACTGTTCATGATGCGGTAGGTCATGATTTCGTGGCCGCCGAAGACCTCGGAATCGTTATAGAACAATATGGTTTTCAGGTGCATGAACGGCGATGGATTTCTCGAATGGTTGGGGAAAACACTGCTTTCGATTGCACGCAATCTTGTACACACAAGCGCGTGCGAGCAAGCCGCATGGCAAGCCTGACGCGGTTTTCAACTTTTTCCTGCTCAATAAGCCTCATTGATCCCTCATGTACAATCGTTCCAGCTCTGATTCGGGAGTATTTATGAACTATATCGCGAATGGCGCGCCCCTCGGGCGGGCCATTATTTTTGCCTGTATGCTTGCTGTCGGCTTTTCCGCAACGGCGCAAACGACATCGAATGTTTCTCCTTCCGTTGCGGCCAATGCTGAGGGACGCAGTGCCGCCGGCGCAAACGCTTCTGCATCGACTCCCAGTACGGCTACTTCAACGGGTGTATCAGCCACAACCTCCACTAGCAGCGTTGCTGTGCCGACGAGCGGTAGCGTCACCACGCCCAGCCTGACGCTCGATACCACGATTTCGACAATCAATCTGGCGGCTGGCGATACCATCTATCTGAAAATCACGCCTCCGGAACTCGTCACGGGGGCAAAGTCCCCCATTCCACTGCCTTCAACGCGGATCTTCATGCTCGACAAGCAAGGCGTGCTCGATCTGCCTTATGTCGATCGCTTTCCGCTGGCCGGTTTGAAGGAGGAGGAGGCGATCCTGCGGCTGCGGGCTTCTGCGGCGCTGGACAACCACCAGATCGAGCTGCGCCGTCTGCCGGTCGCCAAGGCCGGCATCGATGCGCTCGAGCCGCTCGGCTACAACCTGTTCCTGACGCCGACGGCGTTTGCTCCGACCGCTGACGTGCTGGTGCCGGACGATTACGTGATTGGCGCCAGTGACACGCTCGTCGTCCAACTCTACGGCGTGATCAACGAGACTTACACCCTGATCGTGGCCCGCGATGGCGCGATCAACATTCCCGAAGTCGGACCGGTGCAGGTTGCGGGTATGTCGTTTTCCGAACTCAGACGCAGTATTTCGCGGCTTGTTTCCAGTCAAATGATCGGTGTGAAAGCCCATGTCAACATGGGTCCGTTGCGCACCATCACGGTGTTCATCATGGGTGATGTGACGAAACCCGGTTCCTATGTCGTCAGCGCCTTGTCGACCATGACCAATGCGTTGTTCCTCAGCGGTGGCGTGCAAACCAGCGGCTCGTTGCGCGACATCCAGCTCAAGCGGCTTGGCAAGGTGGTGACGCGATTCGACCTTTACGACATGTTGCTGCGTGGCGATACCTCCAAAGATGCCCGCTTACGCAATGGTGACGTGATCTTTGTGCCGCCGATCGGTCGCACCGTTTCCGTAACCGGCGAAGTCAGACGCCCGGCGGTCTACGAGCTGCGCCAGGAAACCAGTTTCGAACAAGTGGTGGAACTGGCTGGCGGTCTGCTGCCCTCGGCCTATCCCAGAGGTGCGCAGTTGCAGCGGGTCAGCGGCAAGCAGTTCCGCGTGCTGGAAGATATCGACCTGAGCAAGAAATCGAAACTGCTCACCCAGGCCCGCGATGGCGATGTGCTGAACGTGCCGGCGGTTTTGGAGCGGCTGGAGGAAATCGTCAAGGTCGGTGGCTACGTCCGTCGTCCCGGCGCCCGCGCCTGGACGAAGGGCATGAAACTCGGCGATCTGGTCGGTTCGGTTAATCAGCTTTTACCCAAGCCCGATCTCGATTATGCCGTGTTGCGTCGACATGTCGCAGGCTCGCGCGAAACCGAAGTGCTGTCGGTGCGTCTCGGCGAGGCGCTGGCCAATCCCGCCGGCGCAGCCAACATCGAACTGTTGCCGCTGGATGAATTGACCGTGTTCGGTCATGAAGTGGTCGGTGATCGGCAGGTCAAGCTGGCGCCCATCGTCGCCGAACTGGAGCGTCAAGCTACGCGTGATCGGCCCGCGAAAGTGGTCAGCGTCAGCGGCGCGGTCATGGAAGCCGGCGTCTATCCGCTGGAGTCCGGCATGCGTGTTACCGATTTGTTGCGGTCGGCCGGCAGTCTCAAACAGGAGGCAGATATTTCTTCCGCCGAGCTGACCCGTTACGCCATTGTCAATGGCGGAGAATTGCTGGTCAGCCATCTGGGCGTTGATCTGAGCGCCGCGTTGCGCGGCGATCAGGCCGCCAATTTCGAATTGCAGCCGAAGGACTTTCTGAACATCAAGAGCGTTCAGGAGTGGGGCGTGCAGCCGACCGTGGCACTTAGCGGTGAAGTCCGCAACCCCGGTGTCTATGCGATTGCCCGCGGCGAGAAACTGTCCAGCGTCATCAAGCGCGCCGGTGGTTTGACCGGTGTTGCGTTTCCGCAGGGAACGGTGTTCACCCGCCTGGAACTGCAACAGAAGGAAGAGGCGCTGTACAAGGATCTGGCGGATCGTCTTGAATCGGAAATGAAGACCACGCTGCTGGAACGAGTCGACGAAGCCGGTCGTCCGCAGGAGGCGGCCGAAATTGCGCGGTCCATCGTCGATCTGCTGCGCAACGCCAAATCCGCTGGTCGGTTGGTGCTCGATCTGCCGCAGATCGTCGCGCAGGATAATTCCGGCTACGACATTACCTTGATGGCCGGCGACACGGTGTTCATTCCGCAACGCAAGGATGAGGTCACGGTGGTCGGCGAAGTGCGCAAGAGCACCACGCATCTTTACGCGTCCGGCAAGACGGTCGACGATTACCTGGACATGAGCGGCGGCCTCACCGAAAAGACCAAGCGCAAACTGGTCTACGTGATTCGCGCCAATGGCGCGGCGGTCGCCACGCCGACCTCGACGCGCCGCGCCTGGATGTGGTGGGATGGTGGCGAGGCGGAGGTGAAGGTGCAGCCGGGCGATACCGTGGTGGCCATGCTGGATGTGGATAAGGTCAGCAAGCTGAAGGTCTGGCGTGACGTGGTCGGCAGTATGGGTGGACTGGGTTCATTCATGTCCGGCCTGGCGAACACCTATACCGCCACACAGGGTCAAAAGATCATCAACCAAGGCCCGGCTACTGTCATCAACAACCCCTGATCTCCCCGGTCCAGATGAATGAACGTGACGCACCTCAACAGCAAACCCACAACGAGGCGAATGCAATGACCGACACCAAGGCGGCGATGGACGCAGAACAAGCCACAGCTCCCGATATCGCGCAACCGGTACAACGGCTGCCGAACGGCTACTACCTGCAACTGGGCGCGCCTGAAGAAGACACGAATATTCTCGATGTCTGGGAAGCGATCACCTCACGCAAGCTGGTGGTGTTTCTGGTGGTTCTGGCGTTCGGTCTGTTCACCGGCTTCCTGGCCTGGGCGATGCCCAAGCAATATCTGGGTGAAGTCGCGCTATATGTCGTGCCGGCCGACAAGAGCAGTTCCAGTTCCAGCAGCGGGTCGACGGAGGAAGCTTCCGTTGACCTGCACATGGATTACACGACCGATCAGATCACGACGATGATCATGGGACGGGAGTTTCTCTACAAGTTCCTGCAGGACAACAACATGATCCCGATCCTGTTTGAAAAGGACTGGAACAAGGAAAAGGAGATATGGGAAGTCAAAGGCCTGCGACGCTGGATCTATGGCGACACAATCTCGGTCTGGGACGGCTACAGCAAACTGACCAGCATACTCACCATCAGCACCGATTCCGGAACCGGTATCACCACGCTGTCGGTGAAGTGGACTGATCCGAAACTCGCCGCCGAGTGGGCGAACAAGATCGTCGATACCGCGAATTTGCAGTTGCGCGAGCATGCCATCAAGGAATCCGAGGCCGTACTCGCGCAGCTTCAGGCGCAAGTGCGGCGCACCAGCGTGCTGGAATTGCAGCAGGCGCTTTACGGACTCATGCAAACCCAGATGTCCAGGGTCATTGCCGCGCGCGTGCATCCCGAGTTCGCGCTCAAAGTGCTTGATCGCGCAGTGGAACCGGAGGATCAGGCCATTCCCTATCTGCAACTGATCCTGGTTGTGGTCGGGCTGTTCCTGGGTTCGATCATCGCGCTTTCCGTCGTATTGCTGCTGCACTCGATCGCCCAGCATCGGACCCGGCGTCCAACTGGAGAGAGCGGCAATCGCAGGCGCCGCGAGCGCAAGCCGGCGGAAAAACGGGTCAAACCGGTCAAGCCGGTTGAGTCCGAAGGTGTCGAGGCTTGAGCCTCGGTTTTCGCTAATCAACTTTTCACCGGCTACCGTTGATCTCATGAATGAAATTTCCCCGGCCGACCCGGTCGCTTCCGCACCGTCCCATGTGCCCAAGGGCTCGCTCAAACGGCGACTGGTTTCCGGCGGCGCCTGGACGCTGGCCAATCGTCTGCTGGTTACGGTAACCCAGCTAGCCGCGCTGGCTTTGCTCGCGCGCTTGCTGGGCGCCGATGACATGGGGGTTTATTTTCTGATCGCCAATCTGGTTGCCGTTATGACGGTCGTGGCGCAACTGGGTCTGACGCAATCCGTGGTTCGCCTGGTCGCCGAGGCCCTGGCGCGCGATTTGCCCGGGCGGGCGCGATCGGCGATCAACAAGGTTTTGCTGCTCGGCGGCGGCAGTGCACTGGCTGCTGCGGCGATTTTGCAATTCGGCCTGGGTGATTGGCTTGCGCATGCCGTGTTCGATTCACCGGAGATGGCCGCGGTGACTTTCATGACCGCGCTCTGGATGCTGGCGCAGACCCTGCAACGCTTTCTGGACGAGACTTTCCGGGGGCTGCACGACCTGCGGCTGGCGGCGATATTCGGTGGCATGGTGTCAGGGGTGCTGATGATCGTCATGCTCGGCGCGATGCGCTTGAACCAAGGCACTGCCAGCCTGGAGGAGGTCATGCTGCTGCATGTCGTGGCTTTCTCCGCCGGGGTGTTTCTGGCGGCGCTGGCGTTGCGGCGCAAGCTGCGTCCGTTGCGTGGCGAGGGCAGTATCGCCACCGGTGAAATCATGGCGATTTCCTGGCCGCTGCTGGCTGCTGCGATCACCAACATCATTCTGTTGCGCGCCGATCTGTGGATAGTCGGCATGTATCTGCCGGAGCAGGAAGTCGCGGTGTATGGCGCTGCGGCGCGCATCATCACGGTGGTGACGATTCCGCTGATGATGGCCAGCGCGGTCCTCGCGCCGATGATCGCCGAACTCAACGCCAAGGGCGAGAAAGCCCGACTGGAAAAGGTTCTGCGGGTGGTCGCCACGCTGGGCGGGTTGCCGGCGCTCGCGGTTATTCTGGTATTCATCGTGTTTGGCCAACCTTTGCTGGAAACCATCTATGGTGATGAACTCTATGCGCGTGGTTGGCCGGTTCTGGTGCTGCTCGGCCTGGGGCAACTGGTGAATGTCTGGTCCGGCGTGTGTATTCAATTGCTGATGATGACCGGCCATCAGAAAGCCGTGATGTTCATTACCCTTGCGGCTTCGGTACTGGCGGTTCTGCTTGCCGTGGTGTTGGCCGGCACACACGGCATCCTGGGTGTGGCATTCGCTTTCGCCTTTGCCATTGCGTTGCAGAACATTGCCATGGTTGTGCACAGTCGTCGCCAATTGGGGGTCAAGTCCTACATGCTGGCGAATCCGTTGGCGCTGCGCGGTATGGTCAAGGAAATCCGCGCCTCCATCGCCGAGCGCAAACGTGCCCGGATGGCCCAGGAGACCCCGTCGTCCCCGCAGGCGACCCGCTCGGGCGGCGAGTGATCGCATGCAGGGGCTAGGCATCCGGTTCAACCCCTTTGCCATGCGCTGGAGCCTGGTCAGCGCGACAGCGTTTTTCCTGCTGTGGGGCACCTTCTTCATCGAGATGCAGTTGTTGTTGTTGATCGGCCTGTTGTTCGCCTTCAATCTCATTTATTTTCGTTTCTTCGCTAGCGGCAGCATCGATCGATTGGGTTTGCTGCTGCTGGCAAACTACGCCTACTGGATACTGAGCGGCCTGATCACCGGCGCCATCACGCCGGTGGATATGCTCAATCCTAAGTTGTGGAACGGCGATGGCCGCATCGTCATCGGCTCGCTGCCCCTGCTGTTGTTTGCGTTGGTGCGCGTCACCCATGGTGACCTGGATCGCACGGTGCGCATCATGATGTGGATGGGTTTGATCGGTATGGCGTTCTACACGCTGTGGTTTTTCACTCATATATCCTGGTTGGCCGGTGCCGGCCACCCCGACGAGTTTCATGGCTTCCTCAGTTCGCACACCGGCGCGGGCACCTTTTTCGGTTGCCTGTCGGTGTTTACCCTGGTCTACGGTTACGAGCGCAGAAACTGGATAATCGTCTTGCTGGGCCTGGCCCTGATGGGACCGACTTTTTCAACCGGCTCGCGCGCGGCGTTGACCGGACTCATGGCGGTGTTCGCCTGGTACCTGGTGTGGCGCAATCCTCAACCCAAGGTGGTGCTGGCCGGCCTGGTCGCCGGCGCGGTGCTGCTGGTCACTCTGCCCGCGTTCATCAGCAACAAGACCTATGAACGCACCTATGGCTTGTTCGAGTGGGAATTCGTCACCAGCGCCATGACCCAGGCGGAACGGGCCATCGCCTCGGACTGGCAGTATGGCGACTGGGACGTGGAGACCGGCACCGAGAACCTGGAAGAGGGCGACGTCACCACGCTGGTGCGCGTGCAATTGTGGGTCTACGCGACCAAGCGCCTCCTCGCCAGTCCTCTGTTCGGCATGGGCTGGGGGCGTTTCAACGATCCGCAAACCGAATTCATCGAAGCGGCTCCCTACCTGTCCGTCGGCGCCAAGGCGGAGAAAAAGCTGGCGCCCGCCACCGCGCACAATTCCTATTTTCAGATCGCCGCAGAGTCCGGGCTGATCGGTCTTGTGTTGTACCTCGCCCTGTGGGTCGCGATATACCGACGATTCAGCCGCGCCTCGATCATCCTGCAACCGCTGCGTGAGTTGAAGTCCTATTTTGTCGCCGGCCAGGGCCTGATAGTCTTCATCATGACCTGCGCGATGACTGGCCACTCCCTGGGTTCACCCTCGGTCATGGTGCCGACCATGGTCTTGCTCGGCGTAGGGATCGCTTTTTTACGCACTAATCTGCGGCATTCTGACAATGTGGTCATGCTGCCATTGCCTGATAACAAGCTGGTGAACAGCGCGGCTTGATGTTGGCAAATCCAGGCGGTCGGTCAGTTGCCGGTCGCCGCTTCGGTGTGCGGGCGATGCGCTGGTCACCGATGAAAAAGCCCGCTATGGGACTAGGCGTTGACTTAAAGTGTTGCAATTCGAGACCTCCTTCGGGAGGTCTCTTTTCTTGTACCTCCAATACGCTAGAAATATGGACTTTGCCTCCACGGCCTAGCTCATCTCCCGTAACGTAGCTCACAGCCAATCTGGAACCCATGAGCCGACGCGCTAACCCAACTTTCTCAACTCGATCCTATTTTTCCCTGATTTCGCCAGCATTTCATGCGCAAGTGATTGATTATCATAGGTGATGAGGGCTGAAAGTGGCTGTAGTGGAGACTTTGGTCCTTGGCCTGGGC
>Ga0208244_100968_pt1 | contig 19689 bp, 15 predicted proteins | sample SubbioCR12Aug_5A_FD_184828 | JGI IMG/M metagenome (GOLD analysis project Ga0208244, IMG submission 184828) | Serpentinite rock and fluid subsurface biosphere microbial communities from McLaughlin Reserve, California, USA - CR12Aug_5A (SPAdes) | ecosystem: Environmental > Terrestrial > Deep... | reverse complement strand
CCCCCCCGCCGCTGCAGGGCCGCCGCCTGGCGGCCTTGTTCGGCCTGTGGCTCGCCGCGCGGCTGGCCTTCACGCTGGCGGGCGTGACCGGCGTGTTTGGCTTATTCGCCGCCGCGCTGCTCAATCTCGCGTTCATGGTCTATCTGGGCCGGCTGGTCGCGCCGCCGGTGTGGCGCGACCCGGGGCGGCCGCACCTGGCCTTCCTCCACGCCCTGGCGGCGCTGGCGCTCCTGCAGGCGGGTTATTTTTTCGCCGCCTGGCGTGCCGCGCCGGTCATGCCCTGGCTGCTGGCCGCCGCCGGCGTGCTGATGATCCTCATCGTCGTCGCCATGAGCCGCATTTCGATGCGCCTGGTCAATGCCGCGCTGCAAGCGCAGGACGCGGACGCCGCGGGCTACCTGGCGCGGCCGCCGCGGCGCAACCTGGCCATCTTCGCCATCGGGCTGTACACCGCCGTCGAGTTCGCGCTGCCCGGCCATGCCGTCGGCGGCTGGCTGGCGCTGGCCGTTTGCGCGGCGCTGTTGAACCTGCTGAACGATTGGCATATCGGCCGCGCCCTGTTCACCCGCTGGGTGTTCATGCTCTACGGCGTGTACTGGCTGATGGCGCTGGGCTACGGCTTGATCGGGCTGTCGCTGCTCGGCGCCGGCTTCGCGCCTTCGGTTGGGCGGCATCTGCTGCTGACCGGCGCGCTGGGGCTGGCGGTGCTGGTGGTCATGCTGGTGGCGGGGCGCACCCACAGCGGCCGCGAGCTGGACGAGCGCCGCTGGGCGCCGGTCGCCGCCGGCCTCGTCGTGGCCGCCGCGCTGCTGCGCGTTTTGGCGGGCATGCCGCTCGCGGATGTTCCCGCGCCCCGGCTGTGGATGCTGGCTGCGCTGGCCTGGATCGGCGCCTTCGCACTCTATGTCGTCTACTCCTGGACGCTGCTTACCGGCCCCAGGCCGGATGCGGGCAAGGGCTGCGAAGGCATCCTCGCCCACTGACATTCACCCGATTCAATATTCTTCGTGGCAAGAAGTAGTTGACTCTTGTAATGCGAATAATTATCATTACTACAGCAAATAGCCGCCGTATCACGGCGACTGACTTTGCCTCAGCCAGCCACCCGGACACTGTCCTCGTCGTCCGCGACAGCCAGCCGGAAACCCCGTTTTTGGAGACTGCCGCATGACTGATTCATCACCCCGCCCGTCCGCCGCCGGCCAGCCGGCACGCACGTCGCTCGCGCATTTCCTCAGGCATGGCTGGCCGCTGCTGCTGATCGTCCTCGCCGGCGTCGCGGCGACCGCCATCGTGCTGAACCTCACCGTGTTCGCCAACTGACCCGAAAGGCCGCCATGGAACCGAATGTCTTGCACGACGATCCCCCGCCGGCACGCATGGTCGCCGGCGCCCTGGCCCACCTGGCCTGCCACATGACCACCGGCTGCCCGCGCGCCGCCGAGCTGGCGGCGCTGCTCCTCGAGCGCGTCGCCGCGGATGCGGACGCCGATCCGCACCTGCGCGAGCACGCGCGCGAGCTGGTCGACATCCTCGAACGCGAACGGCCGGTCCGCCGCGTGTCCGCTTCCCGCTTCGCCGACACGGCCGAGCGTCTTGCGCGCGGATGGCGCCCATGACGCCGCCGTTCCCGCGCAAGAGCCCGATCGCGGAGGCCGTGGCGGAGGCCGTGGCATCGGCCGGCCTGCCCGCAGACCTGCCGCCGGCGCAGGTTTCCGCCGAGGCGCCGAAGCCGGCCCGCCGCGCCAGGATTTGGGAACTCAAGGACAAGTTCCACTGCCCGCTGATCGGCACCTGCCTGCCCATGGACGAGCTGGCCCGTCTCGCGCGGCGCCATGCCTTCAACGGCGACCTGCGCGACGAGTTCACCCTGCACGTCGAAGCCGTCGGCTGCGCCGGCAGCCGCAATCCCGTCGCCGAAGACCTGAACCGTCACTTCGAACGGAAATACACCGGCTACGTCGCCCGCTTCGAGCGCATCAAGACCGCCGATGAACTGCTGTCCTTCTGGAAGGCGCATTTCGAGAACGGCGAGGTGGCCGGCCCGATGTGGGCGGCGCTCACGCATCGCGCGGCGAACGAGGAAACGCGCCACGCCGTGTACGCCGACGTGCACATGCTCTCGCACCAGGTCGGCGCCGGCCTGGCGGCTGACACCAAGCGCCTGGCCTGGCTCGCCCGCCGCAACGGGGAACTCGCCGCGGCGCTGGAGCGCAGCGGTGCGGACGCGGCCGGCGCCGAGACCGAAATACGCCGCCTCAACGTCGAGCTGAAGACCGCCCGCGCCGCCGAGGCCGCCGCGCGGGCGGAAGCGGCGGACCTGCGCGAGCGGTTCGCCGCCTTCGAGTCCGGTGCGGCCATCGTGGGCATGGGCCGCCGGCTGATGAGCCTGACGGCCGCCAACGAGGAATTGCGCGCCGTCGCGGAACGCAGCCGGGCGCTGCAGGCCGCGCTCAGGGGCGCGCAGGACCAGACCGCCGTCCTGACGCGCGAACGCGATACGCTGGCCGCCGAGCGCGATGCGCTGGAACGCCTGCTGCTCGTCGCGGAGAACGACGAGGCCGCCTGCGACGACCAATGCGACGGCTGCGAAAACCGCGCGGCCGGCCGCTGCGTGCTCTGCGTCGGCGGCCGCACCGCGCTGCTCTCGCAGTATCGCGCCCTGGCCGAGCGCCTCGGCATCCGCCTCATCCACCACGACGGCGGCCTGGAGGAATCGCTCTCGCGCCTGCCGGACATGATCAACGGCGCCGACGCCGTGCTCTGCCCGACCGACTGCGTCGGCCACGCCGCCTATTACAAGCTGAAGCAGCACTGCAAGCGCACCGGCAAGCCCTGCCTGCTGTTCAAGGGCGCCGGCGTCTCCGGCTTCGCCGTCGCCCTGGCGCGGCTCGCGGCCGGCCAGGCCAGCATCGCGGGAGGCGAAACGATCAAACACTGACCCGATTCGAAGCCTCGATGTGGGAGCGGCCTACCGGCCGCGATATTCGCCGCTATCGCGGCCGGTAGGCCGCTCCCACAAGTTCTGCCGGGCGTCGCCAATCGCAAACACGAAAGCCCCACAACCCGCAACAGCCAGCAACCGGACCATGGAACCTGTGGCCCAGGCAGCCAGCCAGCGAATTTCAACATTCCGTATGGAGACTGCCACATGCCGCATCATCCGCTTCGTCCGCCCTTCCGGCGGGCACTGACCCCGAGCGCCCTGCTCGGCCTTTCCCTCCTCGCCGCCCAGGTCCACGCCGCCGACACGGCGCTGAAGGAGGTCGTCGTCACCGCCACGCGTGCCGAGGCCGAGGCCGACGCGATTCCCGCCACCATCACCAGCCTCGACCGCGCGGAGATGGACCGCCGCCTGCCGACGGACGCCGCCGACCTCTTCGCCGACGAGCCCGACGTCGCCATGCCGCGCGACCTGCGCCGCCACGGCGCCACCCGCGTCAACATCCGCGGCATCGAGGACAACCGCGTCATGCAGCTCGTCGACGGCGTGCGTCTGCCGGACTACTACAACGGCGGCGGCCCGACCAACTTCACCATGAGCGCCATGCCGACGGCGATGCCGGACTTCCTCAAGCGCGTCGAGATCCTGCGCGGCGCCGCCTCCAGCCTCTACGGCTCGGACGCCATCGGCGGCGTGGTCGGCTTCGTCACGCTCGACCCGGCCGACATCGCCGGCGACAAGCCGCACGGCCTGCGCTACCGCGCCACCTATTCCGGCGCCAACAGCGGCCTGACGCAGACGCTGCTCGGCGCCGTGCGCGGCGAAGCCGTCGAACTCCTGCTCGGCTGGTCGCACGGCCGCAGCGAGGAGTACGCCAACCAGGGCAGCGTCGGCGGCAGCTCGCAGACGCGCACCGAGCCGAACCCGCAGGCGCTGCGCGAAGACGGCCTGCTCGCCAAGCTGATCCTCAAACCGGCCGCCGGCCACAAGCTCACGGGAACGCTGGAAGGACGCGACCAGTCGGTCGCCTCCGACATCCTGCGTCTGATCGCCTCGCTGCCGCGCGTCTCCTGGATGCACGGCGAGGACAACAGCCGCCGCGTGCGCGGCAGCCTCGAATGGGAGCACAAGCCGGCGGCCGGCCTCTACGACCGGCTCGCCGCCCGCCTCTACCGGCAGGACGCCGACACGAAGAACTACAACTTCCAGCGCCGCAGCAACACCAACGCCGGCTGTTCTGCCGTGGCGGGAGGGGTGAACAACTGCTACATCGAGCAGGACTTCTTCTTTACGCAGGACACCCTGGGCGGCGGCGTGCAAGGGGAAAAGATGCTGCAGGCAGGCGGCCTCTCGCACCTGCTCACCTTCGGCGCCGACCTCTCGCGCGTGCGCGTCGAGGAGATGCGCGACGGCCGCGTCTGGCGCAACGGCGCCTTCATCGGCAACACGCTGGCCGGCGAGACCTATCCCTTGCGCGATTTCGCCATCGGCCGCACCGACACCCTCGGCCTGTTCGTGCAGGACGAGATCTCCGGCCTCGCCGGCGGCCGGCTCGCGCTCACGCCCGGCATCCGCTACGACCGCACGAAGCTGAAGCCGGAAATGGATGCGCTGGCCCAGCAGGTGCTGACCCTCCTCGGCCGCAGCCCGGTCGAGCAGTCGCACGGCTCGCTCTCGCCCAAGCTCGGCGCCACCTGGAAATTCGACACGGCGCTGTCCGCCTACGGCCAGATCGCGCGCGGCTTCCGCGCGCCGAACTACCAGGAAGTCAATGGCGCCTTCCGCAACACTTCGCAGTTCTACGCTGTGGTGCCGAATCCCGACCTCAAGCCGGAGACCAGCCTCGGCGTCGAGCTCGGCCTGCGCCACGTCGCGGCGAAGCACCGCCTGCAGGTGGCCGTGTACGACAACCGCTACAAGGACTTCATCGAATCGGTCCAGCTCGCCTGCCCGGGCGACCCGGATTGCTATCAGCCCATCCCCGCCTGGCGCACCAACCAGTCGGTGAACCTCTCGCGCGTGCGCATCTACGGCGCCGAGGCGCGCGGCGCCTGGGCCTTCGCGCCCGGCTGGCGCGTCGACGGCGGCATCGCCTGGGCGCACGGCACCGACGAGGAATCCGGCCAGCCGCTCGAGAGCATCGAGCCGGCGCGCCTGACGCTGGCGCTGGTGCGCGAGGCGGGCGACTGGGGCATGGAAGCGCGCCTGCGCGCCGCGGCGAGGAAGACGCGCGTCGGCGAATACCCGACCGCAACCATCCCGAACCGCACCTGGTTCAGGACGCCCGGCTACGGCACCGTCGACCTCTCCGTCTGGCGCCAGCTCGGCAAGAACTTCCGCGTCACCGCCGCGCTCAACAACCTGCTCGACAAGAAATACTGGCTGTGGGGCGACATCCGCCAGGCCGACGCGCGCAATCCCGCCGGCGTCGACTTCTACTCGCAGCCCGGCCGCAGCCTGAGCCTCGCCCTGCAGGCCGACTTCTGATTCCGCGACCGAGGAGCACCCATGACCAAACACGACGACCTGCCCGATCCGGCCGCCCTGCTGGCCTCCACCCTGTCGCTGATGACCGGCTTCGTGCGCACCGGCTGCCCGCGCCAGGCGACGCTGGTCTCGCGCCAGCTCGCCTATCTGCAAACCTACCCGGACAGCCAGATTCCGCCGATCCTGAAGTCGGTGGCGCGGCGGCTGCGTGCGGAGTGGGAGCTGGTGCTGTTCGCCCTGCCGCAGGCCGGCGGCGCCGGCGAAACGGCGAAGCCGCACTGATGGCAAGCACCTTGTCCGCACTGCGCCTGCTCCTGGCGGCGGCGCTGTTCATCGGCGGAGCGGCCCACGCCGCAAACGTTCTCTTCATCGCCACCGGCAACGTGCCGGCGGGCAAGTTCCGCCAGTTGCAGGAGATCGCCGCCCCGCACGGCTTCAAGATCGAGGCGCGCTATTCCAACCGTCTGCCGGCGGAGGTGGATGGCGGCCTGTTTCGCGGCCATGACATGGTGTTGTTCGACACCTACCAGATGGACGATGTGCGCGGGCGGCTGCACAAAGCGCTGCCGGAACTGACCGCCCCGCATATCTGGCTGCACGATGCCAACCCGTCCTGGCGCGGCCTGCCGGACGATCTGGCGAAGCGCCTGGTGGCCTACTACAACAGCGGCGGACGGGCCAACTTCGAGGGCTTCTTCGCCAGCCTCGCCGCGCATCTGGCCGGCCGGCCATTGGCCGGCATCCCCGAGCCCGTAATTTTTCCCAAGACGGCGGTCTACCACCCGGATGCGCCCGGCCTGGTGTTCGCCGCGACGGCCGACTACCTCGCCTGGCGCAAGCCGGCGCCGGATGCGCCGGTCGTCGCCATCGCCCTGCACCAGCAGTACCTCGCCGCGATGCAGACCGAATTCATCGACGACCTCGTCCGCCGCATCGAGGCAGCCGGCGCCGTCGCCCTGCCCTTCTACGGCCCCATGCTCGACCCCGCGGCGCTGCCGCGCATGCTTGCGCCGGAAGGAAAGCCCTTGGCGCATGTCCTCATCAACACCCAGATCATGCTCAACCCGGAAGGGCGGCGCATCGAGTTCGAGCGCCTGGGGATTCCGGTCGTCCAGGCCATGCCGTATCGCAAAGGGGACGCGGCGGCCTGGGCGGCCGATCCCCAGGGCGTTCAACTGATGGACGTGCCATTTTTCCTGGCGCAAGCCGAATATGCCGGCGTCACCGATATCCAGATCGCGGCGGCGACGCGCAAGGAGGACGACCAGATTCTCGCCATCGCGCCGCAGGCCGCCGCCGTGGTGGGCAAGGCGCTGAATCTCGCGCGCCTGCAACGCCTGCCGAATCAGGAAAAGAAGGTGGCGGTGTTCTTCTGGAACTATCCGTCCGGCGAAAAGAATTTCTCGGCTTCGTTCATGAACGTGCCGCGCAGCCTCGAACACACGCTGGCCGCCATGAAAGCCGCCGGTTACGCGACCGAAACGCCGCAGGAGCAGGAACTGATCGGCAACCTCCAGCAATTGCTGGCGCCGTACTACCGCGCCGGACAGCTCGATACCCTGCTGCGCAACGGCCACGGCGAGCTGTTCCCGATGGCGGACTACAAGCGCTGGCTCGACAGCCTGCCCGCCACGGTGCGCGACGAACTGAACGCAAAATACGGCCCGCCGGAAAAGTCGGCGATGGCGCTGCGGCGCAACGGCGCTGACTGGTTCGTCATCCCGCGCCACAAGCTCGGCAACGTGGTCGTCCTGCCCCAACCGCCGCGCGGCGAACCCTGGGAAGAGAAGGAAAAGGCGCTCTACCACTCGACCAAATCGGCGCCTTCGCATTTCTACCTCGCCGTCTATTTGTGGGCGCGCGAGAAGTTCAAGACCGATGCCATCGTTCATTACGGCACCCACGGCACGCAGGAATGGCTGCCCGGCAAGGAGCGCGGCCTGTCCGTTTACGACTACCCGATGCTCGCCGTCGGCGACGTGCCGGTGGCCTACCCCTACATCGCCGACAACATCGGCGAGGCGCAACAGGCCAAGCGCCGCGGCCGTGCGACCATCGTCAGCCACCAGACACCGCCGTTCCGGCCGGCCGGCCTGCATGAGTCGCTGACGAACATCCACGATCTGCTGCACGGCTGGCTCAACCAGGACGAAGGCGCGGTGAAAGATCGCTACAAGGCGGACCTGCTGACGGCGGTGAAGAAGGAACGCATCGAGCGCGACATGGGCTGGACGATGGAGCGTGCCGCCGCCGGGTTCCCCGCCTTCGTCGATACCCTGCACGACCATCTGCACGAACTGGCCGAAACGGCCCAGCCGCTCGGCCTGCACACCTTCGGTCGCGCGCCCGACGAAAAGCATCGGCTGGCAACTGTCATGCTGATGCTGGGCAAACCCTTCTGGGAGGCGGCCGCCCGCCACGGGGGCGTCAAGGAAGACGAACTCGACGAAACCCTGCTGACCGATTACGACAAGCTGCCGGAAACAAAGCCTTACGGCTTGCTGCGCGCCCACCTGATCGAGCAGCGCCCGGTCGCGGGCTTGCCCGCCGTGCTGCGTGAGCAGCTCGACAAGGCCAGGCAGTGGTACGCCGACATCGGCGCCGGCAATGAGATACCCGCGTTGCTGGCGGTGCTGGACGGCAAATACCTCCCCACCTCCTACGGCGGCGACCCGATCAAGAACCCGGACGCCTACCCGACCGGGCGCAACCTCTACGGTTTCGATCCCTCGCGCATCCCAACCCCACAGGCCTGGGCAGCCGGCAAGACCGCCGCCGACAATCTTCTGGCCGAACACAGGAAGCTGACCGGCGCGCTGCCTACAAAACTCACGCTCTCGCTGTGGTCGGTGGAAACCATGCGCCACCAGGGCATCCTCGAAGCCCAGGCGCTGTGGCTGATGGGCGTCGAGCCGGTGTGGGATGCGGGCGGGCGCGTCACCGACGTCAAGCTCCTGCCGCGCGAGGCACTCGGCCGGCCGCGCGTCGACGTGGTGCTCTCCGCCACCGGCCTCTACCGGGATCACTTCCCCAACGCCATGAAGCAGCTCGCCCGCGCGGCGCAACTGGCCGCCGAGGCAACGGAGACCGACAACCCCGTCGCCGCCAACAGCCGGCGCATCGCCGCCGAACTGGAGAAACAGGGCATGAGTGTTGCGGCGGCCAAACGCGCCGGCCAGACGCGCATCTTCTCCTCCGAAACCGGCCGCTACGGCACCGGGCTGGACGATGCCACCCTCGCCACCGATACCTGGAAAGGCAAGGCCGAGGGCGACCGCAAGCTGGCCCGGCTTTATCTCTCGCGCATGCAGCACGCCTACGGCCCGGATGAAGCCGACTGGGGCAAGACCGGCGAGGAGCTGAGCGGCGGCAAGTCCGTCAATCTGTATGCCGCCCACCTCAAGGGCACACAAGGCGCGGTGCTCTCGCGCACCTCCAACACCTACGGCATGCTCACCACCGACGATCCCTTCCAGTATCTCGGCGGCATCGGCCTGGCGGTGCGCTATCTCGACGGCAAGCCGCCCCAACTCTACATCTCCAACCTGCGCGGCAGCCAGGGCCGCACCGAGGGCGCCGCGCAATTCCTCGCCAAGGAACTCGCCACGCGCAACTTTCACCCCGGCTACATCAAGGGCCTGATGCAGGAAGGCTACGCCGGCACTCTCGAAGTGCTGGGCGGCATGAACAACTTCTGGGGCTGGACGGCGGTGGCGCGCGAAGTGGTGCGCGACGACCAGTGGCAGGAATTTGTCGATGTCTACGTCAAGGACAAGCACAAGCTGGGCTTGAAGCAATGGTTCGAACGTCACAACCCGCACGCGCTGGCGCAGACCATCGAGCGCATGCTCGAAGCCGCGCGCCAGGAATACTGGGACGCCGACCCCAAGGTCGTCGCCGAACTCAAGGAGCATTACCGCGACCTGGCGCGGCGCCATGACGTGCGCAGCGACAACGCCGCCTTCGAGAAATTCGTCGGCTACGGCCTTGCCACCGCCGTGCCGCAGCGACTGACTTTTACCCCTCCCCCCCCGATACCTGCGCCTGCCCCGCCCGCGCCGCCGCAGATCGAGGGCCTGCGCCTCGACAAGGTCGAGCTGCCGCCCGCCGCGGCTTCGCTGGCGCTGGCGGTAGTGCTGAGTCTGATGCTCGTCATGGCCTCGGGGGCGTGGCGGCAGGGACGTCAGTCCTTCAAAACCTCGGCGCAGAACTTCGCCGGCGTAACGGTGCGGGTGCGCCCGTGATGACCCATTTCCAGCAACCCGGCGCGGCGGTCGCCGGTGACCAGGAAATCGGCATCGGCGGCCTCTGCCAGGGCGAGCAGAAAAGCGTCGTCCGGATCGGCAAGCTCCAGGCGTGCGCTCGACACCACCACCAGCGGCCTCTCCGTCAGATCGTTGATGAGCCGACCAACCCGATTCGGTTGCAGGATGTGCCGGAACTTGGCGTAACGGCTGGCGTGGCGGATTTCGTCAAGCTGTTCGTTGCAGGTCGCCAGATCGAAGCGGCCTTCCTGCCAGGCGTCGAGAATCCGGTGCGGCGGCGCGTGCGGGGAGATGAGCGCGGAAAGCAGGACGTTGGTATCGAGAACGACCTTCATCGGTTCGACCGGGCCCAGTCGAGCGCCTCATCGATCGCCGCCTGGATTTCCTCCGCGGAATATTGGGCGTTTTCGGCCTTGATCTCGCGCACGGTTTCTTCGAAAAGCTGTTGCCGCACGGCCTTCTCGATGAAACGCGACAAGTCGCCCTTGCGACCGCCGCCATGGGCGGCGATGAACATGCGCACGGACTGGTCCAGTTTCGGCGACACGGCGATGTTCCAGCGAACGGTGGCACTCATGGGAGACTCCGGGTGTGATGGTTGATAAGCACTTATACACCGAAGAGCCAATCCAGGTCAACGGGCAGGTTTGTCGGTCGGCGGCAGGGCAGTCGACATGAAGACGCGCGTCCCGAAATCCGGCTGGCGCGCGCGTTGCGCGGCGAACGACGATCTGTTGCTGGCGGCGATGCTGGCGGTGGCGGTGATCGCGTTCGTAGGCGGCTTCTTCCTGTTCATCGTCGCATTGGCCGATCTCGCGACACCGTTCATGGGCGTCTGGCAAGAGGGGGCGGGAGGATGAAGCGAGTCTTGCCTTGGGGCGCGCTGTTCTGCGCCACGGCCGTTGCCGCGCAGGTCGAACCGCCGGCCCAGTTGCGGGAAGTCACCGTCACCGCCACCACCGACGCGCTGGCCGAGCAGCGCGAGGCGGTGGCGCAGAAGACGATCATCGACCGCAAGGAGATCGAGGCGCTGGGCGGGCTGACGGTCGGCGAGGTGATCCGCAAGCTGCCCGGCATCGAGGCCGGCGAGCACGGCGCCGATGGCGGCATGGGCGCCCGCGCGCGCGGCATGAGCCGCGACGCGGTGCAGTTCCTGGTCAATGGCGAACGGCCGACGGCCAACGCGCGTTTCGCGCTGACGCAGGTCGGCCGCATGCCGGCCGGCGAACTGGAGCGCATCGAAATACTGCGCGGCGGTTCGGCGGAGTTTGGCGGCGCGGCGGCGGTGACGGTGAATCTGGTGATGCGCCAGCCGGTGGCGCGCGCCTCGACCTCGCTCAAAGTCGCCCTCGGGCAGCGCGGACCGGAAACGAACGCCCAGGCAAGCCTTACGCGCGGCGGCGGCGAGGGCGGGTTTGCCTGGCTGCTGCCGGTCACCGTCAATCATCACGGCATGCCGGTCGATCAGACGCTGGAACGCTTCTCCACGCTTGGCGGCGGGCAGCGGGAAACCGAGCGCGGCGACTATTCGATCGACGAATTCATCCTCTCGCCGCGACTTTCCTGGAAGAGCGGCGGCGACCTGCTGACGCTGTGGCCGAGCTACTACCACAACGAGGGCAAGCGCGCGACGGACATGACGCGCGATACCGGCGACCGCCGCGCCGACAAGGAGGACAACGGCATCCGCATCGCGCGGCTGCGCGCCGAGGGCGAGATGCGTGTCGGCGAAAGCAAGCTTTCGGGACGCGCCGCCGTGATGGCCGGTCGCCGTTCCGTTGATCGGGATCGCGTCGCGCGCGACAGCCTGGGCGTCGTCAGCGCCTGGACGGAGGCGGAGCGCCGCGAAGATCGCGAGTTCTCCGCCGCCCTGCGCCTGGATCGTCCAGCCGGCGCGCACTTCCTCTCGTTCGGCGGCGAGTTCGCGCGGCATCGTCGCGAAGATCGCCAGGCTTTCGCCGGCGCGGTGACCGGCGCGACGGATTTCGACGGCGGCGAGCGGCACTGGACGCTCTGGGCGCAGGACGAATGGAGTCTGCGTCCGGACCTGACGGCGACGCTGGGCCTGCGCGGCGAGACCATGCGCATCGCGGTGGGCGGCGGCACGCGCAGCCACGGCGCCGTCGATCCGGCGCTGGCCCTGCGCTGGGAGCCTGCGCCCGGCTGGGTGGCGCGCACCTCGCTCTCCGGCGCGATCCGTTTTCCCAAGCTGGAGGAGTTGACCGTCGTCGCCACGCGCGGCGCCTCCGCCAACACGCCGCTGGAGCCGGATCGCGGCGGCAATCCCGATCTCAAGCCCGAGCGCATCGCCAATCTGGAAGCGGGGCTGGAGCGGCATCTCGCCGGCGGCGTGCTGGGCGTCAACACCTACCTGCGCCGCACCGGGGATTTCGTCGAACGACGCGCGGCGCTGGAAGGCGCGCGCTGGGTCGACCGCCCCGCCAACGAAGGCGACGCGCGCCACTGGGGGCTGGAACTGTCGGCCAAGCTCAAGGGCGACGGTTTGTTGCCGCTGCCGAAGGACGGCAGCCTGCGCGCCAACCTTACCCTGCCGCGCGGCGAAGTGGCGGACGCGCGGCTGGGCCTCGACCGCAAACCACGCGAACTGCCGCGCTACAGCTTCTCGCTCGGCTACGAAGGCAGCCTGCCGGCCTGGCAATCCACCTGGGGCTTCCACTGGCAGCGCAACGGCCGCGTGCAAACGGCCGTGCCGGGCGAGCTTGCCGCCGCAACCCGCGCGCGCGACCTGCTGGACGCCCATTGGGTGCGCCGGCTCGACGCCAACCTCAACCTCCGCGTGTCTTTGCAGAACCTGCTGCGCACGGATACCCGCCGCTTCAGCTCGGCCTGGAACGGCGCCACCGCCTGGCAGCTCGACACCCGCGAGGCCGGCCAGCGCACCTGGCTGCTCGCGCTGGAGGGCAAATGGTGAACAAGTGCCGTCCCGCCAGCGCCGACTTTATTCATATCGCGCCGCCCCCGCCGCCGCAGATCGAAGGCATGCGCCTCGACAAGGTGGCACTGCCGCCGGCCGCGCCGTCGCTGGCGGCGGCCGTCCTGCTGGCGCTCGCCCTTGTCATGAGCGCCGGCGCCTGGCGGCAACGCAGACCGCTTTCCCACCCCCCCACCAGGAGAACCGCATGAGCCACACGCTCGAAACCCTGATGTACCAGACCGGCCAGGTCTTCCTGATCCCGACGCTCGCCGTGATCGCCCTGTTGTTCCTCTACGCCTTTTACGCCCTCGGCGCCTTCGCCGTGCAGTGGTGGCAGCGGCGGCGCAGCGTGATTTCCTTCGATGAGGTGCGCGGCTATCCGCTCGTCGCCTGGGCGCGAGGCCGAACCGCGATCAACGACGACGATCTCGACGTCAAGGCCCACAAGCTGCTGGAACTGCCGCGCGTCGCCACCCGCGTCGCGCCGATGCTCGGCCTCGTCGCCACCATGATCCCGATGGGGCCGGCGCTGAAGGGACTCTCCGACGGCAACCTGGCGCAGGTCTCGGACAACCTCACCGTGGCCTTCTCGGCGGTGATCCTCGCCCTCATCGCGGCATCCATCACCTACTGGATCGTCTCGGTGCGCCGCGGCTGGCTGGCCGAGGAGCTCGCCTGGCTCACGGCGCGGCGCGCCGAACGCCAGCCGGCACGGCAGCCGCAGCACGCCGGAGACGCCTGGGCGGCGGGCGAAGTCGAAGCGGGAGCGGCGGCATGAAGTTCCTCCACGAACCCGAGTCCGACGACCCCATCCTCTCGGTGGTGAACCTCATCGACATCTTTCTCGTCATCATCGCCGCCCTGCTCATCACCGTGGCGCAGAACCCGCTGCTCGATCCGTTCCGCAAGCAGGACGTCACCGTCATCACCGACCCCGGCAAGCCGACCATGGAGATGCTGGTCAAGAAAGGCGAGAAAATCGAGAAGTACAAGGCCAGCGGCGAAATCGGCCAGGGCGAAGGCCAAAAGGCCGGCGTCGCCTATCGCATGAAGGACGGGTCGATGGTGTATGTGCCGGAGTGATTCCGCGGCAGGGTGCCGGGGAAAAGTCAGTCGCTCCGACACGGCGAACAGGAAGGGGTGACGCGAAGCAGTAGCTCTCTCCGGAAGACCAGAACGCGCGTCATGCCGTGGGCGGCGTGCAATCCATCGCGATCACCTCGATGTACTGTCTTTCTTTCGGCTTCAGCGTCGCGCGCAGCCGATCTTCGAGTTCCTGCGCGCTGCCGGGCCGCCTGCCGCCATCGGCGGCGGTCGGCATACCTTTGCCTTTGCGGCCGAACCAGAAGACGAGATAGATGCCGTGACCGTCGGCGCCGGGATCGCGCACGTAGTGGGCCATGAGTTGTTTGCGCAGAGCTGTCCAAAGATCCTTGTGGCAATCGCGCTTGATCTCGATGGGTACGTTGAAACCGCCAGTGCCGCCAAACGACGCCCTGATGTCGGCACGCTTGTTTTCCCGGTATTCACCCTCGGGTTGGGCATCCACCCTGGTAGGCCTCAGCTTTTCCCGCAGCAGCTCCAGCAGGCGGTCACGGCAGTAGTTCTCGTGTTGCGGTTTATCTGCCTTCCAGTACCGCTCGTAACCCGTCGTGTTGCCATCCCGATCCTCCCGGGCGATATCCCGCAAGTGCTGTACGAGTAGCGCCTTCAGGTCGGCAGCGTTCGCCGGCTCCGCATTGGCGAGCGTGCGCACGATGTCGGCGGCGGAAGCCCGCCGGAAATGCGCTTCGCGGCTGACGAGGCGCTGCGATTCTCGATGGTGGCGCAACAGGCCATGCCATGCGCGCAGACTATCGTCGGAGAGGAGGGCATCTAGCGTATCCGCGGCACTTGCGTCTGGATTCGCACCGAGACGGGAGATGAGGGCGCGGACCAGGTCAGCGGCTTCCATTGTCGGCGTTACGGTATGGACGCCGGTGGGGCGTTCCGGCGACAAGTGGGGCGCCAGCAATCGAATCAGCAGGCTTGCGGCCGGTTCCGCCAGCTCGGGCAGGCCTTGGACAGGCGTCGGACGTGAGTCGAAGAAGCCCGCAACAAGCATTGCGCGCGAGGGGTTCTCGCCCGCATAGCGCGCAAGCGGTGCTTCGTATTTCGCCGGGTCAAGCAGCAAACCGGCGGCGAGCCACCGGCTGCGCTGCGCACCGTCGAGGCTGGGACGGGACAGCTTCGTTCCGATCAGATCGAGCAGCGCCTTTCCATCGCAGCATTTGAGCGCAGCGATGAGCAGGACGTCGAGATCGCCCAGCCGCTCCTTTTTCCAGCGCAAAGGATAGGCCGCAAGCAGGCGCAGCGCGGCATGGCGCGCCACCGTGGCATAGGCTTCGTCATGGGCCAGGGGATAGAGGCCGTGCACATGTTCCTTGCGCGCCTTGAACATCACGCTCGCGTAATCGATCAGAACCTCGGCGACCAGCTCCGGACGGTGGCGGACGAGGGAGAGAAGCCAAGCGGGGGTGCTGCCGAAATCGTGAGTCAGCCTGAACGCGACGAGACGCGCCTGAACGTCTCTATCCAGCGCAAGAATCGCGGATTCGCCCTCGCGGGCGAGTTCCTCCGCGCCTGCCAGACAGGCTTCGGCGATGACATGATGTTGCCCCTTGGTATCGATCTCGGCAATTTCGCGTACCGATGGCAATTCATTTCTCGACAGGCAGCGTCGCAATCCCGTTAGCGTAGCCAGGGTGATGCCTGCATCGTTGTCGAAAAAGGATTTCAGTCTAGCGATCGGCGTGTCGCCTTTGGCCTCGCGGTAGCGGCCGAAGTAGATCATCGCCAGATTACGCATGATGCCCGGCGGCGCGGTACCCTCCTCGATGGCGGCATGATGCTTGCGGAAATGGCCGACCCATTCCTCGATTCGTGCTTGCTCCTTGCTTTTGCGCTCGGCTTTTCGCCTCGCCTCGTCTTGCCGCCACTCGACCCATTCCGACTGGAGCCATTCCTCGGCAATGGCTTTCAAGGCTGGATGGCGCTCCGCAACGGCAAGCAGCGCATCGAGCAGCGCGGGCGTGTAATCGAGGCGGCGCACGAGAGAAAAGGCGCCCTTGTTGAATATCAGTCGCCTGAAATCTTCCTGCTTGATCTTTGCCGCCTCGGCAAACCACCATTCTTCGGCCCCGGGTGGCATCTCCGCTCCGTGGAAGCGATGTTCGATCCGGAAAAACCGCTCTACGGGTTTGGCGTCATTGCTGCACCGATCGAGGAATATTCGCAGCAGCGCCCGATAGGTTTCCTGCCGTTCACTCAGCCATCGCGCAATCCGTTCTTGATGATCCTTGTCGAAATGGCAGTAGTCGTCTTCATCGAGACCAATGCCCAGCCAGGTCCAAAGCTGCAACGCCGGGATTGAATCGCCCGCGGTTTCAAGGCCTGTGGCGAGCAGCTCTCCGGCAAAGCGATTCAAATAAAACCGATCCGAAGAAAACTTCAATCGGGCGCTATTGCCGGCGACACTGTCCAGCAAGGCCGGCAGGTCTTGCGCCGCAGTTCGTTTAATCAGATCGTATTCCCAGAAATCCTGATAGGTGCCGCCGATTCGATCGGTTGATTTCGTGGAATGAAGATAGTCGATCACTTGCGAAGCCGGCAGGCAGGCCGGATAAAGCCGCTTGAGCAACAACCCCAGCAGTCCGTCGTCGCCGTCCTCGACCTTGCCGACATTGATGTCGTCAAGCAGCACCACTAAGGGCTCGGGGGCATCACGGCATGCCCGAAAATAGGCCTCGATGGCCTGGCGGCGATTCATTGGCCAATGGCTGTTGTCTCGCACGACGGCAAGCAATGCTTCACCGAGTTCGGGAAGCGCTTCGCCATGGGTTACCGCTTCGAGCACGCAATCAAGCAGGGATTCATGGGCCTCGTCGCGCGCGGTGGATGTCAGTATCCTGCGGAAATCGTCCGAAGTGTCGGGGCCGGCGAGCGCGCCGAATGGCGATGCTTCCCAGTTCTGGAAGCGGAATCCAGAATAGCGCTGTGCCTCGCTACGAAGGGCCAATAGCAGACGCCGCTTGTCGGCGGTATCGAAGCTGCGCAGATCTCCATTGAGCACGATACCCAGCGGATCGCGGTCGATACAGCCCTGACGGACGGAACCGTAATGCACGGCGAACCAGGCATGCAGCCCGCGCAGGTCGGAAACGATGCCGCCATCCCCGGCCAACATCAGCGCCAGGATTCGACCGAGCGGCAGCCCGGCCTTGTCGATGCTCCGGGCAAGGAAACGCGCACCGAGGTATTCCGCAATACTGCGGTGAGCGGGTTCGCGCCATTCCTCATGGCCGCCTGATTCGAAGAGACGGCTGCCCAATGCCTGGTTCAGCGCTGGGGCGCTGTCCAAACCGATCGCTTCGAAGGTCGGATGGAAGGCGTCGGCACTTGTTTGATCGAGGGCGAAGCCGGCGATGCCGGCCAGCAACTGCGCGGCGCAGGCATGTCCTGCAGCATGAAGTACCGTATCCGTGGCTACCGCCGCGCCGCGGCGTGCATCGCGGTGCCGCTTGTTGGGCTCTTCGGCAAGTTTGTCGCAGGCGAGCGCATAGGTTTCCTTCAGGCTGTCCGGCCAACGCTGCGGTACGGCCTTGGCCAGCATGCCCAAGGTTTGCGGATTACCGAGCAGGCCGTCGAGCCTGCGCTCGCGCGCTTTGTCGAGAAAATCCAACGGCTCGTCGACACCGTGATTTCCCCTGAGCAATTGCCCAATCTGCTCGTCGGTGAGGTTGTCGAGATGCAGGACGGAGATCTTCCCGCCCGGCGCAACGCGGGCGAGGTCGTCCTGGTCGCTGGCGCCCAGCCAATCGGCCTCGCGGCAGGAAATGCGGAATGGAGGGCGGCCGAGCGCATCGAGATTCCGGCGGATGGCGGCGAACTGCGTGCGGCCGTCGGTCGAGCCGGCGCGCATCTCGTCGAGGCCGTCGATGAAAAGCGTCTTGTCGCGCCATTCTTCGCGCGGTGGCCAGACCACAAAGTCCCTGGCCGAAATAGGCTCGACTCCGGCGGCTTTCGCTTCTTCTTCAAAGGCCGTTGTCTTGCCCGCGCCCGGCTCTCCGAGCAGCGCATAGGCAGGGCGTTCCCGCAAGGAGGCCAAAGACAGCCCCGGCGTGCGTTCACCGTCCGGTGCGATTTCCGTGCAAGTGCGAGAAACGACGATGCTCACGACTCAGACAGCCAGTGTTCTGCCGGCTGGGAAAGAAACTCGACCAGAGGAATGCCATCCTCGCCGACCACGAGCCGCCTGCAATCGGGGTACTGAGCCGAGAAAGCATTGAGGCCCGGCATGCCGCGTCCGGCGCCGCCGCTTTTTACCTCGATGGCGGTTATCCGGCGATCCCGGAACAAGACGAAATCGACTTCCAGCTTCCCTTTTCTCCAATAGGCGAGCATGGATGGATCGCTGCTGTTGTGGAGATGCGCCCCCACCGCGCTTTCGACCATGCGCCCCCAGAACGAACGATCGGCCCTGGCGGCGGCGAAGTCGTAGCCCGATGCCACGGCCATGAGCGCATTGTTGAGCGCCTGCAGCTTGGGCGACGAGGTGCGCTGACGCAGCATGCTGCCCGAGTACTTTTTCAGGCCGGCAACCAGACCCGCCTTGCCGAGCAAATCGAGGTATTTAGCCACGGTGCCGGTATGCGCCTCGCTGCCCTCGTTCTTCTCCCGAAGATTCTGAGCCATGTTGTCGAGGGCCAGTATCTGCCCCGAGTAGTTGCAGCCGAGCCAGAACAACTGCTTGAGCAAAGCGGGCCGGTCGACGCGGTTCAAAGCGCGAACATCCTTGTCGATGCTCGGCTCGATCAGGCTGTCGGCGACGAAGCTTCGCCATCTCGCTTCATTCCGGTATAGGCCGGAGCCGAACGGCTCCGGATAGCCCCCAAAGTAGATGTATTCGTCCAGACTCAGGCCGAAAGCCGCGTGCATTTCGGCGAATGACCAATGCCCCATGCGGATGGGTTCGAAGCGCCCCATCAGACTCTCGCTCAGCCCATCCTGCACCAGCAGCGGCGACGAGCCCAGAAGGATCACATGCATTTGCAGGCCGGCAGCCCGGTCCGCATCCCATAGGCCCTTCACGGTTTCGGACCAGCGCGGAATTTTCTGCACTTCGTCAATGGCGAAGATAAAGGGTACGTCCAACCTGCTCGCCAGCAATCTGGCTTCCTGCCACTGCCGGATCAGCCAGGCGGCATCCGCTTTCGAACCCGTGGCACTGTAGACAGTCTGAACAATGGCATCGGACGAGGGCACCAGCGAGGGCGCATATTCCATGCCCTCGGTCTGTTCAGCGGAGACATACAGGCTGCGTTGCGGGGGAAGTTCGTTTAAGACATAACGAACCAGTGTGGTCTTACCCACCCGGCGGGGGCCTGCGACGATGTGGATCCAGCGTACTGGCTCGTCAAGCCGTTCTTGAAGCGTCGCTGCTTGTTGTCGCTGATAACCGTTCATCTTGATTACATCTATGAGTTAATTAACTCACGTATGTAACCATATCCATAATAAATAAGCAATGTCCTATATTATGTTTAAATTTCAATAGCTAACAACTACTCCGGCAACCGCACGAACCCGTTCTCGTCGAGCGGAAAGAAGGGATTGAAGCAGACCTCCCAGAGAAAGCCGTCGGGGTCGGCGAAGTAGCCGCGGTAGCCGCCCCAGGGCACGTTATCGCCGTGTCGCGCGGTCTGACTTTTGCCGGGGCGAGGCTGCGCGATCGTGTGTTTTTCTCCGCTTACTCCTCGGGAACGTTGTGACCGGCGTCTCGTGCGGCCTTCGCCCAGCGGCGAATCGTTGCGCGCAACGTTCGCCGCACCTTGTCGTCGATGGGCATGCTCGGCACGACCTTCAGCACCTGCCCCGGAGTCACGTAGCCGTGCGCAAGCAGCGCCATGCAGAACTCGCGGTCCTTCTCGCGCCCGGCTGCGGCCTTCGAGAGGAAGAGGTCGACCGTGTCCAGGCAGTAACCCACCCGATCTCCGGTGTTTGCGTTTTGGATCCGATGT
>Ga0208244_100967_pt1 | contig 19718 bp, 20 predicted proteins | sample SubbioCR12Aug_5A_FD_184828 | JGI IMG/M metagenome (GOLD analysis project Ga0208244, IMG submission 184828) | Serpentinite rock and fluid subsurface biosphere microbial communities from McLaughlin Reserve, California, USA - CR12Aug_5A (SPAdes) | ecosystem: Environmental > Terrestrial > Deep... | reverse complement strand
GTTCTTCACTGGTCGAGCGTCTGTCATTCCTCTCCCGTGAATATTGAGACCTCTCATCCCCAGGGGACAGGCTGGTGGATCGGTTCAGTCGGAAGTAACGATGCTTGCCAAGTGATGTCCCTCGGGCATACCTTATACGCAAATATATACGACGGGGGGAGGGGTAAAGTCAAGCGAAATCGGCAAGGTCATTTTTCACCCGTCAATCAAGAGACTTCTATCACAAAACCGCTTCCGGTCGGGGGGTTTTGGGGGCTAGTGGTGAGATGGTGGGCATGATTAGAACGAGCTTGAAGCATCCAAACCGACGGGGGAGGTTTGGTCAAAATATTTACATGCGCTCGCGAGGAACGTGGAACATCACCTCGCGGAGCTGACAAAGTAGATTGGCCCGTTAATCAAAGCGGGTGGGAAAATCGATCCAGCCTCGTCCGAATCTGCGCACGTATATTCGCCTCAGATGTCCTCAACAAATATCACGCGAACGACTTTCGTCAAGACCTTTCCCCTGTGACGATGTTCTTCACCCCCCGGAATGAACACGCCTTCTCCTGACTTGAATCTTCTGACCGAATGATCCAACTCCAACTCCAGCTCTCCGTCAAGGATGTATCCGAAGTGTCCCGTTGAGCACCAGTGAGGCGCCATCTCTCGTGTGTACTCAACAAGTCGAAGTCGTTTCCCGCCGCGTTCGAATGCTTTTTCTCTCATCCCGGGGATGCGGTGAGTTCCATTCAAGCTTTTCAAACTCGATATGATATTGATCTATAGCAAAATCCCGAGATTGAGTAGGAGATGAGGTCTACAATCTCTTTTCTAATACCTCTGATACCGCCGCGGGCATGGTGGGAGAGTAGCGTCGTGAATCACTTCCGAAGGCATTCCATCCAGACATTCTTCCGGATCACAGCACGTGTAACAAACCCGCTTCAGGCCACGAAGACCCGTAAGCTGTACGTGTGGAGCGAGGAAATCTGACTTGAGGGGTTCCTGACGCAGCAAATCGGTGCTGAGGTACTTCTTGTTGTCGTCCGGAAACACCGTGACGACTACTGCGTCGTGACCGAGTTGGTCCTGAATCAATAGGGCGCCGAGGAAGGTTGCTCCCGAAGAAATTCCTACACCCAACCCAAGTTGCTCGGCAAGCTTCTGGGCCATCACAATCGCATCTCCGTCATCTACACTCACCACTTCATCAAGGGAATCCAGCTCGACGATGGGGGGGATGAACTCGTCCGAGATTCCCTGGATCCGGTGCATACCGACCTTATGGCCCGTCGAAAGGGTTGGCGAATTCGTCGGCTCCAGAGGGTGAATCCTGATGGAGGGATGCATCTGTTTCAAAAAGCGTCCCGTTCCCATGATCGTTCCCCCGGTTCCAACCCCGGCAACGAATGCATTGGGATAAATAGAACGGCATCTCAGCTGCCACCAGATTTCGGGCCCCGTTGTCCGGTAGTGCGCTTCGATGTTATCGCTGTTTGAGAACTGACGCGGGAGAAATGTGTCCACACTTCTTGCAGCCATCTCTTCGGCCCGCTTGATGCTTCCGAGAAATCCTCCCTCTTCTTTGCTCACGAGAACAATTTCCGCTCCCATGCTTCGGATAAGATTCATTCGTTCCGCGCTCATCCAATTCGGCATGAATATCGTGACCGGATGGCCCAGAGCTCTCCCGATCGACGAGAAGGCGATGCCGGTATTGCCGCTTGTTGCCTCGATGATCCGGTCGCCGGGCTTCAGAAGCTCTCTTATACGCCTGCTCCAGAATGTGGAGTGCCATCCGGTCTTTGATGCTTCCGGTCATATTGAGGCTTTCAGCTTTTGCGTAGAGGATCCGTTTCCTCCCGCGAAACGCGAATTCGATCTCGAGCAAGGGTGTGTTGCCGATGAGACAGGAGAGGCCGCGAATGCGGTGTTGGTGTTGTCGATCATCCATCATATTTTCTGGGACATTGGTTCGCGATGATTACGTCGGCTAAACGCTCGTGGCATAATAAAACTCAATTCATCCGAAGAGATTCTCGTATTGGGGATATCCTTAGCGTGTCGAGCAATTCTTCAGTCTCCTCCCTCGAGTACAATCACATAGAAAACCGATCACTCCATCCATGTTGGAGGTAATCTATCACAATTTTTAAGGATCGGGATTATTTCCATTATTTCCACTATCCTCCCCCAAATACCCTGCAAAGATTGTCATCATCTGGAGCGCCGATACGCTGTAGTTACGCATACCTGAATTACTCTTCTCTCATGAACCACAAAATGTGTCCGCACGAATCGCAGACATAGTTATCCGCCTGCTTGTTCGCCCATTCGATTCCAAAAAAAGTCATCCCCGGAGTATTCAAAAGCGTTTTTCGTTTCCAGAACTGATTATGTCCGCATATGGGACAAATGAGCTTGTGCATGTTGATCGATCTCTCCGAAGCCCCTTCTTTCGACAAGCTCTCGGCGCTTTCAAGTATGGCCTTCTTGTCCCTCTCGTCAACTTTCTCAAAACACTGGTTGCAAAGAGTATCTGTCACAAAGTGATACCTGGATGGATATTCGTTGCCACATGTTTTGCATCGTACCATTGCTCTGTCCTTCATAATAGATTTAGCAGGCTGTTGAAAAAGGCGTTTATAGCCACGAGCTTCAGTGGAAACGAATGCAAGAAACAAACGTAGAAGAATCAATTTAACATGGCGGCGACCCAGAGTTACGAGCGTGGAGATTACCTGAATTGTCTTCTCATGATTGGCCGAGTGGGAGAGCGTCGGGCGACCTCTTTGAATCCGGCGCGAACAAATCCATTCGATATGCCTGTCCACGCGAACACCGCTGGAATTTCTTTCTGCGACCTGGGTTCGACGGGGTATCCTTCCACAACTCTTGCTCCCCGAGATTTGGCAAACTTGCCGGCGGCCCGCAGGAGTTTCGTGGATACCCACTTCTTTCGGTACGAGCGCTCGATGAACAGACAGGTCACTGACCAACATGGTTTGTTGTCGACAGGTTGGAGGATGCGGGATCGGGAGAGGGCGGGAAAGCTTGTTCGGGGGGCTATCGAGCACCATCCGATCGCCTTGCCATTGTGGTAGGCCAGGATACCGGGGACTTGGCCGGAATTGATAATCTTCTTCATTGCTCTTTTGTTGCCGTTCCCTTTTTGCAACTCGAATTGTTTCCTGCTCAGTCGCCATAACATACACCAGCATCCGCCGCACGCTCCACGATGGCCGAACAGTGATACGAAATCGTTCCACCGTGCCGGCGTCAAAGGTTGGAATGATAGACCGGTTATCATCTTCCCGTTGTGATCGTCAACACAGTGAGATTCACTGGGCATACACCACCCGACGTACTACTATCTCATCAGCGATCGTGACGCGATTGAGAACTCAGGCACTAGATTTCTGATTGAGCAGCAGGACCAATCCTGCAATTGCCACGACCGCTCCTCCTGCTATGCCCACAATCTGTCTGTACCCTAATCCGGGTGAGCCCCCTAGCCCGATCGAATCGGCCGTGAAAGAGACCAGCAGAACAACAACTCCGACTGTGAGCAAAAAAACTCCGGCCGTCTTCTTCTTTTTCATATTGTTGCCTCGTCTATGTTGTTGTCAGTTGAATAATTCATCCCCTCGGCAGGCATCCAGAATGTAACCTGTTGCCGTTGTATTGTCAAGGAGACCGCCACGCATGAAATGCTGCCTTTAAACAGGGTGTGGGTTCTCCGCGGAACCTTTCGCCGCATCAGCGCATCTAATTGAGTGCTCAATCCGGTTTCCATTGCTTCGTGGGGAATCTCCCCATATATTGACAGCACAGTTTTCAGGGGGAACCGGGCGGGGATAATTGATTGTTACGAGAGCGCGACCAACACGATTCGTCAGGAAAACGATGAGCGTTGGTTTTGTGTATGTGCGACCTAAAAAGATTCGAATTTCAGTGAACCTGTATTGAAGGAGGCGTAAGCAGAAGAAGTATGAATACGTTCAAGACGTTTTTGCTGATGTTTGCACTTACCCTGCTGTTGATCTTCATCGGCGGTATCATCGGTGGAGAAGGGGGAATGATCATCGCCTTCATATTTGCCGGTTTGATGAACTTGGTCTCGTACTGGTTCAGCGACAAGATCGTTCTGAAAATGTACAGGGCGAAAGAGTTGTCCCGATCGGATATGCCCCGTCTCTTCCAGATGACGGAAGAAATGACGGGTCGGGCCGGACTCCCCATGCCCAAGCTCTATCTGATCCCGAGTGATCAGCCGAACGCATTCGCCACAGGTCGTAACCCTCAGCATGCGGCGGTAGCCATAACGAGCGGAATTGTGAAGGTTCTTTCCGAAGACGAGTTGCGAGGAGTCATTGCCCATGAGCTGGCCCACGTCAAGCATCGCGATATACTCGTGGCCTCGATTGCGGCAACGATTGCCGGTGCGATCAGCATGATCGCATCGATGGCCAAGTGGGCGTTGATCTTTGGCGGTCGGGGCTCGAATGATCGGGAGGGAGGAAATCCTCTCGCGGCCATCGCTATGATGATAGTTGCTCCGATAGCGGCGATGATGATTCAAATGGCAATTTCCCGGTCGCGGGAGTTTCTCGCGGATGAAGGGGGAGCGAAGATGGCCGGAAATCCGATGTCGCTCGCAACCGCCCTCAAGAAATTGCATGCAAAGGCTGAACAAATTCCGATGAACGCGACTCCGGCAACGGCACACATGTTCATTGTCAGTCCGCTTAGCGGCGGAGGATTTCTGAAACTTTTCAGCACTCATCCGCCAATGGAGGAACGCGTGGCGAGGCTTGAGGCAATGGTGTACGGTCGAGCGATCTCGTAAAGGTAGAAGGCGAAATTGCGATAGGAGAAAGATGATTCTGAAGGACTGGTGCGTGTGCGCATCATTCCTTTTGCTTTTCTTCCTCAACCTCAAGGGTTACAATGTTGTATCCCATCCTCGTATCGAGTGCGGCATAAAGAACGCCAAGGAATACGAGGATCATGCCGACAAGAAAAGCTATGATGGTTACGTTGCCAAACGGCATGGCGCCGGTGAAAAAATTTGCACCGATGATGAGCGAGGTGAGAACAAAAAGAGCGACTGCAAATATGTAGCAGAGGAGGGAGTTCTGGATGAGTCTTGCTCTCTTCATGAGTCGTTCGATCTGCCGCGAGAGATTTTCGAGTCGGACTTGTTCCCGTGGAGAAAGAGCGGAATCGCCGGAGCGGTAATGAAGCCGCCGCTTCTCATCGTTGAGGAGTCGAATGCGGTTCAGGACGACGGAGAACTTGTTGCCGATCCCAAGCAGAAGCAATCCGCACGCACTGATCATAACTGCTGGAGCGAGAATCAGCTGTATTGTCTGGGTGACGGAAAATTCTGTGGACATCAAGACCCTCAGAAACTCATTAGTTCAAATTTACGCCGATTTACAGCAAGCATCAAGCGCCTTAAAACCTTGCAATCGGTTGCCGCTTGACATCGATTGAGGATTCCCGTATCTTGTTGTGAGTTCTTTCACATCGTTCACAAGTTTTTGGTCTCCGTTAGGGGTGTTCCGTCCCGACACTGTCGGTATAGGACTGAGAGAAAACCCTATGAACCTGATCTGGGTAATGCCAGCGTAGGAAAATGGATAAGAATACTTTATTTGAAAGCCGTTTTCCATGAACCCCGATGGAAAATGGCTTTTTTGTTATGTGTGGCGAAAGGAGATGTTATCGTGTTGAAATCAGTGTTTGTAATGCTCGTGTTTGCGACGTCAATCTCTTGTGCTCAGCTCTCGGGGAGCCTCACGGGCAAAGTGCTCGACGCGCATTCGAAGCGCCCTCTCGAAGGCGCGAATGTCGTCGTTCAGGGAACTGCCTACGGAAGCGCCACCGCAAAAGATGGAGCGTACCGGTTGGAACAAATTCCGGTTGGTTCTTACTCACTCACGGTGAGCTACGTCGGATATGCAAAACAAGTTGTTCCGGTCGAAATCACAACTATGGTACAAAAGGCTCTTATTGTCGAGCTGGAGCCAATCGCCCTGCCAGGTCAAACAGTCGTGGTCAATGCGATGATGGGAAGAGAACGTGAAACCCCGGCCACTTTTTCCACGGTTACAGCAGAAGAGATCGCCCGGAAATACACATTCCAGGACATCCCGGTGCTTCTGTCTGATCTCCCTTCCACAACATACTACTCCGAGAGCGGGAATGGATTGGGGTACAACTATGTGACTCTCCGCGGATTTGACCAGCGGCGGATCTCTGTGATGATCAATGGTATTCCTCAAAACGACCCCGAAGATCACAACGTCTACTGGTTGGATTTTCCAGACCTTCTCGCGACAACTCAGAGTATCCAGGTGCAGCGCGGAGGCGGGAGCGCTTTCTATGGTCCTCCGGCAATCGGCGGCTCGATCAACATCGTCACTACCGCTGTTTCGCAGGATAGAAACGTGACTGTCGAAGCAGGGGCTGGCAGTTACAATACGCGAAGGTACTCGGTCGGCATCAACTCGGGGCTCGTCGATAATCGTTACGTTGTTTTGGGACGTCTCAGCCGACTGAAGAGTTCAGGGTATCGTGACCAATCGTGGAGTGATTTCTCAGGATATTTCCTCGGCGCAGTCAGGTACGACGACAACATGACGACCCAGATCAACCTGTACGGAGGACCATTCAAGGACCACCTCGCGTACTACGGCATTCCTAAGGCGGATATCAAGGACAGGCAGAAGCGCAAAGCGAATCCCATTCAACGTCCGGAGGAAATTGAGAACTTCAGCCAGCCGCACTATGAATTGCTGCATGAGTGGAGACCTGGCGAACGCATCGTTGTCAACAACACATTCTTTCTTATCGAGGGTGAGGGCTTCTTTGATTTCGATGCATCATGGGCCGACACCACAATGTTGAGGATTACGAGGAAGAATGGATTCAATCCTGTCGCGAATCCAACGAATACCATTATTCATTCATTCGTCGACAACACACAATATGGATGGCTTCCCAGGATTACGTACGAGTATGGAAGCGGATCGGCAACGGCCGGACTTGAACTTCGTCGCCATCGATCGCATCACTATGGGACATTACGCTGGGCGCAAAATCTTCCGGCAAGCTGGAACGGACTCGCGACTGCCGATTATCGGTTCTACGAATATCGTGGCGGCAAGGATATTTTTTCGGTCTATGTACACAACATCTACCGGTTGCAGTCTAATGTCACTCTCATGGCGAATCTCCAGTATGTCTTTAACCGGTACTCTCTCTGGGACGAGAAATTCGTCGGCACCGAATTCGACATTGACTACCATTTCCTGAATCCCCGGATTGGAGTCAATGTCAATCTCACGGATCAACTCCATGCCTACGTCAATGTGGCGTACACGTCACGCGAGCCTCGACGAAAAAATCTTTACGACGCGACATTTTCATGGACCGGAGAAGTGCCGCAATTTGAAACAACGGCCGGTGGGGGATATGATTTCAGTAAGCCGCTGGTAAAACCCGAGAAGCTCCTCGACCTTGAACTTGGCGCCGGCTATATGAAGGAGGGATTGAGGCTACAGGCGAATCTCTACTGGATGGATTTTCGTGATGAAATCATCAAGCGCGGTCAGCTTGATTTGTTTGGACAACCGGTGACAGGAAATGCCGATTGGACGCGTCACGCCGGACTTGAGTTGGTGGGTTTAGTCCGTTTGATCGACGGGTTTGAGCTTTCAGCGAACGCCACATACAGTGTGAACACCATCGTCGAACACACCACCTATGAGAAAGTCAAGAATCCGTTGACAGGCAAGCGGGAGGTTCTTCCCTTCAAGCTCGATGGGAAAAGACTGGCAGGTTTTCCCGACTTCATGGCAAATGCGCGCCTGACGTATCAAGCCGAAGAATGGTTTGCCAGTTTGTCAATGCAGCATGTTGGCGACCAGTTTACGGACAACTTCGAAAATCCGAATCGAGTTGTTGATGCGTATGCGGTTTTCAATGCGCTGGCCGGATACAGATTAGAGAATCTTCTGGGCCTTGGCGGGGTTGAGTTTCGAATTCAGATCAACAACATCTTCGATGCGCTGTATGCTTCTTACGGATCGGGAGATGAATTCTTTCCTGCCGCAGAGAGGAACCTCTTTACGTCGATCAAGATTGAACTGTAGATGTCTATCGTATTTTCGATAGTCACCTCTTTGCCTCTCGGGTTTGCGGGGAGTACATTAGCAGAATCTCACACACCAACAGAAAGCACACGGTTGAAGAAAAAACACACACCGAGTTCCACCTACGCTCTCATCCTTGCGAACGGAGAAGCGCCGTCAAAGCGTTTGATCCAGACCCTCCGGAAGAACGCATCGATCTTTGTCTGCGCGGATGGCGGAGCAAACATTGCCGCCCGACTAAATCTCCGTCCTGACATCATCATTGGCGATCTCGACTCCGTTTTTGCCACGACACGCGAGCGGTTCCCTCATGCGAAGAAAATCCAGGTGAGTGATCAGAATTTCACCGATCTTGAAAAAGCAATCACCTATCTGATTGACCATGGACAATCCAACATCATCGTTGCGGGAGGCGTAGGAAAACGACTCGACCACACAATGGGAAATGTTGGTGCCCTGGCGAAATTCAGTGACCGCGCATCGATTTCGTTTGAATCCGATGACGGATCGCTCCGTTACGTTGGCCGAAAGTCCGAATTCGAATATGAAGTCGGATCCACGGTCTCGTTGATTCCGTTGACTCACTGCGATGGGATCACCACCTCCGGCCTGCAGTATCCGTTGACAAATGAGTCGCTTGAGCTGGGAGTGCGGGATGGGACTTCGAACCGCGTTACCGCGAGTCCAATCAGTGTCACTGTGCAGAGCGGCAATCTGCTGATCTACCTTCGCAACGAAACATTACCCTCCTCATGACGGTCTCCCTCGCGTTCATTGATGCTGCGCTCATTGTGTTGTACTTCGCGGCTGTCGTGTACATAGGACTTCGAGCGGCACGCAGGGAAAAGACAAGTACCGATGAATTCCTTCTCGCCGGTCGAGCGCTGACACTCCCAATGTTTGTGGCAACACTCGTTTCCACATGGTATGGCGGCATACTGGGCATTGGTGAATTCTCCTACATGCACGGAATTTCAAATTGGGTGGTGTTTGGCGTTCCGTATTACATCTTTGCTCTGATCTTCGCCCTCTTCCTTGCTAAACGCATCCGGGCAACAAACCTCACGACAATTCCCGATCAGCTCGAAGCAACGTACGACCGCAAAACCGCGCTCTTCGGTGGTGTGTTGACTTTTTTTCTTGTCATCCCTGCCGCATATGTCCTGATGCTCGGAATTCTGTTTCAATTGATTTTTGGATTGGATTTGACGACGAGCATTTTCATCACAACGTTTCTCACGGTGTTCTATCTCTATGCTGGAGGATTCCGATCGGACGTGTGGGCGAACGCATTTGAATTTGTGATGATGTTCATTGGATTTGCGATGATTATTCCGTTTGCCGTGAGTGAATTTGGGGGATTCGATTTCATCAAAGCAAATGTCCCATCGCTGCATCTCACGTGGCACGGAGGCAACACGTGGCAATACATCGCGGTCTGGTTCTTTATCGCTCTCTGGACTCTCGTCGATCCGGCGTTCCATCAACGGTGTTATGCGGCCAAGGATGGGAAGACCGCTCAGCGCGGCATTTTTGTCTCGATACTTTTCTGGCTCTGTTTCGACTTCCTCACAAGTGCCGCAGGACTCTACGCTCGGGCGACAATTCCTGATCTCGGACATGCCGCTTATGCCTACCCCATGCTGGCAGAAATCACGCTTCCCTCGATTGCGAAAGGATTGTTCTACATCGGGATGCTCGCAACCATCATGTCGAGCTTGAGCAGTCTCACCTTCATCTCGGCGATGACTATCGGGAATGATATCGTAGGGAGGATTGGCCGAAGAGAAGACCGCGGGCGTTTGATCAATCAGTGGACGAAGATCGGACTCATCATTTCATCGCTCTTTTCAATTGCGCTTGCTCTTGCCGTTCCATCGGTGGTTCAACTCTGGTATACGATCGGCACGGCGATTATTCCCGGTCTGATTGTACCAGTCCTGGCGAGCTATTCGCGGCGGCTCCGAATTGGCGCGCCATATGCGTTCGCGGCGATGGTCCTGGGATGGGGACTCTCAACATCGAGCCTTCTGTACGGTCAGCTTATGGCGAACGATGGAACTCCGAGCTACCTCTTCGGTGTTGAGCCGATGTATCCCGGACTGATTGCGTCGCTTATCGTGTGGGGTGTCGGGGTGTGGAGGTATGGCACAAAGAGAAATGTCGGCTAAAAGGAACCTTCCGAAGGGTATTCCCGCGTCCGTCTCGCCCTTCGGAAGGTCATATCAAAGGTGCTGTCGGGAATTGCTAATCCGAAGGAGAGCTTCGGACCCAACAGCTTCTATCATGCTCTCTTCCTACAAACCCGTCAGGACGTAAGTCCTGACTGCAGCTCACCTCTCTCTACAATCCAAACAGCACTGACACTGTCAGCATAATCGAATTGATCGATCTTGCATTGCCGATGAAATGCTTATCATCTCCTGCTTTGAAGAGAGGATCCTTCTCATCGTTCAACGCGAGGTACGAATCGAGCCGCTGGTCGTCTCTGAGGTTTATATCCTCCCATGCTTTACCCGAGATATTCATCAAGGCGTACTCGATTCCGATGTCGAGAGTTGTGAACGTGCCCAGAGAAAAAAGAACTCCACCGTTGATGCCGACTCCAATGCGAGAGGCCGACTGTACGGTGTAGGTCGCACTCGGGAGCTTGCTCACGCCCTGAATCTTTGTTTCACCGGAGAACTGGTTGAATGCAACATTCGCTCCGAAATACGGAGTGACCGGCATGAGAGGAAGTCCAAGGTGAAACTCGGGTCCGATCTTCATCGCAAAGATAGTCTGTGAGATTTCCAGCGTCCCCTGACCGGGGAGCGTTTCACCGCTGTTCGAAACAGTTCCATAGTCCACCTGACCTGCCAACTTCAAGCCGAGCAATCCAACACGCGCTTTTGCGTTGAGATTGTACCCGGTCGAGAAGCCGTACTTCGTCCCCGTGTAGTAATCCCCCGTTGTTCCGCCGAAGTCACCAATGGGCATCCGGACACCGGCTCCGCCGCCAACCTGCAACGTCACCTGACCAAGGACGATGGTATTCAGCGCGATCGTAGCGATCCCGATACAAACCAAACGTGTCCACACTATGGTTTTCATATATTTCTCTCCTGTGATCGTGCTGGTTACTTAGTGTCGAGAATGATCGGGAGGCCATCTTTTCCCGATCCGATGATCACGACCTTGGCATTCGTAGAACCGGCGAGTTTCTCAGTGGCTTCGATTCCCTTCCAGCGCAGAAGCTGCTCACTGATACCCTGTGCGACAATCCTCTGAAAATCTGAAATTCCCTGGGCCTCAATACGTTTTCGATCTGCCTCTTGCTTTTCCTTTGTCAGAATAAATTCCATACGCTGACTTTCCTGATCGGCCCGCTGCTTCTGCTCAATAGCTTCAGTTAGTTGGGTGGGGAGTCCGACATTACGGAGAGGAGTGGTTTCTATGATTACACCACGCGGGGCAACTGCTTTTGCAAGTTCTGACTGGATGGAGATACCGAGCTGTTCACGCTCTGTGGAATACAATGCGCTGGCCTGGAAGCTCGCGGTTACCGCGCGGCTGATGGAACGAAACTGCGGAACAAGCACCACGTTCTCGTAATCACCCCCCACAATCGTCTTGTACACCCTTGCCGCCGAATCCGGATTGAGCCGGTACAACACACTGAGCTCCAAACCGATCGTCAATCCCTCGCGGGAAAGGACCTGCATCGTTTCCTTATGTTCCTTCGTCTGGACAGAGTATTTGTGTACCTTCGCGAGAGGGTTCACAGGATTGATACCTGACGATAAGGGATGGTCGGATACGATACCGAAGAAATCGACAACTCCAACATGTCCGGCCGGAATGATGGTAAAGATCTGTGAGAACGCAACGACTGCGAAGAGAAGCGCAACACCTCCGGAAATCGTTGCGGACGTCTGGAAGACCGGATTTCGTTCCTCGCGGGCCTTCTTACTGGCTGATCGCCAGGCGAAGAACGATCCGATTCCAACGATGATACTGAGGATAAACAGCATGGTGACCTCCTATTGATTAATGAAATTGAATAGCTTCTATTGGTTTATGAGTCTCCAGGAATAGTAATACTGCCGCTTCCAGTTTTCGAGCCAAATTCCCGCGCCGGAACGATTCTTCAGATATCTTTCCGAAAATTCTTTTAGGAGCGCTCCGGCTGATTCAAAGTCAACGTCATGTTGATACAGGAAGTATCTCGGTTCTGCCGGTCGTGCATACCCCGCCACCGAACGAGCGAAGGGCCATCGCCCATCCGGAGGAGCATGAATCTCCTGAACGGGAATACGTTTCCTCAGTGAATCTACCAACGCCATGACGAGCCATTCATCTCCTGCCAAAGTGCCGCCCAAGATGGCAAACGACTGCCTCGGATACCGCCAGACAAGTCGTTCCATCGGCCGTGATATGCCGGCGTCGATCGGCACAAGATGAATCGCTTTGCTCGTGACGGTAATTCCATACCGATCGGTTTGTCCATTCATCTCTAGACGCATCGAGTACGCGCCGACCGGAAGATCTGCAAAATTGACAGCTGTTGCCGGACCCAGTGCCGTGGCACAGATCGGACCGATCGTTGCTCCCTGTATGGAGAGATGCAGATCGCTTCCGTTCTGTCGGAGCGTGTGCAGGATCCCATAATTGATGCAGCCGAAAATCTGCTCCGATCTCATTTCGATGCCCACGAAAGGCGATGCGCCGTCGGACCGATGGATTTCTGCAATCCGGAATTCAACTTTGCCAATGACGGGCTCGACCGTCAGAGGTCCCTGTCCGAAATCAGTTGCGCAGGAAAAGGCCAGAAGGGCAAGCGCAAGGGAGAGGGGGAGAGGTTTACTCATTGCATCCGACGATTCTGAGGATACGGACAATCACGTAGAAGTGCGGATTCACATCGTCAACGTACGAAGTTTTCGATTTGCAGTCAATCACGACGCGTGATCGCTGGGGGTTTGATGCGCGTGCAGATTTTGCGTATCTTGGCGCTCAAAAGGAACCATTATGCTCGAATTGGCAATTGAAGCCGCGCGAGAAACGGGAAAGATCCTCAAACATCATATTGGTCGCCCGAAACAAGTTGAACATAAGCTTGGTCAGGAAACCAATCTCGTCACCGAAATCGACCGCAAAGCAGAAGAGACGATTCTGCGCATCATCAAATCAAGATATCCTGCACACGATGTCCTGGCAGAGGAATCGGGAAAACATAATCAGATCTCTGATTATCGTTGGATTATCGATCCGCTGGATGGAACGATAAATTTCACGCACGGTGTTCCGATCTTTTGTGTCTCCATCGCGCTCGAGTACAAGGGAGAAATCGTTCTCGGTGTGATCTATGATCCGAATCTGGATGAACTGTTCGTTGCTGAACGCGGAAGGGGCGCGTCGTTGAACAACAGGCCGATTCGCGTCTCCACAACGAATAATCTAAGAGAGAGTCTGCTCGTCACCGGTTTCCCGTATGACATCTCTGTGAATCCGGACCATGCCATTGAGCGATTCGTGGCATTTCTCAAAGAAGCACGCGCGGTACGGCGGCTCGGCTCAGCAGCTCTTGATCTTTGCTACGTCGCCGCAGGACGCTTCGACGGCTTCTGGGAAGTGTATCTGAATCCGTGGGATATGGCTGCCGGTGTGTTGCTCGTGCAGGAGGCAGGGGGAACGTATACCGATTTCCGAGGGTATCCCTCTTCAATCTATGACAAGCAAATACTCGCGTCCAATGGTCTGATCCACGAATCAATGATACAAATTCTCAAAGGGGGGAACAGGGGAATACAGCTGTAGTGTTTCCGACAAATGGATCGCCGAGGTGCAATGATGTTGCCGGAAATTGGACCGGCCAGGCGCCGAGAGCATTTTCCCCGATCATTGATCCTTATAGCGCTTTGCTGTTCCTGGGGGAATGGTGTAGATGTAGCTTTCGAGGTATTCCAGATTTCTCTCTTTTTCGTCGAGATCAATCTGCAAAAGATCACGAAGCGAAACAATCCCAATCAAATCATCACCGGAAACGACAGGAAGATGCCGGCAGTGCGCCTGCTGCATCTTTGTGAGACATGAGTTGATGCTCTCATCGGCCTGAGCGACGACTATCTTCGTTGTCATAACATCTTTTACTTTTGCCTGTTTGGGATCGAGTCCGCGTGCGATGACGCGCGTAACAACATCCCGTTCGGAAAAAATTCCCACCAAACGATCGTCGGAAAGAACAGGAACGGCACCAATCTTGTTCTCGGCCATATAGCGTGCCGCTTCTTCTACTGACATGTCTGGGGACGCTGCATAGAGCGGCCTATCGCGGACGATCTCGCTGATGGATTTCATGATTCCTCCCGTCGGGTAAACAATAGCGTCAATGTACGCACGAGGATCTTCTTCGGCCTCTGCATGGGATCGTATAATAACACCTTTTACTCTTCGAGGCAACTCAGGTCGGCTATCGGGCGACAAGCCCACGACATATTCGGAGTAGAGGGCAGTCTTCGGCACATCTTCTTCTTTCAAATCCTTCTTGTTGAAGCGATGATGGCTATTTGTGCCGCACGGCCCAGCCTGTCTTGCAATCAAAGCCTAATGTCGGTAAATTGAATCGAGCGAGAAAACGTATTTGCTGAGATCATGTCGCTCTCATGAAAGAAATCAACCAGGAGAAAATACGACATATGAGAATTGGCATTCTAACAGGAGGTGGCGATGTGCCGGGATTAAATCCCTGTATCAAAGGGGTGGTCTACCGTGCACTCGAGAACAACAACGAAGTTATTGGCATTCGCAAGGGATGGGGAGGGCTGTTGTGGTACGACCCTGCGGCGAAGGACAATGAAGGAAGTCAATATGTGAAGTTGAATCGGACGAATACCCGTACCATTGATCGAACAGGCGGAACATTCCTGCACACATCCCGCACCAATCCGGGAAAAGTGAAGAAGGATGATATTCCTCCATTCTTGAAAACTGCCGAACACGATAAACTCAAAGCCGATCAACGCGCGGATTTCACCCCGCACGTGCTCAGCGTGATTGAACACCTCGGCATCGATGTGATGATCACAATCGGCGGCGACGATACACAGAGCTACGCGCTTCGTTTGCATAAAGAGGGATTTCCCGTTATCGCAATCCCGAAGACGATGGACAATGATGTCTATGGCACCGATTACTGCATTGGCTTTTCGACGGCTATAACGAGGAGCGTGGATTTTATCACCTCGCTGCGGACGGTGGCTGGATCGCACGAACGAATTGCCGTCGTAGAGCTGTTCGGACGAAATTCGGGTGAAACGTCGCTTATCACAGGCTATCTGGCAGGTGTCGATCGGGCAATAATTTCAGAAGTCCCGTTTGATCCCGAGAAGCTCACGGATTTTCTCCTGGAAGATCGGAAGAACAATCCAAGCAATTACTCAATTATGACAATCTCCGAAGGTGCGTCAATGATTGGGGGTGAAATCGTCCAATCGGGGGAAGCCGATGCGTACGGCCATCGAAAGCTCGGCGGTATTGGGCTTCAGACCGAGGCCTATATCAAGCGGAAGGCAGGAGCCCACACAATTTACCAGCAAGTGGCGTATCTCATGAGGAGCGGCGAACCGGACGCGCTTGATCGCATGGTCGCATTCAGCTACGCCTCGATTGCAGCCGATCTCGCCGTAAAAAAAGAGAGTGGAAAAATGGTGGTGCTGCGGGACGGGAAGTACACGACGGTTCCGATCGACACTCTCACGCAGGGGGTGAAGCGGGTTGATGTTGAGGCCTTCTATGATATCGAACGCTACCGCCCGAGGATTAAGGATTTGATCAACAAACCGATGTTCCTCTATTGATTCTTGCTGTGCACGTTGGTTGCAGCCGTTTCGACGATGGAGTCGACGACTGCAACCATCGCTTTAACAGATCTGTCCAACGCGGAGACTCACAGATCGTTCTCATCTTCCTATGAGAGTTCTTCAATTCCTCATTTTTGGCCTCTGTACATTGTTGCTCTTCGTGTTTCTGAATCACCGCGTCGGACAAATCCCTCCCCTTGGGAAGTTCCTCAATCCGTTTTCCGGCTTCTGGGCAAACAACAGGAGCATGGACTCGCTGCCGGTCACATTGCACGCGGGAAAACTCTCGGTCGATGTGACCATCCTTTGGGATGATCGGAGAGTCCCGCATATCTTTGCACAATACGCAGAGGATCTCTATTTCGCACAAGGGTATGTGACAGCACTTGACCGCTTGTGGCAGATGGATTTTCAATCCTATGCAGCGGCAGGGAGGATCTCTGAGCTTGTCGGCGAGACGACGGTTGATTTTGATCGGTTGAGAAGACGAATTGGGATGATCTCGTCGGCACGCATTGCGGAGCAAGAGATTCTGAACCATCCGGAAACTCGCGTCGCCGCGCAGGCATACGCTGCCGGAGTAAACGCCTATATCCAGACGCTTCGATACAAAACCCTTCCTCTGGAATTCAAGATCCTCGACTACTGGCCCGAGGATTGGACAGTCTTCAAGAGTGCGCTCCTGCTGAAGTCCTTTGCTCACACGCTCTCATTCAGGAACTCAGAGGCGATACAGACCCGAACGCGGGAAATTCTCGGTGATTCTCTGATGAATATTCTTCATCCGTTCTATCCACCGTATATGGAACCGATTGTGCCCCCGGGGACCCCGTGGAATTTTTCCGGGAGCGCCCACCGAGTGGAAACGGCAAACGCATTGGGACTCTCGCACGCCGGAAGTTACAACGAGGCCGAAGAACTTGAAGGCATTGGGAGCAACAATTGGGCAATTGCCGGTTCGCGTTCGGCGACTGGCCTCCCCATCCTTGCAAGCGACCCCCACCTCTCGCTGACCCTGCCGTCGATATGGTATGAGGTTCAACTCGTGTTGCCAGAGACAAATGTCTACGGTATCACCTCGCCGGGAGCCGCCGGTGTGCTCTTCGGATTTAATCAACACATCGCATGGGGATTGACAAACGGAGGGAGCGATGCGGTTGACTACTATCGAATCACGTTCAGAGATGAATCACTGACGGAGTATGAGGTTGACGGTCAGTGGTTGCCTGTCACGCGGCGGGTTGACACGATCAGAGTCCGCGGTGGAGATGCGATACTCGACACTGTGATGATCACCCATCACGGACCCGTTGTTTATTCGCCATCTGAGAAGGCAGCGGATGTTCAGATCCCTATTGGTGCGGCGCTCCGGTGGACGGCACACGACGCATCAAATGAGTGGTTGACGTTTTTGAAACTCAACGCGGCAAGCAACATGGATGAGGCCATTGGGGCTCTCGCATACTACGATTGTCCCGTCCAGAATTTTGTCATGGCAGACGCAAACGGTGAGATCGCCGTGGTGCACAACGGGAAACTTCCGGTCCGGGCCGTTGGACAAGGTCGATTCCTCAGCGACGGCGCAGATCCAAAGACAGAATGGAAAACGTGGGTTCCTCGCCCCCATCTGCCACAAGTACGTAATCCGAGGCGCGGATTTGTGAGTTCGGCGAATCAAAATGCGACAGATCGCTCCTATCCGTATTATCTTGGCGATGGGTACGCCTCATTCGATCGGGGAGCGCGCATCAATGAACGATTAGAGAAGATGTCGAATGTCCATGCGGAAGAAATGCTCCGACTCCAAAATGACAACGTCAGCATCCACGCGCGGATGCTGTTGCCCGTCATTCTTCCTTTGATTTCATCCGACACGCTTTCGGATCTCGAGCGCAAATGCTATGAGGAACTCGTGACGTGGGAGTATGAGTATCGGTCAGATCTGATCGCGCCCACACTGTGTGAGACCTGGATAGTAGAGCTTTCAGATGCTGTCTGGCTTGACGACATCAAGCGAGGAGATGAAATGCTCGCACGCCCCCGCCGGGATGTTACACTCTGGTTGATTCTCTCACAGAAATCATCCCCCTTCTATGATAATCGCAACACAGAAACCACGGAAACTTTGAAGGATATCGTGGCACAATCCTTCAAATCGATGTGCCGAAAGCTCGAAGAGCGCCATGGGGCGTTCGGTTCTCAATGGTCGTGGGGACGTTCGCGGGGAACATCGCTGGGACATCTGGCCCGGATCCCCGGTCTTGGCCGATACAAATTGCCGACCAATGGAAACTTCAACACGATCAACGCAATGTCGGGGACATTCGGACCATCATGGAGGATGGTCGTTGAGCTTGGCCAGTCACCCCGGGCGTGGGGAATCTATCCGGGAGGCCAGTCGGGAAATCCTGGCTCGCGTGAGTACGATGCATTCGTGAATGATTGGGTGGAAGGAAAGACGTACGAACTTCTCTTCCTGTCATCGCCCGACATCCAGCATATCCGAATCCCGTTCACCACGATCATGAAAGGAAACCCATGATTGACGTCTTGATTATCATTGTTATCCTTTTCATACTGCACACAATCACCGATTTCTGGTGGTGGATCATTATCGTCCCGCTCGTCTACGCGTTCGCGCGTGCAAAGTCGAGGGGAGAGGCGTTTCGGATGGGTTCGCTCGGAGCGGGAATTCTCTGGCTTATCGTCGGACTCTATCAGATGCTTACCGCAGCTGACCTCGTCGCCATGCGAGTTTCGGAGATGATGGGATTGGGAACTCCATGGATCGTGCTGCTGATCACGGTTGTGGTTGCCGCACTCACCGGAGGATTTGCCGCGAGCACGGGATTTCATATAGCTGTCGGGTTTCGGATCAGAACATTCAACACTCTGCGAAAGGGGAAAGACGACGATGCTCACGCCCGATGAACGTAGGAACAGGATTCAAACGATCAAAACTCTTCCCGATCGGCTTCGGGAAGAGTTGAGCGGTTTTTCATATGTTCAGCTCAACATGCCATACCGGCCGGATGGTTGGACCGTTCGGCAGGTCGTGCACCACCTGGCCGATGCACATTTGAATGCCTATGTTCGCATGAAACTAATCCTGACAGAAGAGAATCCGGAGCTGAAAACGTACGAGCAGGATGATTGGGCGGCGTTGCCCGATGGCAGAGCGTATTCGGTCAAGCCGTCTCTTCAGATTCTTCAAGGTCTCCACGAACGACTGGTGTATCTCCTAGATCATGTGCCAGATGTCAGCTGGAGCCGGACCGGAATGCATCCTGAACGGGGAATCATAACACTCGACGATCTGTTGGCAATGGTGTCAGATCATTGCACCACACATCTTCGGCATATTGAGCAGGCACGATCCTCGACGGAATGAAAGACTTCGTTTACACATCGGTGTTAACTTGTCCGCAGTGTGGCTTCCCGAAAGAAGAGACGATGCCTGTCGATGCGTGCATCTTCTTTTACGAATGCGAGCGCTGCAAATCGATCCTTCGGCCGAAAGCGGGAGACTGCTGCGTCTTCTGCTCGTATGGTACAACGAAGTGTCCTTCCAGGCAAAACCCGCAATAAATTCATCATCCAAAATCAGTAGTGTCCGGTTGTTGTAGGTTTCAATCGCTATAACTTCTTGTAAGAGTTAGAGTTATGATAAGAATTATCTGTCATCGATTTCAATTTTAGGCTACCTTTTTGCCATTCCTTCCAAGCCCTT
>Ga0208244_100966_pt1 | contig 19733 bp, 19 predicted proteins | sample SubbioCR12Aug_5A_FD_184828 | JGI IMG/M metagenome (GOLD analysis project Ga0208244, IMG submission 184828) | Serpentinite rock and fluid subsurface biosphere microbial communities from McLaughlin Reserve, California, USA - CR12Aug_5A (SPAdes) | ecosystem: Environmental > Terrestrial > Deep... | reverse complement strand
GCCGGCCTGGCAATCCACCTGGGGCTTCCACTGGCAGCGCAACGGCCGCGTGCAAACGGCCGTGCCGGGCGAGCTTGCCGCCGCAACCCGCGCGCGCGATCTGCTGGACGCCCATTGGGTGCGTCGACTCGATACCAACCTCAACCTGCGCCTCGCCTTGCAGAACGTTCTCGGCGCGGATACCCGCCGCTACGCCTCGGCCTGGAATGGGGCCGATGCCTGGCAGCTCGACACCCGCGAGACCGGGCAAAGAACCTGGCTGCTGTCGCTGGAGGGCAAATGGTGAACAAGTGCCGTCCCGCCAGCGCCGACTTTGTCATTCCATGAAAGAGAGCATGATGAACGCCAGCGAAAAATTCTTCACCCTCGCCGATGCGAAACAGGCGCAGAGCCCGATTTTGGGTGCCGAGCTCCTGACGGCGGTCCTGCATGCGCCCCCGGCCGTCGAATACCAGCCGATCAAGGATGTGCGGACGCTCGACACCCTCGGCTACGAGGCGCTGGCGCGCTTCTCGGCCAACGGGCGCCCGTTGCCTCCGGATCGCGTGTTCGCCGCTCTGCACGACAACCCGCTGCTCTTCCATTACGCCGAACTCAAATGGAAGCGTCTGCAGATCGAAATGGCGCCGCGCGACGGTCGCCTGTTCGTCAATCTCGACCCCGACGCCTGGGTGAGCGGCTTGCACAGCGACGGCAAGGACAGCTATCTCGAATTATTCGCCCCGCTTTCGGGCTGGCTGGTGGTCGAAATCATCGAAAACCTGCATCTGCGCGATGTCAATCGCGCGCAGACCCTGTCGAATGCCTTCAAGGCGGCGGGCGTGCCGATCGCGCTCGACGACGTGTCGTCCACGCAGGGGATCGTTTCGTTCGCCAGCCTGATGGATGCCCGATACATGAAATTCGAGCGCGGCTGGCTGTTCGACAACCTCGACAAAGACGACCAGGAGGTTCGTCTCGCGCTGATCGAGTATGCCCTGAGCCTCTCGCGCCGATTTGCCCTGACCACCATCCTGGAAGGCGTCGAGACCGAGGCGCATCTGGCGCTGGCCCGCCGCTACGGCTTCGACTGCGTGCAGGGCTTTCTGTTCAGCGACCAGTTCATCCGCCGCACCGGCGAGCGGCGGCAAGCTTCCATCCTGCGTGAAATCCAATGTCCTGCCTGATTTTCGCGATGCCGCGCTCCTGGTCAAACCGCCCAGTTCTCCAGCCGCAAGCCCTCGATGCGGCCGAATTCGCGCGTGTTGTTGGTGACCAGCACGGCATCGAGCGCCAGGGCGTGGCAGGCGATCCACAAGTCGTTGGCGCCGATCATCGCCCCGGCCTCCTTCAGCCGGACGAACTGGGCGGCCCAATGCGCGCAGAGCGCCGGGCTGGCTTCATGAAACACCGGCACCTGGCGAACGAGTGTGTCGAGCCGCCGCCACGTTTCGATCTTGCGGAGGCTGCGTTCGGCGCCCTTGAGCAGTTCGGCGTAGCTGACGAAGGACATGCCGAGGCGATCATCGGCGGAGAGCGCATCGACCCGTCCCGCGACGGCCGGCGGCCGCTGCTTGATGAGGTAGATGAGGGTGTCGGTGTCGAGCAGGTAGATCACAGGGCTTCGCGCTCCTGCGGCGGCGGTTGTTCGCGCCGGCCGGCTTCCAGCGCCGCCACGAAATCATCGTCGAAGCCGGCCAGCGCATCGAGCAGCGCTTCGCCGCGACTGGCGGGCAGCGGGTGGATCAGCAGATCGCCTTCCGGCGTGCGGCGAATCTCCACCCGCCCGGCATCGAGCCGGAATTCGCGCGGAATGCGCACGGCCTGGCTGTTGCCGTTCATGAACAGGCGACTGACGAGGGTATCCATGACTGACTCCGTGTGTGTATTTGTAAGTGTGTATGTTAGTCGCGCAACAGGCCTCCTGCAAGCCCTTGCCTGGGCGCTTCTTGTCTGTCTGGCGATCATTCCTCATACGGCCCACGCCGCCGACCGCGTGCTGTTCTTCTCGCCCAACATGGGCAAGCCGTCGCAACAGGCGAAATACGCCGCCGTCGCCCGCGTTGCGGAGAAGGAGGGTTTGGCGGTCGATTTCCGCTTCGCCGACGAGGTCAAGCCCGACGCGGCGGCGCGGCTGTTCGGCGACTACCGGGCGGTGATCTTCGACGCCATCGCCTCGCCCGAAATGACCCTGCCGATGCTGGCGGGCGAATACGGACAGGCGGTCGCCGCCAACCCGGGCCTGATCGCCGTCGCGGCGGGTCTGCCGGGCACGCCGCTGACGCAGAACGCCCCGCCGGGCGTCGAGAAGGCGATTCGCCCCTATCTGGAGCACGGCGGCAAGGAGAACTTTCGCCGCCTGGCCGGCTTCATCAAGGCGCGCTTGCTGGGCGGCGACGGCAAGATCGAACCGCCCCTGATCTTCCCGCAGGAAGCGCTCTACCACCCGGACGCGCCCGGCCTGGTGTTCGCCGGCGCGGACGCCTACTTCAAGTGGCGCGCGCCAAAACCCGGCCAGGCGACCATCGCGGTGATTTTTCACCGCAACCATCTGGCCGCCGACTCGCTGGCGCCCATCGACGCGACCGTGCGGGCGCTGGAAAAGCGCGGGCTGGCGGCGCTGCCTTACTACTCCGACATCGTCGGCGACTACCTCGGCGAAAAGTTCCTGATGAAGGACGGCAAACCGCTGGCCGACGTCATCGTCACCCATCAGGCGATGGTCATGGATGCCGAGAAGATTCGCGCCCAGGCGGCGCGGATCGGCCTGCCGATCCTGCACGCGCTGCATTATCGCGACGGCGACGCCGAAGTCTGGACGAAAGACCCCTCCGGCATCCATCTGACGCAGGTGCCGATGACGCTGGTGATGCCCGAGATCATCGGCTTCGCCGACCCGCTGATCGTCGCCGCGCAGGACTTGAAGACCCGGCGCATGGAGGTCATTCCCGCCCAGCTCGACGCGCTGGTCGCCAAGGCGGCCAATCTCGCGCGACTGACGCGGCTGCCCAATGCCGACAAGAAACTGGCGGTGTTCTTCTACAACTACCCGCCGGGCGTTTCCAACCTCGGCGCGGCCTTCCTCGACATCCCGAAATCGCTGGCCGCGCTCACCGCCGCGATGAAGGAACGCGGCTACGCCATCGAGCCGAAGAGCGCCGAATTCTTCGAGCAGGATGCCTGGGCGATGCTGAAACCCTGGTACGGCGCCGATCTGGCCGCCGAGACGCGCGCGCTGATCGACGCTGGCTACGCCGAGCTTTACCCGGTGCGCACCTATCGCCGCTGGTACGACAAGCTGCCGCCCGACGTGCGCGCCGCCATCGAGAAGCACTGGGGTGCGCCGGAGAAAAGCCGCATGACGGTGAGGCACAAGGGCGAGCGCCACTTCGTCATCCCGCGCCTGAAGCTCGGCAAGACCATCGTGCTGCCGCAGCCGCGCCGCGGCGAGAGCGAGAATTACCGCGACGATGCCGCGCTCTACCACGACACCAACATTCCGGTGAACCATGCCTATCTGGCCACATATCAGTGGCTGCGCGACAGGGACAAAGGGGTCGGCATCGACGCGCTGGTGCATCTGGGCACCCACGGCACGCAGGAATGGCTGCCCGGCAAGGAGCGCGGCCTGTCGGTGTTCGACGATTCCTATCTCATCGTCGGCGACACGCCGGTGTTCTACCCCTACATCGCCGACAACCTGGCCGAGGGCATCCAGGCCAGGCGGCGCGGTCGCGCCGTGCTGATCTCGCACCTGACGCCGCCCTTCGCCGTCACCGGCACCTTCAACGAGTTGTCCGACGTGACGCGCCTCATCAACGAATATGCGTCGGCGGGCGTCGAGTCGCTCAAGGAAACGGCCTTCCGCACCCTCCTTGCCAAGGCGGCGGAGACGAAACTCCTTGCCGACATGGGCTGGGATGAAGCGCGCGCCCGGCGCGATCCCAAGAACTTCGTCGCCGGACTCCAGGACTTCCTGATGGGCCTCTCGAACCAGGCGCAGCCGCTGGGCAACCATACGCTGGGCGCGCTGCCGAAGCGCGAGCACATGGTGTCGACGCTGGCGCTGATGCTGGGCAAGGACTTCCTGGTCGCCGCCGACGGAGCGGAGGCGGCACAGGCGCGCGATTACACGGTTTTCAAGACCTCCAACGCGGCGCGGCTGCTCGGCGAGCATGTGCTCGACGGCAAGCCGCTGGATGGCGTGACCGCCGGCCTGCGCCGCCATCTCGAAAGCGCGCGCGCCCATTACGCGAAGTTCCGCGAGAGCGACGAAATCGGCGCGCTGCTTGCCGGTCTGGAAGGGCACTACATCCCGACCGGCTACGGCGGCGACGTGGTGCGCAATCCCGACCTGCTGCCCACCGGCCGCAACATGTATGCCTTCGACCCGGCCAAGGTGCCGACCCGCAGCGCCTGGGAGACGGGCCGGAAACTCGCCGAGCGGACGCTGGAGGACTATCGCAAACAGCACGGCCGCTACCCGGAAAAGCTGGTGTTCAACCTCTGGTCGCTGGAGACCATGCGCCACTTCGGTGTGATGGAGGCGCAGATCCTCGCTCTGATGGGGGCGCGGCCGGTGTGGAACGAAGCCGGAGCGATGAACAAGCATGTCGCCGACATGGTGCGCGGCAAGCTCAAATCCCTGCCCTCCTTCGTCTCCGAGGCGGTCGCAGGCACCGTCACCGGCGACCGCCTGCTCTCGCTGGCGGAAGCGCTGCCCGACTCGGTCAAGACGAAGCTGCCCTTCCTCGACCGCATGCGCGCGGCAAGGAACTTCGGCCGCGACGACATCGTCGATGTGGAGATCATTCCGGCCGCCGAACTCAAGCGTCCGCGCGTCGACGTGGTGATTTCCGTCACCGGCCTCTATCGCGACACCTTTCCCGGCCCGATGAAACGGCTCGCGGAGGCCGTCAAGAAAGTGGCGGCGCTGGACGAGCGCGACAACTTCGTGCGCCGCAACGTGCTGGCACTGCGGGAGCGCCTCGCCGCCGACGGACTGGAAGCCGCCGAGGCGGAGACGCTGTCCACCGTGCGCGTGTTCTCCAGTCAGGTCGGCCAGTACGGCAACGGCGTTTCCAGCACCGCCACGGCGTCGGACACCTGGGAGAAAGACGACAAGATCGCAAAGAACTACCTGGAGCGGCTGGGTTATTACTTCGGCGCCGACGAAAAGCGCTGGGGCGAGAAGCAGGCGGGGCTCGATCTCTACGCCAAGAATCTCGCCGGCAGCGACGCCGTGCTGTTCTCGCGCGCCTCCAATCTCTACGGCCTCTTGACCTCCGACGATCCCTTTGGTTACTTCGGCGCGCTGTCGCTGGCGGTGCGCACCCTGTCAGGCAAGTCGCCCGACAGCCTGATCGCCAACCTGCGCGATGCCGACAACCCGGCAATGGAGCCGACCGCGCGCTTCATGGCCAAGGAACTCAAGGGCCGCCAGTTCCACCCGCAGTGGATTACCGCCCAGCGCGACCAGGGCTACTCAGGCACGCTCAACGTGCTCGACTCGGTGGAGAACTTCTGGGGCTGGCAGGTGGTGGACCCCACCGCCGTGCGCGACGACCAGTGGCAGGAATTCCACGATGTCTATATGCGCGACAAACTCAAGCTCGGCACGCGCGAGTGGTTCGAAGACAAGAACCCACGCGCGCTGGCGCAGATGGCCGAACGCATGCTGGAGGCCAACCGCAAGGGCTACTGGCGTGCCGACGCACAAACGCTCAAGGAACTGGTCGAGGTGGTCGAGGACGCCATGCGCCGCCACGACTTCCGGCCCATGAACGAGAAGGTGCTGCCATTCGTCGATCAATTGAAAGACGCCGGCTACGGCCTCGACTTCGTCGCCCCCGCGCCCGGCAAGCTCGCCGCCCAGCCGCCGCAAGTCGAAGGCCAGCGGCTGGAGAAGCAGGCCGAGGCGCCGCCACCCGCCGACCTGCCGCGCTTGCTGTTGCTGGTTCTCGCCCTGCTGGCGGCGGCCATGGCAGCCGGCGCCTTGCATCAGTCCGGGCGCTTGCCCGCATTCCGATTTTTCACCCGATCTTTCACCCAAAGGAGTCATGCAGCATGAGTCACACCTTCGAAGTCCTGATGTATCAGGCCGGCCAGGTTTTTTTGATCCCGACGCTCGCCGTCGTCGCCCTGCTCTTCTTCTACGCTTTCTACGCGCTCGGCGCCTTCGCCGTGCAATGGCGGCAGCGGCGACGCAGCCTCATGTCCTTCGACGATCCGCGCGGTTATCCGCTCATCGCCTGGGCGCGCGACCGCACCGCGATCAACAACGACGATCTCGACGTCAAGGCCCACAAGCTCCTCGAACTGCCACGCATTGCGACGCGGGTTGCCCCCATGCTGGGCCTGGTCGCCACCATGATTCCGATGGGGCCAGCGCTCAAGGGCCTGTCCGACGGCAATCTCGCACAAGTGTCGGATAATCTCGTGGTCGCCTTCTCGGCGGTCATCCTCGCGCTGATCGCCGCTTCGATCACCTACTGGATCGTTTCCGTGCAGCGCGGCTGGCTGGCCGAGGAACTGGCCTGGCTGACGGCCCGCCTCGACGGCAAGGGAGCGGTGAAATGAAGTTCCTGCACGAACCCGAGTCCGACGATCCGATCCTGTCGGTGGTGAACCTCATCGACATCTTCCTCGTCATCATCGCCGCGCTGCTCATTACCGTGGCGCAAAACCCGCTGCTCGACCCCTTCACGAAAAAGGACGTGACGATCATCACCGACGCCGGTCAGCCGTCGATGGAGGTGATCATCAAGAAGGGCGAGAAGATCGAGAAGTACAAGGCGAGCGGGCAGATCGGCCAGGGCGAGGGCGAGAAAGCCGGCATCGCCTATCGCATGAAGGATGGCTCGATGATTTACGTGCCGGAGGGATGAAAAATCATGATCCGCATAAAACGGGAACAATTCCTGTTATTACAAAATCGCCGTGCTTTCGCTGTGGTCCGCCGGTCCGTCAGCCACCCGGCGAACAGGGCTGCCGCTCCATGGCCGGAGGCATGGAGTGCTTGTCCTTTGCCGGCTTTTCAGGCGGCGAGCCGCGCCAGCCAGTCGGCGGCGCGTTCGACGGCGACACGCCCGCGCTGTTCGGGCTGGCGCAGATGGCGCACCAGCAGCGTGGCGCCGGCTGCCGGAAAGCGTTCGGCGACGGCCGCCAGATAGGGCGGCACACGCGGGTCGGTCAGTTTGCATTCCGCGAAACCGAGCGGTTCGTCGCCCTCGCACAGGACGAAGTCGATTTCGCGGCCCTCCTTGTCGCGCACATAATGCAGGCGAATGTCGCGTCCGGCCGAGTCCTGCAGAAAGTGGGCGTGGCGCAACAGCATGGCGGCGCAGGCGTTTTCGAAGCGCGCCCCCTCATTGTCCCGATTGCCTTCGACCAGCCCGGTGTCGAAGAAATAGACCTTCGGTTCCTTGAGCAGCGCGCGCGCGATGTTGCGGTGGAAGGGCCGCACGGCGAACACGATGTGCAAGGCTTCGAGGATTTCCAGATACTTGCCCAGCGTGGTTGGCGACACTTGCAGGTCGCGCGCCAGCGAGGCCAGCGACAGGGGCGAGCCCACCCGTTGCCGCAGCATGTCGATGAACACGCGCATTGCGTTCAGTTCGCCGATGCGCGAGAACTCCAGGATGTCGTCGCGGATCATGCCTTCGAGATACAGCCGCCGCCAGCGCGCGGCATCGTCAGACTGTTCGGTGAGAAAGGGCTCGGGGAAGCCGCCGCGTTCGAGAATGCGGTCGAGCGCATCGGCGGGTGTGGCGCCGGAGACGCCGACCCATTCGGCGACGGTAACGGGATGCAGGCGCCAAGCGAAATAACGGCCGGCCAGCGATTCGCCGGACTGGCGAAAGGTTTCCAACCGCGCGCTGCCGGTGACGAGGAAGGTCTGTCCCGCGCTGCGGCCGTCATGGACGCCCTTCAGCCAGGCCTTCCAGTCCTTCATCTTGTGCAGTTCGTCGAACACGACGAGGCGGGCGGCGGGCGGCCAGCTCTGATCGAGGATCACGCGGCGGTCGGCGGCGACATCCCAGTTGAGCAACTGCGCCCCCGGCCAGACGGTCGCCAGTTCCCGTGCGAGGGTGCTCTTGCCGGCCTGGCGCGGGCCGGAGAGGAAGACCATCTTGCGCGCCAGATCGGTCTGGATGAGTGGGGCGAGCTTGCGTTGCATGGCTGACCATTTTCCTTGTCATTGGAAAATAGTCAAGACTATTTTCCAATCTGCTGACAAATGATCGGACGGGAAGGACGGGCGGTGATTGCCGTCCCGCTTTGGGGCATTTCATCCCGCCAGCGCCGACTTTTTCCGATCTGCGTCACCCTGCCGATTTCATATGCTGATAGAGTTCACGTGACTATTTATTCCGTTAGCCAGCCAGCCGCCTTTCTGCGGCAAGCGAGCCAGGGAACTCCCTTACGCGCTCATGGCTACCAATAACACGAAAGCTGCTGCACCCCGTAACCAGTCCGCCATCGATCCGCGGCAGGTCGTGTCGGATTTCGCCCCTTATCTGCGTATCGCCCATCAGATCGGCGGGCGGGTGCGCCTGAAGCTCGACGCCGCCGCACTGGATGAACCGGCGTTGCGCGCGGTCGGCGGCGCGCGTCTGAAGCAGGCGCTCGCCTCGATTCGCGGCGTGCATGACATCCAGTTCAATCTGCTGGCGTGCTCCTGCGTCGTCGCCTACGACAGCGCCACCATTCCCGATACGGCCTGGCCCGATCTGCTGGCCGGCCGGCAGACATCGGCGGCCAACACGCTGCTGGGGCTGTTTGCCACGGCTGCCGCATCACCTGTTTGATTCCACCCGCCGAAAGGAGAAAACCCCATGATCCCCCTCTTGCCCTTTATCGCCGGACTGGCCGTTGGTGCTGCGGCCATTGCCACCCTGCGCAGCGAGCGCGCCAGGAGTGCGCTGAACGAAACCGGCACGCGCCTGCGCAGTGCCGCCAACACCGCGGAGAGCAGCGTTCGCTCGGCGGCGCAGTCCGGCCTTGCCCTGCTGCGCAGTACCTCCGCCGGGACGCCGGCCAAGGCGAAGCGGACGGCAAGGAAGTCGACCGTCACGAAGCCGGCCGCACCGAAGCGCGCACCACGGCAGCCAAAGGCACCAAAGGCTGAAGCATGAAGAAAGCGAAGGGAAACAGCCTGCCAGCGAGCTTTGTGCGCGGCATGATCGCCACGGGCATGCTCACTGCCCTGCAGGACGGACGACGGGGGGCCGATCTGCTGCGTTCGGCCCTGCTGGGGGGAACCGCGCTCTCAACGGCGGTCGGCGTCGAAGAACTGTTATTCAACAAGGAGCTGAAATTGGGCAAGAAGATAAAAGGCAAGAACAAGGACAAATTTTCCGGCCTCGGCCGTGCGGAACTCGAAACCCTGTTGGGGCAGCGTCATCCCACCGGTCTGGCGGCGCTCGGCAGCGGCCAGCAATTCCTGACCGGTGCGTTGATCGGCGCGGCGGCGGTGTATCTGCTGGGCGATGAGGCCATGCGCGCGAAGCTGATGCGCGCCGGCATGCAGCTTTACAGCGGCATGGCCGGCGGTTTCGAGGAAATCAAGGAGCAGATGGCCGACATCCAGGCCGAACTGGCTGCGGAACAGCGCAGCGCCTGAGCGTTGCAATGACCGGGTTGTCGATGTTTGCCGCGCTGGCGCCGGCGCATTGTCTGCCGGCGCGGGTGCGCTTTCGTTTTCGCCTGCGGCGCGGTGTGCCTTGCGCGGCGCGGCCGCTGGTGCGGGCGGTGGAAAACCTGACGGGTGTGCGCGAGGTGCGCCTCAACGCGGCGGCACGTTCGCTGGTGGTCGAGTTTGATCCGGCCGCGACGGATGGCGAGCGCTTGCAGGAGGCCATCCTCGCGTTGACCGTGCGCGCGGGCACGCCCGTCGCCCCGGATGGCGCCGCCAAGGAGCTGGCCACGGTGGTCGCCAGCGGGGCGCTGCTGCTGGCTTCCAACCGCCTGCCGCCGGGATTGCGGATGCCGGCCACGCTGGCTGCTGCGCTGCCGCTTTACCGCGCTGCGCTGGCCGACCTGTTGGCGGAGGGCATCAACTCGCATGTGCTGGAAGCGCTGGCCGTCGCCATTTCGACCGGCAGCCGCGACTACGTGGCCGCCAACACCACGATCTTCATGCTGGCGCTCGGCGAGTATCTGGAAAACTCCATCGCCCGGCGTTCGGACGACATGCTGAAAAAACTGCTGCGGCCCGATACCGGTCTGGTCTGGGTCGAGGTGGATGGCGTCGAGCGGCAGATCGAGGCCGCGAAAGTCGGCGTGGGCGACACGGTGATCGTCGGGGCCGGTGCAACGATTCCGGTCGATGGCACCGTGCTCGGTGGCGAGGCCCTGGTCAATGAAGCGGCCATGACGGGCGAGAGCGTGCCGGTCAGCCGCACGCGCGGCAACGTGGTGCTGTCCGGCACGGTGGTGGAAGAAGGCCGCCTGCGCCTCTATGCCGAGCATGTCGGCCGCAAGACGGCGGCGGCGCGCATCGCCGATTATGTCGAACAGTCGCTGACAGCGAAGAGCAACGCGCAACTGGGCGCGGCCAAACTGGCGGACAAGCTGGTGCCCGGCGTGCTCGGGCTGGCGGGCGCGGCCTGGCTGCTCACCGGCGACTGGCGGCGCGCGGCGGCGGTACTGCAGGCCGACTACTCCTGCGCACTCAAGCTCGCCACGCCGGTGGCCTTCAAGTCGGCGATGTTCCGTGCCGGCAAGCGCGGCATCCTGATCAAGGGCGCCGACGTATTGGAGCGCCTCGCCGAGGCCGACACCTTCGTCTTCGACAAGACCGGCACGCTGACCACGGGCAAGCTGGCCGTCACCGATTCGGTCGTCTTCGATCCGCACTACACCGCGAAGGACTTGATCGATCTGGCCGCCTCGGTGGAGGAACATTATTTCCACCCGCTGGCGCTGGCCGTCGTCGAGGCCGCGCGCAAGAACCACGGCCGCCATTTCGATCATAAAGAGGTCAAATTCATCGCCGCGCATGGTGTCGCCAGCGTCATCGACGGTCGGCGCATCGTCGTCGGTTCGCGCCACTTCGTCGAGGAAGACGAAGACGTGCCGATTGCCACGGCGCAGAGAAAACACATCGACCGCCTGTTCCGTGCGGGCAAGACGCTGCTGTATATCGGCTTCGGCGGCCGACTGATCGGCGTCATCGCCCTCAAGGATCAGGTGCGTGCGACCAGTGCCGCGACTGTTGCGCGCCTGCGCACCCTCGGCGCGCGACGCATCCTCATGCTGACCGGCGACCACCATGCGCGTGCCGCCGAACTCGCTGCACAGCTGGGGCTTGACGGTTTTCATGCGGAGCTGCTGCCGGAGCAGAAGGCCGAACTGGTGACGCAGATGAAGGATAGCGGCGCTAAGATTGCCTTCGTCGGCGACGGCATCAACGACGCTCCGGCGCTCGCCGGCGCCCACGTCGGCATCGCCATGCAGCACGGCGCCGACATCGCGCGCCTGACCGCGGACATCGCCTTGCTGGAGGATGACATCGCGCGCGTGGCGGATGCCAAGCAACTGGCGAACAACACGATGCAACTGATCGACAAGAACTTCAAGCTGACGGTCGGCGCCAACAGCGCCATCCTCGGCGCGGCGGCACTGGGCCAACTGACGCCGGTGGCCGCCTCGGTGGCGCACAACGGCACCACCATCGCCATCCTGCTGGGCGCCCTGCGCGGCGGGCAGAGCGCGCTGCCGGACTGACTATTTAAGGATCTGCCGACGGTGCGTCCAGAGGTGGACGCCGAGGGCATGCAGAAAGAACACGCCCGTCAGGGCATGCCATTTTTTTGCACCGGTCGCGGCGAGCAGCATGGAAAGTACCAGGCTCGCCAGCATGCCGCGCTTGGCCAGACGGTTCGGATTGAGCGGCTGTGCCCGGCTGCGCGCCTTGCGCTGCGCTACCCGATCCGGTTCCCGTGGTGTTCCGGCGGGCAGCAGTTGCTGTAACGCGGTTTCACAGCGACGGTTGCAGTCCGCCTCCTGCAGCGCAGTTGCATCGTAGAGCACCCGCAGGCTGCCCGCCCTGGCATTGGGAATGACGAATTGCACCTGCGGCCAGGCGCCAATGACTGCTGCCAACCGCGCAAGACGTTGCGGATTACGCAAGGCCGCATGGTGCAGGCGAAGGCGCCCCGGAATGGAAGAGACAATGAAGTTCATGGCGGAATCTCCAAATGATGGTTTATATTTTAAATGAGAATAATTACCATTTGACAAATGTTTTTTCTGTTGATCCGATTGGAGGTTGTCTCGTATGTTTACCCCGCTTGCCCAGCCCCTTGCCCGGCCGAATCGGCAAGACGTTTTCGGGCAGCACGGCAAAATGTAATGCGCCTTTGAGCGACGACGTCTGCGTCTCGCCGGGGATGTTGCCGCCGCCGGTTTTGCCGGGAGGCCGGCGGCCGGATTATCCAGAATAGTCGGCGCTGGCGGGACGGCGCAGCAAAAAAAACGGGCGGATTGGCCGCCCGGCTGGTACATGCTCCGTCAGCTCACGCCGGGACTTCGGCGAGCGGAATGCCCGCCGACGCCCTTGCGTGGTATCACTTCAAATCGAAGCGATCAAGGTTCATCACCTTGCACCACGCGGCCACGAAGTCGCGCACGAACTTCTCCTTCGCGTCGTCCTGCGCATAGACCTCGGCCAGCGCCCGCAGCTGCGAGTTCGAACCGAAAACGAGATCGACGCGCGTGGCGGTCCACTTCGGCTTGCCGGTTTTGCGGTCGCGGCCTTCAAAAACCTCTTTGGCTTCCGCGGTCGGCGCCCACACCGTGCCCATGTCGAGGACGTTCACGAAAAAGTCGTTGCCGAGCACGCCGGGCCGATCGGTGAACACCCCGTGACGTGACCCGCCGACATTGATGTTGATGGCGCGCAGGCCGCCGATCAGCACCGTCATCTCCGGCGCGGTGAGCGTGAGGAGCTGGGCCTTGTCGAGCAGCCGTTCCTCGGCCGGCACGCCGGCGACCCGGATGTAGTTGCGGAAGCCGTCGGCGACCGGTTCGAGCACCGCGAAGGACTCGACGTCGGTCTGTTCCTGCGTGGCGTCGGTGCGACCCGGCGTGAAGGGCACTTCGACGGCATGGCCGGCGGCCTTGGCGGCTTGTTCGACGCCGGCACAACCACCCAGCACGATCAGGTCGGCCAGCGAGACCTTCTTGCCGAAGGCTTTTTGCACGCCTTCGAGGGCGGTCAGCACCTTGGCCAGTTGCGTCGGCTGGTTGGCTTCCCAGTCCTTCTGCGGCGCGAGGCGAATGCGCGCGCCGTTGGCGCCGCCACGCTTGTCGGAGCCGCGGAAGGTGGCGGCGGAGGCCCAGGCGGTCGACACCAGTTCGGAGGCCGACAGGCCGGTGGCGAGGATCTTCGCCTTGAGGTCGGCGATGTCCTTGGCGTCGATCAGGGGATGATCGACGGCGGGCACCGGGTCCTGCCACACCAGCACTTCGGCCGGCACCTCCGGGCCGAGATAGCGCGAGCGCGGACCGATGTCGCGGTGGGTCAGCTTGAACCAGGCGCGGGCGAAGGCGTCGGCGAAGGCCTGCGGGTCCTTGTGAAAGCGGCGCGAAATCGGCCCGTAGATCGGGTCCATGCGCAGCGCGAGGTCCGCCGTGGTCATGATGGTGGTGACCTTCTGCGCCGGGTCGTGCGCGGCCGGCGCCAGGTCCTTGTCGGCCACGTTCGCCGGCACCCACTGCCAGGCGCCGGCGGGGCTTTTCACGAGGTTCCAGTCGTAGCCGAACAGCATGTCGAAGTAACCGTTGTCCCATTGCGTGGGATTCGGCGTCCAGGCACCCTCGATGCCGCTGCTGGTGGTGTCGCCGCCCTTGCCGGAGCCGAAGGCGTTCTTCCAGCCCAGGCCCATTTCCTCGAGGGCGGCGGCTTCCGGCTCGGGGCCGACCAGCTTCGCATCGCCTGCGCCGTGGCATTTGCCAAAGGTGTGACCGCCGGCGACCAGTGCGACGGTTTCCTCGTCGTCCATCGCCATGCGGCGGAAGGTCTCGCGGATATCGCGGCCGGAGGCGAGCACGTCAGGCTGGCCGTTGGGGCCCTCGGGGTTCACGTAGATCAGGCCCATCTGCACGGCGGCCAGAGGATTCTCCAGCTCACGCTCGCCGCTATAGCGCCTGTCGCCCAGCCACTCGGCCTCGCCGCCCCAGTAAACGTCCTCTTCCGGTTCCCAGATGTCATCGCGCCCGCCGGCGAAGCCGAAGGTCTTGAAGCCCATCGATTCCATTGCAACGTTGCCGGTCAGGATGAAGAGATCGGCCCAGGAAATCCGGTTGCCGTACTTCTGCTTGATCGGCCACAGCAAGCGGCGCGCCTTGTCGAGGTTGACGTTGTCGGGCCAGCTATTGACCGGGGCGAAGCGCTGGTTGCCGTGGCCGGCGCCGCCGCGCCCATCGGAAATACGGTACGTGCCGGCGCTGTGCCAGGCCATGCGGATGAACAGGCCGCCGTAGTGGCCCCAGTCGGCCGGCCACCAGTCCTGTGAGTCGGTCATCAGCGCGGTGAGGTCCTTTTTCAGCGCGGCCAGGTCGAGCTTCTTGAACTCTTCGGCGTAGTTGAATTTCTCGCCCAGGGGGTTGGACTTGGCGGAGTGCTGGTGCAGGATTTTCAGGTTCAGCTGGTTCGGCCACCAGTCCGCATTCGACTGTGCGGCGGCAGCGGTGCGGGCGCCGTGCTGCGCGGCGAAGGGACATTTGCTTGCGTTGCTCATGGTCATTCCTCCTTGGGTAGGTTCGGCACATGGATCAATAAAGACTATCCATTTGTCGAATATTAAGTTCGTAAATCTATTGCGGCTATTGAATCCTCGCTATCAGGCCGATAGCGAGGATTCAGCGGCTGCCATAGTTATCTAAGCGTAGTATCTGCCTAATGGATAGTTTTTATTGATCATTATTTGCACAACCCGCATATGGAACGGAACGGCATGCCGAAGAAACTCGCCAACTATACCCCTGTCCGCGACAAAGGTATCGCCGGGGCGCGTTCATGAATGCGGAATGGGTCGCCCCGGCCCCGGCCTCTCCCGGCTGGTTCGCCGCGCTGCGCGAACACGCCCGACGGCGCGTTTCCTTGACCTTGGGACTGGGCGTTGCGCTGCTGGCCGTGACGGGCTTGCTGGCGCAAAGTCTGGTGCAGGTGCTGACCGGAGACGCGACTGTCGTGATTCGCCACGCGCTGCTCGGCGGCGCGGCCGGCTTTGCCGCCACGGCGCTCGGCGCGGCGCCGGCGCTGGTACTGCGCGGCATCCCGCAGCGACTGGAAGACAGCCTGCTCGGCATGGCGGCGGGCATGATGCTCGCCGCGAGCGCCTTTTCACTATTGCTGCCGGGGTTGGCCGCCGGCGCGGAAATCCTCGACAGCAAGCTCTGGGGCGCCGGAGTCGTCGTGCTGGGCATGGCGCTCGGCGTGCTGCTGATGTTGGGGCTCGATGCATTCACGCCGCACGAACACGATAAAACCGGCCCATGCGGGCCAGGTCATGAAAAATGCGGCCGGATCTGGCTCTTTGTTTTTGCCATCGCCCTGCACAACCTGCCGGAGGGCATGGCGATCGGCGTCAGCTTCTCGCAAGGCGACATGGCGGTCGGCCTGCCGCTGACCACCGCAATTGTCCTGCAGGACATCCCGGAAGGCCTTGCGGTTGCGCTGGCGCTGCGCAGAGCCGGCCTGACGCCATGGCTCGCCGTGCTGGTGGCCGCCGCCAGCGGCCTGCTGGAACCTCTCGGCGCCCTGCTCGGCGTCGGCTTGTCGAGCGGCCTCGCGGTAACCTACCCGATCGGGCTGGGCCTGGCGGCCGGCGCGATGATTTTCATCGTCTCACACGAAGTGATCCCCGAAACCCACCGCAACGGCCACCAGACGCCGGCCACGCTGGGTCTGATGGTTGGCTTCGCGTTGATGATGCTGCTGGACACCGCCCTCGGCTGATACCGCCCGCCGCCGGGCGGCGGCATTACGTAACGGGCCGGGTTTCGGGCTCCACCGCACTGTCGGCCGCGTCTGACCCGGCGGCGCCATCCTCGCCGACTTCGGCGGCAGCCTTGCCCGCGAGCTTCTGCCGCCGCTTTTCTTCCTGCTTGCTTTTCTTTGCCAGATCTCTCTGGCGCTTTTCGAACTGATAGTTTGGTTTGGCCAAGGAAATTCTCCAGATGTAGGGCAGGCGGCTATTTTAACTTGGCTGCGGATGCTCCCGACCCGGATTGCAGCGCCTGCTGATATTTTTTGAAGACCTCCCGTGCGTCCTGATGCGCGCGGTCCAGCGTGCAAATTGTCGGATCGTCGTCGTGGCCGCTGAAGAAATCATCCGCCTGGGCGCGCATCACCGTCTGGATCGCGGCTTCATCGCTCAGGCCGTATTTTTCGGTGATGAGGGTGGTGACTTCGTCGAGGTGCTGTTCATAGGTCATTGGCTTCATGTCATTTTCCGTTTCTGGCAAGTCATGGATTGTGGCGCGCGCGCTCTACCAGGCAATCGCCTTCACCCGCCGGATAGTCGCGGCAGGCGATCGGCCGCACCGCGTAGATCGTGCAGCGCAGGGTATGCCGATCCAGAGCCGCGCACCAGCCATCGGCGCGGCGCAACATAACCCATCCGCCCCACTGATCCCGGGCAGTGTATTTGGCCGGGACGTCATCCTCGCCCATCAGCATGACCTCCAGCCGGCAGCAGCAGGCGGCGCAGTTGGCGCATGAAATGGCTGGCGGGTCGGCTGGGTTCGGCATAACTGGATGATAATGCTTCGGAGAAAAATGGATTACCGGGAGTTGGCATGTGCGGCATTGCGGGTGAGCTGAGATTCGACGGCAGTCGGCCTGATCTGGCCGTCACCCTGCGCATGAGCGCGCGGCTGGCGCGGCGCGGGCCGGATGGCAGTGGTTTCTGGAGCGATGGCCCGGTCGCTTTCGGCCACCGCCGTCTCGCCATCATCGATTTATCCGAACGCTCGCGCCAGCCGATGGTCGATGCAGAGCGCGGGCTGGCGCTGGTTTTCAACGGCACGATCTACAACTATCCCGAACTGCGCGTGGCGCTGCACGGCCTGGGCCACCAGTTCATTTCGGACGGCGATACCGAAGTCATCCTGCGCGCCTATGCCGAGTGGGGCGAGGACTGCGTCGAACGCCTGCATGGCGTGTTTGCCTTCGCGATCTGGAACAGCAGGAAACAGCAACTGTTCCTCGCGCGCGACCGCCTGGGCATCAAGCCGCTGTATTTCGCGCGGGTCGGCGGGGCCTTCCGCTTCGCCTCGAACATGCAGGCCCTGCTCGCCGCCGGCGACATCGACACGGCGATTGACGCGACCGCCCTGCACCATCAATTCACCCTGCATGGCGCCGTGCCACCGCCCTTCACCGTGCTCAAGGGCATTCGCAAGCTGGAACAGGGCACGACGCTTTCCATCGATGCGACCGGGCAGACCAGGCAGCGCCGCTACTGGTCGCTCAAGGCACAGCGCCCGGTCACGCCGCTCACCGAACAGCAATGGATCGAGGCGATCCGCGCCGCGCTGGCCGAAGCCGTGAAACGGCGCATCGAAATCGCCGACGTCAAGGTCGGCGTGCTGCTATCCGGCGGGCTCGATTCCTCGCTGCTGGTCGCCCTGCTGGCCGAGCAGGGCGTGCATGATCTGCTGACCTTTTCCGTCGGCTTCGAGGACCAGCCCGAAGAGCGCGGCCACGAATTCGAATATTCGGATGCCGTGGCCGAACATTTCGGCACCCGCCATCACAGGTACAGCATTCCCAATGCCGAGGTGCTGCACAACCTCCCCGCGACGGTCGATTGCATGGCCGAGCCGATGGTGAGCCAGGATAACGTCGCCTTCTACCTGCTGTCCGAGCAGGTCGCCCGCACCGTCAAGGTGGTGCAGAGCGGGCAGGGCGCCGACGAGGTGTTCGGCGGCTATTCCTGGCATCAGCGCATGGCGGCGGAAACGAGCGGCACGCCCATCGAGCGCTTCCGCCGCCACTATTTCGACCGCGACCATGATGAATTCGCGACCATGGTCGAGGCCCCTTATCGTGTCGCCGATGTCAGCTCGGCCTGGCTGTCGGCGCAGCTCAACGAACCCTTCGCCGCCAGCTTCATCGACCAGGTGCTGCGCGCCGAGGCGACGCTGCTGGTCACCGACGACCCCGTCAAGCGCGTCGATAACATGACGATGGCCTGGGGGCTGGAAGCGCGCGTGCCCTTCCTCGACCACCATCTCGTCGAGCTTGCCGCGCAGATGCCGGCGGAGCTGAAACTCGGTTCAGGCGGTAAACATGTGCTGAAAAAGATTGCGCGCGGCCTGCTGCCAGACGCGGTGATCGACCGGCCCAAAGGCTACTTCCCCATGCCCGCGCTCAAGTACGTGCGCGGCGAATTCCTCGAATTCATGCGCGACATCCTCGATTCGCCAGCCTGCCGCCAACGCGGCATCTACCAGCGCAGCTATGTCGAGAAACTGCTCGCCGAACCGGAAAAACACCTGACACGCATCCAGGGCAGCAAGCTGTGGCATCTGGCGCTGCTGGAATTCTGGCTGCAGCGGAACGTCGATAGCGGAAACTGAAAGTCGGCGCTGGCGGGACGGCGGCCAACTTTCATGATGCGTGAAACATCACCCCGCATCATGAACGCCCGCCCCCTTCGCCCCCCTCTCGGGGGTTCTTAACGGCTCGCTGCGCTCGTTTATCACGGGGCGCTTCTTTTAGTGGCGGCGCGGGTTGCGGCTGGCGCCGCGTGGCGCGTTTGCCTGGGGCGGCCCGGCGCAAACGCTATGCTGTATTTCAGTGCCAATTCTGTTTGTGCGGTTCGAGCTAACTTTCATGACACGTGAAACATCACCCCGCATCATGAAAGTCAGCCCCTGCAAATGCCCCCCACCCCCAGCCCCCGCCCCGAGGCGGGGTTGAAGTTTGCTCGCTGCGCTCATGGGGTTACCCGGCGTCAAATTGCGTATTTCACGTTATCGCGTTTGGCCGCTGCTTGCCGACTGGCCCAGATAACTTCTGAAATCTCCGCTGCGCCAGGCACCGCCGACGACGAACTCGCCCAGTTTGATGAAGGTGTCGACGCTGCGAATCTCGCCGTAGTTTCTCGCCATCTCGCGTCCCTGCAGATCGAGGAACAGGAAGCTCGGCGTACCGAGAATGCCGACGCCCCCCTTGCCGGCATAACGCTTTTCGGTCATCTTGCGGCCTGTCGGATCGACAACCTCGCGGTCGCCGTTGAAGTCGATGCCGATGACGCGAAAGTGCTTGCGGTAGTAGTCCTGCACCTGCGCCTGACTCAGGATGTCGCGCTTCATGCGCTTGCAGGGTGGGCAATCCTCGGCCTCGAACATGATGGCCAGGCCGACTTTACCCTCCGCCTTGGCCAGCGCCAGATCTTCCGGCAGGTCTTGGAAGCTGATCTGGAGGAAATGGCTGTCGGCATCGCGCGTCTGCGCGAGCGCCGCGCCGACCGGTGCCAGCAGAACCAGCGCGCAGGCGAAGAACAGGACTTTCATCCTATTTTCCTCAGTTGAATCTGTAAAAACTGCGGCAAACTCAATGCTGGAGCGGGATAACGGCTGAAGAGGAGGGTCACCCAATGGGTGAGCAGGATTTTGAGCAGAAGACGCTGGTAAAGGCGGTCGATGGTGCGTTGCAGGCACAGGAGCGGGCGGCGGAAGAACTCCGCTTGGCGACCCCCGGCGGGCGGTTTCAGGTTCGCTGGGACGAAGGCGGA
>Ga0208244_100965_pt1 | contig 19771 bp, 16 predicted proteins | sample SubbioCR12Aug_5A_FD_184828 | JGI IMG/M metagenome (GOLD analysis project Ga0208244, IMG submission 184828) | Serpentinite rock and fluid subsurface biosphere microbial communities from McLaughlin Reserve, California, USA - CR12Aug_5A (SPAdes) | ecosystem: Environmental > Terrestrial > Deep... | reverse complement strand
TGCTGGCGCGCTCTGGTGCGCTACATCGTCGACAAGATCATCGCGGCCAAGCCAAAAACCCCATCTCCTCCCGGTTTGCATTCCCCTTGCTTGGCTTTGTAAATGGGGTAACAGAGGAATTTAGGTTCATCGACATATCGAGAAAACGTGTCGATTGAAATTCGATTCTTAAAATCATGAACGTCCCGAGCAGCCGGTAACTCATTTGTCGGGCTTAAACGCATGCACAGTGGATAAGCTCGCGTGATGTGCGAAGATTCGGCAGATAACAAACAAGGGGGCGTTTTGGCACTACAGCCCGAACAACAAGCGAGGGGAAATATCGATGCGCTGCTGGAGGCGGCAGGCTGGCACGTCTGCGATGCCTCCGCTGCCAACATCCACGCCGCGCGTGGCGTCGCCATCCGCGAATTCCCGCTGCCCGGCTACGGCTTCGCCGACTATCTCTTATATGTGGATGGCAAAGCTGCCGGCGTGATCGAGGCCAAGAAGGAAGGCGTCACCCTCACCGGCGTCGAAACCCAGTCCGACAAATACACCAAGGGCCTGCCCGCCGGATTGCCGCGCTGGAGCAACCCGCTGCCGTTTGCCTATCAGACCACCGGCATCGAAACCCGTTTTACCAACGGCCTCGACCCCGTGCCGCGCTCGCGCCCGGTGTTCGCCTTCCACCAGCCCAAGTTGCTGGCCGAGTGGCTCGCCTTTCTCCCCTCCCCCGCAAGCGGGGGAGGGGCCGGGGGAGAGGGAAATTCGGCCGCCGCAAACGAAGTCCCCGCCACCTTCCTCGCCCGCCTGCAAGCCATGCCGCCGCTCAAGGAAGAAGGCCTGTGGCCCGCACAGATCACAGCCATCAACAACCTGGAAAAATCCCTGAAGGAAAACCGCCCGCGCGCCCTGATCCAGATGGCTACGGGTTCGGGCAAGACCTTCACCTCGATTTCCTTCATCTATCGCCTGATCAAGTTCGCCGGCGCGCGGCGCATCCTGTTTCTGGTCGATCGCGGCAACCTCGCCGACCAGACGCTTAAGGAATTCCAGCAATACGTCTCGCCCTACAACAACTTCAAGTTCAGCGAGGAATATATCGTCCAGCGCCTGCAGGGCAACCAGATCGACACCACCGCCCGCGTCTGCATCTGCACCATCCAGCGCATGTACTCCATGCTCAAGGGCCGCGACCTGCCGGCCGACCTGGAAGAAATGCCCGTCGACCAACTGACACTCCCCTCGCCCGCAAGCGGGAGAGGGGCAGGGGGAGAGGGCCGCTTCACCCCCGAACAAATGAAATGGCTCGAAATGATCCGCGACCACATCGCCGCCAACCTCGGCATCGAGCCGGACGATTTTGAATACGCGCCATTTTCCCAGGAAGGCGGGCTCGGCAAGGTCCACCAGCTTTTCGGCGACAAGCTGCCCCAGCTTCTCGCTTCGCTGAACGACGCCCTCGCGGCATAATCGCTTCCGGAGGCACCATGACAAATCCCATCGACCTGCACCGCGAAGAAGTCGCCCAACTGTGCCGTCATTCCGGCGCGCGGCGACTGGATGTCTTCGGCTCGGCCATCCGCGACGACTTCGACCCGGCCCACAGCGACCTCGACTTCCTGGTCGAATTCGACGACGTGCCGCCCGCGCGCTACGCCCAGGCCTATTTCACCCTCAAGGAAGGGCTGGAAAAATTGTTCGGGCGCCCCGTCGATCTCGTCACCGGCAGCAGCCTCGCCAACCCCTATTTTCGTGAGCGCATCGCCAGCGAAAGCCGCAATGTCTATGCACGCTGACGCCCGCAAGCTGCTATGGGACGCCCAGCAGGCCGCCGAGCGCATCGCGCGCTTCACCGCCGGCAAGGGATTTACCGACTACGAAGTAGACGAGGCCCTGAACCAGCTCGCCCGAGTCGCCCCCCGGCTTGCCAGCCAGATCGCCGACTTGCCCCGTATCGTCGCCTTCCGCAACGTCCTCATCCACGGCTACGCCACCGTCGACAACCGCCTCGTCTGGGGCGTCATCGAAACCAGCCTCGACCCGCTTCGCGACACCCTCGCAAGCATGCTCGGCCGGCCATGAGCCGCCCCGGCACCATGATCCGCGACCACATCGCCGCCAATCTCGGCATCAATCCGGACGATTTCGACTGCGCGCCCTTCGCCCAGGAAGGCGGCTTGGGCAAGGTCTATCTGCTCTTCGGCGATGAACTGAATACGCTGATTGAGCAATTGAACGAGAGCTTGGCCGCATGAGGGCTGAAGAAGCACGCGCGGATTACAAAGTGGTAGCGACTGGCCAAGAGGGCTGGCCGGTCATGACCATCGAAGAAATCGCCGACGTTAATCCTCGCGTCGATAAGGCTGCGATACCTGATGACCTGCCCGTTTCGTTTGTCCCCATGCCGGCAGTCGGCGCCGGGGATGGATCAATTCAAGTCGAGCAAACACGCCCGGCAGGCGAGGTGAAAAAAGGATTCACCGCCTTCCTCGAAGGAGACGTGCTCTTTGCCAAGATCACGCCCTGCATGGAAAATGGAAAGCTGGCCGTCGTGCCCAAGCTGGTAAATGGCTACGGGTTCGGGTCTACTGAGTTTCATGTGCTGCGGCCGAAGCCGGGCATGGATGCCAAGTACATTTATTACTACGTTTCGAGCCAGGCATTTCGTGGCGAAGCGGAACGGTACATGACAGGGGCGGTTGGGCAGAAGCGTGTGTCCACGGCCTATTTGAAGCAGAGAACGATTCCCGTCGCACCCCTCGACCAACAAAAACGCATCGTTGCGGAAATCGAAAAACAATTCTCCCGCCTCGACGAAGCCGTCGCCAACCTCAAGCGCGTCAAGGCCAACCTCAAGCGCTACAAAGCCGCCGTCCTCAAAGCCGCCGTCGAAGGCCGCCTCGTCGAAACCGAAGCCGAACGCGCCCGCCGCGAAGGCCGCAGCTACGAAACCGGCGCCAAACTCCTGCAACGCATCCTCGAAACCCGCCGCAGCCAGTGGAAAGGCAAGGGCAAATACAAAGAACCCGCCGCACCCGACACCACCGACCTGCCCGAATTGCCGGAGGGGTGGGTGTGGGCCAATGTTGATCAGCTAGCAGAAGTGGGCACTGGGGCTACCCCAAAACGTGATCAGGCCAGGTACTACAACGGTGACATTCCTTGGGTTGCCAGCGCCGTGGTGAACGATACCTTTGTCGATCATGCGGCCGAGTTTGTAACAAGTGATGCCTTGGCTGAAACCAACCTCACCCTTTACCCACCCGGTACTTTGTTAGTCGCGATGTACGGCGAAGGGAAGACCCGCGGTAAATGTTCCGAGTTGCGAATCGCAGCAACTACGAATCAGGCGCTCGCGGCTTTGCGTGCCGACGAGAACGTCAGGCCATATCTAAAACAGGTTCTCGAATACAACTACGAGGAAATGCGAAAAGTCGCATCGGGTGGTGTCCAGCCAAACCTGAATCTCTCGCTGGTTCGTGCTGTATGTGTGCCATTACCACCAATGGTCGAACAACACCGCATCGTCGCCGAAGTCGACCGCCGCCTCTCCCGCCTGCGCGAAACCGAGGCCCAGGTGGACACCAACTTCCAGCGCGCCGAGCGTCTGCGCCAGGCGATCCTGGCCCGGGCATTTTCCGGCGTACCTATCAACGGCAACAGGACCCATTCCGAGAACACCGCTCAAGCGACGAGCGCAGCATGAATAACAGAGGACAACATTAAATGGCCGGCTCGACTTTTCAGACCAACCCCTATGACTTGTTCAAGCTGCTAGAGGATTGCCACCGCGGAGTGCTGCAGCTCCCAGACTTTCAGCGCAGCTGGGTGTGGGACGAAGACCGCATCAAGAGCCTGATCGCCTCCGTCTCGCGCGCGTTTCCAGTGGGCGCATTGATGACGCTGGATTCGGGCGGGGAGGTGAACTTCAAACCCCGACCGGTGGAGGGCGCGCCGGCGGAGGCGAAGAGCGTATCGCCGAATTCACTGTTGTTGGACGGCCAGCAGCGCATGACTTCGCTGTATCAGGTGACGCTGCGCGGCAAGGTGGTCGAGACGGTCACGCCGAAGAACAAGAAGGTGAAACGCTGGTTCTACATCGACATCCGCAAGGCGCTGGACCCGAGCATCATCCGCAAGGCGCTGGACCCGAGCATCGACCGGGAGGAGGCGATCGTGGGCGTGCCGGAGGACCGGATCATCCGCACGGACTTTGGGCGCGAGGTGGTGACGGATCTCTCCACGCCTGTGCAGGAATACGCGGCGCTCATGTACCCCGTTACGCATGTTTTCGACTGGGACCGCTGGCAGGACGGCTTCGATCAATACTGGCGCGGCAACGAGAACGAAGCTGTGCGCGAGGACTTTCGCAGCTTCAAGCGCCAGGCGCTGGAGAACTTCAAGTATTACCGGGTGCCGGTGATTTCCCTCGACCGCTCCACCTCAAAGGAGGCGGTCTGCGTGGTCTTTGAGAAGGTCAACACCGGCGGCAAGCCGCTGGATGCCTTTGAACTGGTGACGGCGATGTATGCCGCCGACGGCCACGAGTTGCGCAAGGACTGGTATGGCGACGATGCGCACAAAGGACGGCACCGGCGCTTCGTGGATACGCTACGGCCTGCCGATTCGGAGGCAGGGATCATCGCCAATGTGAGCAACACCGATTTCCTTGCGGCGGTCTCGCTCTTCTACACGCGGGAACGACGCCGTGAGGCGGAACGCGCCGGCAAGCAGGGAAAGGAGCTGCCTGCTGTCACCGGAAACCGGCAGGCACTGCTGAACCTGCCGCTCTCAGCGTACAAGCAATTTGAGATGCAGGTGGAGCATGGCTTCATGCTGGCGGCGAAGTTCCTGCACATGCTGCACATCTACCGCATTTTCGATTTGCCATACCAATCTCAGATCGTGCCGCTGGCGGCCATCATCGCCGACATCGGCGAGGCGTGGGAGCACGAGGCGAACCGGGCCAAGCTGGTGCGCTGGTACTGGAATGGGGTGTTCGGGGAGCTTTACGGCTCGGCGGTGGAAACGCGCATTGCCAAGGACTTCATGGAAGTGCCGGCTTGGCTGCAGGGAGGACCCGAACCCACCACGGTAAGCGAGACCATCTTCCGTGCCGATCGCTTGAAGACGATGCGCATGCGGCTATCCGCTGCATACAAGGGCATGAATGCGCTCTTGATGAAGGAAGATGCGCAGGATTTTCGGTCCGGCCAGAAATTCGACCACACCGTGTTCTTCGGTGAAAACGTGGATATTCACCATATATTTCCGCAGGACTGGTGCAAGAAACAGGGCATCAAGCCAGCCATATTCGATTCCATCATTAACAAGACACCGCTGTCGTTTCGCACCAACCGGATCATCGGTGGCGTGGCACCTTCGGAGTACCTTGCGAAATTGGAAAAGGGCGACAAGCAGACGCCAGCCATCGAGCAGGAAAGACTGGATGCCTATCTCCGTTCGCACCTGATCGACCCTGCCATCTTGCGCCACGATGATTTCGAGGCCTTCATGGCGGATCGGCAACAACGCCTGTTGGGCTTAATTGAGCAGGCAACCGGCAAGGCAGCCTACGCGGGTGAGGAGAAGGAAGAGGGGGTGGACGTGGAGGTTGACGAGGACACCGTCGAAGCCGACATGGTGATTTCCACGTGACAGCAACAATGAGAAGCAATCGATGAATACCGCCACCATCGTCCAGAAACTCTGGAACTACTGCAACGTCCTGCGCGACGACGGCATGAGCTACGGCGACTACGTCGAGCAGCTCACCTATCTGCTGTTCCTGAAGATGGCCGACGAGCGCAGCCGGCCGCCTTACAACCAGGCCAGCCCGGTGCTCGCGGGCTATGACTGGCCGAGCCTGGTGAAGAAGGACGGTGACGAGCTGTTCGACCACTACCGCCATACCCTGGAGGAACTGGGCAAGCAGAAAGGCTTGCTCGGCCTGATCTTCACCAAGTCGCAGAACAAGTTCCAGGACCCGGCCAAGCTGCGGCGGCTGATCGTGGACCTGATCGACAAGGAAACCTGGGTGTCGATGAGCGCCGACGTGAAGGGCGACGTCTACGAGGGCCTGCTGGAGAAGAACGCGCAGGACACCAAGTCCGGCGCGGGCCAGTACTTCACGCCGCGCCCACCATGTTCGTCATCATCATGGTCGGCAGCAGCCCGCCATCATCATGATGATCACCACCATGGTGGCCATCTGGGGTGATGATGATCTGCGGTACGCTGTCTTGCGACACCTATAAGAGTTGTGGCGCGAAGATAGCGGTGCGGCAGATATGTGGCGTGCGCAATATTTCCTCGAATAGCTGAACTATCGCGTACTCGATATATTTTCTCTGTTACGCGCCGGGCGTTGCACCAGGTTTGAGTTGGGTCAATTTTGCAAACCCTGGGTTTGCTTTTATTCGAAAATCCAAACCGACCTGTTGCAGTGCTGATCACGGGCCTGGTAGTTGGCGATTTCGGCTGCTGTAATCCATTGACTTTCAATAACAATATTCTTATATTCGCTATTCGGGAATAGCGAACGAAGCCGATGCCAAAAGCCAGATCCAACCCGCAGGTAGTGCTCCGTCCCCAGGATCTGGTGGTTCTGTTGCGGCTGTCGATCGAGAAGGGGCCAGCGCCAACCTATGCCGTGCTGGCGTCGGAGTTGAGCCTGACGGCTTCGGAAATCCATGCGGGGGTGGAGCGGGCGGTGCTTGCCCAGTTGGCGCGCAAGGACCAGGCCGGGAAGGCATCGGTGGTGCGTGAGGCCTTGCGCCAGTTCGTGCTGAACGGGGCGCGCTATGCCTTTCCCGCTACCCGCGGCGGTATGTCGCGTGGCATGCCGACGGGATATGCGGCAGCGCCGCTGGCCGACAGGATCGTGCAACCCAACGAACCCGCTCCGGTGTGGCCGCACAAGAATGGCACGGTACGCGGCGAGGCGTTTTACCCGCTTTACCCGACGGTGCCCGAGGCGGCGGGTCGCAATCCTGCGCTGTATGAATTGCTGGTGCTGTTCGACGCGGTGCGCGGCGGCAGTCCACGCGAGCGGGCCCTGGCGCTACCGCTGCTGGATGAGCGGCTGGCGGGATGAATCCCAACGACATCAATGTGCTGATGCTGGAATCGGTCGCCCAACGGCTGGGCGACGATCTGCTGGGCGAACTGGTGTTCGTCGGCGGCGCGGTCGCAGGCTTGCTGATTACCGACCCGGCCATGCCGGCGATCCGCCCCACGGAGGATGTGGACCTGCTGGTTCAGGCCCTGACCTTGGTTGATTACCATCGCGTCGGTAAGACGTTGGCAGCACGGGGATTTGTGCATGATATGAGCCCGGATGCGCCGATCTGCCGTTGGCGGGTGGGAGGCGTGGCGGTGGATGTGATGCCGGCGCTGGAAGAGATTCTTGGTTTTTCCAACCTTTGGTATCCGTTGGCGCTTGAGACCGCCGAGCCCCAGGCCTTGCCAAGCGGCACGGTGATCCGCCTGGTGGCGGCGCCGGTTTTCCTCGCCACCAAGCTGGAAGCTTTTTCCGGGCGTGGCAACAGCGATTATTTGTTCAGTCATGATCTGGGCGATTTCCTGGCCGTGATCGACGGGCGGGACAGCCTGATCGACGAATGCCGGGCGAGCCGTGCCGAGCTTAGGGCGTATCTGGGCGAATGGGTTGCCGGCTTGCTCGCCACGCCGGCTTTTATCGACGCCCTGCCGGGCCATATGCCGGGAGATGCCGCCAGCCAGGAGCGTCTGCCCGACCTTGAAAACAAACTGCGTGCGCTGGCACGCTTGGGCAAAGTATGAACTCCGCAACCATCGTTCAAAAACTCTGGAACTACTGCAACGTCCTGCGCGACGACGGCATGAGCTACGGCGACTACCCTTCGACTTCGCTCAGGGCAGGCTCTGAGCAGCTCACCTATCTTTTGTTCCTCAAGATGGCCGATGAGCGCAGCCGGCCGCCCTACAACCAGGCCAGCCCGGTGCTCGCGGGCTATGACTGGCCCAGCCTGGTGAAGAAGGACGGTGACGAGCTGTTCGACCACTACCGCCATACCCTGGAGGAACTGGGCAAGCAGAAAGGCTTGCTCGGCCTGATCTTCACCAAGTCGCAGAACAAGTTCCAGGACCCGGCCAAGCTGCGGCGGCTGATCGTGGACCTGATCGACAAGGAAACCTGGGTGTCGATGAGCGCCGACGTGAAGGGCGACGCCTACGAGGGACTGCTGGAGAAGAATGCGCAGGACACCAAGTCCGGCGCGGGCCAGTACTTCACGCCGCGCCCGCTGATCCAGGCGATTGTCGATGCCATGGCGCCCCGGCCCGGCGAGACCATCTCCGACCCGGCCTGCGGCACCGGCGGCTTTCTGCTGGCGGCGCACGACTATGTGGTGAAGCACTACCCCAACATGACGTCGGCGGAGAAGAAGAAGCTGCGCGGGGAAAGCTTCAAGGGCTGGGAACTGGTGCAGGCCACCGCCCGGCTGTGCGCGATGAACATGCTGCTGCACGGCATCGGCAGCCAGGAGTTCGAGCCAATCGCGGTGGGCGATTCGCTGGCCGCCGATCCCGGCGAGCGCTTCGACGTGGTGCTGACCAATCCGCCCTTCGGCAAGAAGAGCAGCACCACCATCGTGGGCGAGGAAGGCAAGGTCAGCAAGGAGCGCGACACCGTCGAGCGCGACGACTTCTGGGCCACCACCTCGAACAAGCAACTCAACTTCGTCCAGCACGTGAAGACGCTGCTGAAGCAGAACGGCCGCGCCGCCCTGGTGCTGCCGGACAACGTGCTGTTCGAAGGCGGGGCAGGCGAGACGATACGCAGAAAGCTCTTGCACGACTGCGACGTCCACACCCTGCTGCGCCTGCCCACCGGCCTGTTCTACGCCCAGGGCGTGAAGGCGAACGTGCTGTTCTTCGACAAGAAGCCCGCCGCCGAAACCCCGTGGACCAGGAAGCTGTGGATCTACGACCTGCGCACCAACATGCACTTCACGCTCAAGACCAGCACGCTGAAGCGGGAAGACCTGGACGAGTTCGTGGCCTGTTATTCCGGAAGCAATCGCGGCGAGGGCGCCGCTCCCACAGTGGGAGGCTCGCCCTCGGGCCGATTCAACCGCCAGCCGACGTGGTCGCAAGACAACCCCGACGGCCGCTGGCGCGCCTATGGCTACGACGAGCTGGTCAACCGCGACAAGGCCAGCCTGGATATTTTCTGGCTGCGGGATGAATCGCTGTCGGACTCCGACAACCTGCCTGCGCCGGAGGTGATCGCGGCGGAGATTGTCGAGGATTTGGAAGCGGCGCTGGAACAGTTTCGGGAGATTCTGGCCGATATGGGCCCGGAAGTGGCCGCTGAGGATGCGGGTGCATGAAGGGTTTTGTGATCGGCATGGATACGCTGGCAGCAAGGGCTTGCCCGTTGACTGTGAGGGATGGCGCTTCACGGGTTGATGCGATGCAGGCTTATCGGGAGATGATGCGTGACGGTTGAGCCTTTGCCGCAATCCGAATTCCTGCTCTATCAGACCGAGGATGGACGTACCCGCATTCAGTGCCGGTTCGAGAATGAAACCCTGTGGCTGACGCAGGCGCAGCTAGCCGAACTTTTCCAGACCACGCCGCAGAACGTCTCCCTTCACCTGAAAGCCATCTTCAGCGAAGGGGAGTTGCAGGAATCCGCAACTTGTAAGGATTACTTACAAGTTCGCCAGGAAGGCAGTCGTGAGGTGACCCGCAAGCTGCGGCATTACCGGCTGGAGGCCATTCTTGCCGTGGGTTACCGTGTCCGCAGCCACCGCGGCACGCAGTTCCGCCAGTGGGCGACGGCGCGCTTGAGCGAGTATCTGGTGAAGGGCTTCACCATGGACGACGAGCGGCTGAAAAATCCGCCGGGTCCGGGGCAGAAGGATTATTTCGACGAGCTGCTGGAACGCATCCGGGACATCCGTTCGTCCGAGCGGCGGTTCTATCAGAAGGTGCTCGACATTTACGCGACGAGCGTGGACTACGCGGCGGACACGGAGTTGGCACAGCAGTTCTTCGCCACGGTGCAGAACAAAATGCACTGGGCTACCCATGGCCATACCGCGGCTGAGATCATCCATGAGCGGGCCGATGCACGGAAACCATTGATGGGGTTGCAGACCACGCGCCCCGGCGGCATCGTGCGGAAAGGGGATGTGGCGGTTGCCAAGAATTATCTGACGGAAGACGAGCTCCAGATTCTAAATCGCATCGTCAACCTCTACATCGAATACGCAGAGCTGCAGGCGCTGGAACGCAAGCCGATGACGATGCGGGACTGGATCACGAAGCTGGACGAATTCCTGAAAATTTCCGGGCGCGAACTGCTGGATCATGCGGGAAAGGTTTCCGCCGAAAACGCCAGGGCGAAGGCCGAGCTGGAATATGGGCGCTACCGCGTCTTGCTGGCTTCCGCGCCGCATGCGGTTGACGCGGATTTTGAAAAGGCGGCGAAGCAGATTATGAAATTGCCCAAGCCGAAGAAAACCAAACCGCCAAAGCCATGAGTACGCAATGTTTATCCTGGCGAAAGCGTCGATCCGCCCAAAAGTAAAACAATGATTTCAACACACCATGGATGATCCGGTCAGGCCAGCACCGGATGCTGCCAATTTCGCGCCGCGCTGCATTTCAATCGACCTTGAAGTGGGTGTGGACGACGCCCGTATCCGACAATTTGCCGCAGTTCGTGGTGACTCTGATCTGGCGTATACCTTCCTTAAAGGCAACCTGGCCAAAGCTTTGGCGGAACTCGATACGTTTGCCGAAGGCGCGAACTTTCTGCTTGGACATAATCTGGTAGCGTTCGACCTACCGCATCTGGCGGCGGCCAAGCCTGATTTGCGACTGCTCAACTTGTCCGCTGTTGATACGTTGCGACTCAACCCACTGGCGTTCCCACGTAATCCGTATCACCACCTTATTAAACACTATCAGGACGGACAGCTTAAGCGGGGACGGCTTAATGATCCTGAGCTTGATGCCCGCCTTACCCTGGAGGTTTTTCGAGACCAGCACAGTGCACTGCTCAATCTGAAGGAGACCGCACCAGATCTGCTGCTTGCATGGCATTGGCTCACTACCGCAGATGATTCCACCTCAGGCCTGAATGCATTCTTCATCACGCTACGTCGCAAGCCACGTCCGTCTGATGTAGACGCCGTGGCGGCCATCGAAAGATGCTTGGCCGGCCAAGCCTGCATAACAGCAACCCGGGAGATCATGGCGAACGCGGAGAGCCAAGGTTGGCCGCTGGCTTATATGTTGGCCTGGCTGTCGGTATCCGGGGGGAACTCAGTTATGCCGCCTTGGGTGCGGCATCAGTTTCCCGAGGCTGGGGTATTAGTACGCCGCTTACGCGACACTGCCTGCACCGACTCGGCGTGCGCTTGGTGCCGGGAGAGGCATGATGCGCGCAAGGAATTGAAACGCTGGTTTGGCTTTACGGCTTTTCGCCCCGAGCCGACAGACAAAGATGGCCGCCCACTGCAGCAATCCATTGTGGAAGCAGCCATGGCGGGCAAGCATGTGCTGGGAATTTTGCCAACCGGTACGGGTAAATCCTTGTGTTATCAGATTCCCGCACTGTCTCGTTTCGAAAAGACTGGCGCGCTTACTGTCGTGATATCGCCCTTGGTGGCGCTGATGGCCGACCAAGTGACGGGCCTGGAGGCTAGAGAGATTAATTCCTGTGTATCCATCAACGGCATGCTTTCCATGCCGGAGCGTGCCGACGCAATGGATCGCGTGCGCTTGGGTGATATCGGCATTTTGATCATATCGCCCGAGCAACTCCGCAGCCGCGCCTTGCGCAAGGTGCTCGATCAACGTGAAATCGGCGCCTGGGTGCTGGACGAAGCGCATTGCCTATCCAAGTGGGGGCACGACTTTCGGCCGGACTACCGTTATGTCGGGCGCTTCATCAAAAAAAGGGCAGAAAGGGAAGGTGTGCCGCCAATACTATGCCTGACCGCGACGGCCAAGCCCGATGTGGTCACGGACATTGTCGAATACTTTGGCAAGCAACTGGGGGTCGAGCTCCAGGTATTCAACGGCGGCTCTGAACGCACCAACCTCGATTTTTCTGTTGTGCCGACTACGGCCGCAGAGAAGCTCGCTCACATCCATCAAATTTTGCTGACCAATCTTCCACCAGAGATGCCGGGTGGCGCGATTGTGTACTCTTCATCACGGAAGCGGACCGAGGAGATTGCAGAGTTTCTTCAGGCTAAAGGTATTGCCACAGGTTTTTTCCACGCCGGTCTAAAGCCGGAAACCAAGAAAACCACGCAGAGAAACTTTATTCATGGGGACCTGCGTGTCATCGTCGCCACCAACGCCTTCGGTATGGGTATCGACAAACCGGATGTTCGACTGGTCATTCACGCGGACATTCCAGGCTCGCTGGAAAACTATTTACAGGAAGCCGGGCGTGCCGGACGCGACCCGAGGATAGACGCACGCTGTGTACTGCTCTACACGCCCGAGGATGTGGAACGGCAATTTGGCATGTCTGCCCGTTCACGCCTGACTCAACGCGAGATTCAGGCGATTCTCAAGGCGCTGCGCAATCTGGATCGAAAAAAGCATGCGGGCGGCGAGGTGATCGCTACCGCTGGGGAAATCCTCACTGAGGATGAAGATGCCGCTTTCCAGCGGGACGAGGCTACCGACGATACACGTGTGCGCACGGCTATTTCATGGCTCGAAGAGGCCAAGCTGCTCGAACGGGACGAGAATCAGGTTCAAGTCTTTCCGTCATCCCTACGTGTCACTTCGCTTGATGAAGCACGACAGAAGCTTGCCAAGCTAACGATACAAGCGGACTACCAGCGCCAACTCTTGGCTTTGGTCGATACGCTCATCAGCGCCGACCCTGATGAAGGCATCAGTACCGATGAATTGATGGGCGCATCGGGGTTGAGCGCCGAAAAAGTCCGTGCTGCGCTGTATGACCTGGAAAAACTCGGTATCGCCAGTAACGACACCGCCTTGACCGCTTATGTGCATGCGGGTGTGGCTGGCTCGTCCCGCAACCGGTTTGAAAAAATGGTTGCCATGGAAGAGGCGCTTATCAATGAGCTAAGGCTTTCCGCGCCCGATCTTGCCAAAGGTGAGACCTCGGTTCTGCATTTGCGGCATGCGGCACAGCACCTCAAGGATGCCGGTCACGTTCAGGCACTACCCGCCCAGGTGTCGCGGCTGCTGAGAAGTCTCGCTAAAGATGGCCGTAATGAAGAAGGCAGCGTTGGTAGCCTGCGTTTGAAAAACATTGATGCCGAAACCGTGCAAGTGACCCTGCAACGGGATTGGCGAGCATTGGAGAAAACCGCTCGGCTGCGCCGCACCGCCGCCCAGCATCTGCTAACCCTTTTACTGAATTGTTTGCCGCAAGGACAACGCGGCACCGATCTCCTGGCCGAAACCACACTGGGAAAACTCACCGCTGCCATTGAAGCCGATCAGATATTGATGGCCGAAATAAAAGAGCCGGCCAAACTGCTGGATCTTGCATTGCTGTGGCTGCACGAACAGGACGTGATCAGGCTCAACAAAGGTCTCGCCGTTTTTCGTCCGGCGATGACGATCAAGCTGGAACAGGAAAAACGCGGATTTGCCAAAACGGATTTCATGCAGCTCGTGCTGCACTATGCCGAACAGGTTATCCAAATTCACGTTATGGCGGAATACGCCCAACTGGGTCTCAAATCCATGGCCGACGCTCTGCATCTGGCGATGGGTTATTTCAGTATGGATCGTGACGCATTCATCAAAAGCTGGTTACCTGGACGCGCAAAGGAGCTGGCGCAGCAGACCACGCCTGCATCCTGGCGAGCGATTGTCGAATCGCTTAACAACCCTATCCAGCAGCGTATCGTCGCCGATGACCGCGAGCAGACTAATGTATTGGTGTTGGCCGGCCCCGGATCAGGCAAGACCCGTGTGCTGGTGCATCGCATCGCCTACCTGGTGCGCGCCCGGCGTGAGAATCCACACGGCATTTTGGCGCTTGCCTATAACCGGCACGCGGCGGTTGAAATACGGCGGCGCCTGAAGGATCTGATCGGAGACGATGCACGCGGTATCACCGTGCTGACTTGCCATGCTTTTGCCATGCGATTGGTGGGTGCCAGCTTAGCGGGACGTGCCAATCTGGTGAATGGCGACATCTTCAAGGAAATCATGCAGGAAGCGGTTGCGCTGTTGAAAGGCGACGGATTGCCGCCCGAGGAGGCCGATGAACAACGCGATCGTTTGCTGGCCGGTTTCCGCTGGATTCTGGTAGACGAATATCAGGATATCGGGCCGGATCAATACGAACTAATCTCCGCCCTGGCCGGACGCACCCAGGCGGATGCCGAGGGCAAGCTCACGCTTTTTGCCGTCGGCGATGATGATCAGAATATCTACGCTTTTAGTGGCGCATCGGTGGAATTCATCCGGCGCTTCGAAGCGGATTACGCCGCCAAACCAGCCTTTCTGACGGAAAACTACCGATCTACCCGCCATATCATCGAAGCGGCCAACCGGGTGATCGACCCCGCCGCCAACCGCATGAAGGCGGGTCATCCCATTTCTATTGACCATGCCCGCTCGAAGGAACAAGCGGGCGGGGCTTGGCAAGCGCTCGACCCCGTTTCGAAAGGGCGAGTACAAGTATTGCTCGCAGGCGATAACCCTATGACACAGGCCATGGCAGTAATGGCCGAGATGGAACGTCTTGCCGGGCTTGATCCCGACTGGGATTGGACCAAGGCAGCTATCGTCGCCCGTGAATGGAAATATCTTGAACCCCTGCGCGGCTATTGCGAGTTGCACCAGATTCCGGTGCAAATGGCGGACGAAGAGACAGCGCAGTTCTGGCGTTTGCGAGAGACACAGGCACTGGTGACGTGGTTACGTAACAATGAAATCAAGCTAGTCGATTCTGAAGCAATCAGGAATTGGCTGGATGGTCAGGCGGAGGGACCGTGGTGGTCACTGCTGCGCGAGGCAGTGGAGGAATATGCTGTCGAAACTGGCGAGGCCGCACTTCCCCGGGATTATTTCCTGAACTGGTTGGCCGAATGGGGACGTGAGGTTCGCCGCCGCCAAACTGGGTTGATGCTGCTCACAGCGCATCGCGCCAAGGGACTAGAGTTTGCCCACGTGGCAGTTATCGACGGCGGCTGGGATCAGTTCAGCAAGGGCGAAGACCCAGATGCACCGCGACGACTTTACTACGTGGCGATGACGCGCGCTCGGCAGACGCTTACGTTAGCGCGCATGGCCAGTAGAGAAAACAAGCTACTGGATACATTGTCGGACGATGCAGCCATCCTGAATCGTACAATAATTGGTTTACAGAACCCGTCTGTTGAGCTTGCCCGCCGCTATGTGCAGCCAACTCTGAAGATGGTGGATTTGGGCTATGCGGGGCGCCATGCACCAAACAACCCAGTCCATCAGACAATTGCAGACCTGACGGCGGGCGACCCATTGCTGCTTCGCGAAGGTGAGAGACACTGGGAACTCGCTGATGCCAATGGAAAAACTGTTGGGCGAATGTCGAAAGCAAAATTTATAAAACCATCGGGGACTCAGTTCTTATCTGGTCGCGTTTCCTCGATCATTGTTTGGCGACGAGAAGACTCTGCTGCGGAATATCAGAACTTGTCGCGCTGTGATGCCTGGGAAGTTGTCGTGCCAGAATTGCTGTTCTCACCGCTGTGACGATGATGAATGAAACGCTTTTCGCCAGCACCGAAGGCCGGATGCTGGGCGTCGGTTTGGCGCTCACCGGCCTGATGCTGCTGGCGTTCGGGGTCGGGTGGCACCTGTATCCGGACCGCATTCTTCCCTACGCGATCATGACGGGGCTGAACCTGATCATCGGCCGCGAAGCGGGGATGTCCTTCGGCTATGCGAGCGGTTTCGGTCATGCCCAGGTGGCGCCCCTCAACATCCTGGTCGAGACCATCCAGGTGCTGGTGATCTACCCGCTGTTCGTGCAGAGCACGCGGCACCTGATCAAGCTGCGAATCCTGGAGTCTTTCATCACGCGCATCCACCACGCGGCGGAATCCGGCGGGGGCGTGGTGCGCAAGTTCGGCATCGCCGGCCTGTTCGTTTTTGTGTTTGCGCCATTCTGGATGACCGGCCCGGTGGTGGGGGCGATCATCGGATTTCTGATCGGCTTGCGCCCGTGGGTGAATCTGGCCGTGGTGCTGGTGTCGACCTATATCGCGATTGGCATCTGGGCGCTGCTGCTGAACGAGCTCAATGTCTGGGCGTCAGCCGTCAACCAGTACGCGCCCTACGCGCTGTTCCTCGCGATCGTGCTGATCGCTGCCGCGATGCAGTGGGTGGGCCGGCACCACAACCGCGGCTGAACCCGACGCTAATTTATGCATTTTTCCAATTCTTGAAATGAGAATGCTGACGAACGACCACAACGGATTGAAGCAATGAGCGCTTCTCCTGACGCCTACGCCAGAATTTTCCTGCTGAGCCACATGCGCGCCTACACCAGCCTGGCGGGGCATATCCTCGGCTCGCATCCGCAGATCAACGGCTACTACGAAATGCACCTCGGCTATGAAGAGGCCGCTGCGCTGGACCGGCAGCTGGAGGCGTTCCTGCAGGACGAGGTGCTCAAGCCGGGGAGCCGCTACCTTTTCGACAAGCTGCTGCACGACGACTATGCGCTGAAGCCCGAGCGGCTGGGGCTGGCGGACATCAGGATCCTGGTTGCGCTGGCGGAGCCGGCGCACACGATCCGGAGCATCGTGCATCTGTTTCGGCAGAAGCCGGATCCGGATCCGTATGCCTCGCCGGTGGAAGCGGCGAACTACTACGTCGATCGGGTGCGGGCGCTGGCCGATTTTTGCCGGACGACCGATTGGCCCTACACCTACTTCGATGCGGAGCTGTTCGTACGCGCGCCGGAGAGGCTGCTGCCCAGGCTGACGGCATGGCTGGGACTGGATTCGCCGTTGAGCGAGCGGTACGAGGTGTTCAGCCACACGGGGAAGGCACGCCGGGGGGATACATCGGAGCGGGTTCGGAGTGGGCGGATCGACCGGGCGCGGAGCGATTACGCGCACGTGGTGATTCCGGAGGATGCGCTGAGGCCGGCGGAGGCGGCGTATCGGACGTGCCGCGAGGCGATCATTTCCAGGGCGGCGGATTCGGCCTTGATGCGTTGATTTTCGCCCGTTATCGCGAGCACCCTGAAGAGCATAAAGCCCGCAGGGCCGTGGCGATCCATAGTGCGTCGATACCGCTGGCGTCCTGGATTGATCAAGCAGGCATTTCTGGATTGCCCTAAAGGACTCCGATCCACCATGGGCTGAAGCCCATGTGGAATCGTATGCCACGTCGCTACGCTCCTCAATGACGAATTAATCAGTGTTTCCCTGGAACAGGCTGTCCCACGCATCCCGCTCCGCACGGTAGTTCATCAAGGATTCGACGATCTGCCGCTTGCGCTCGGCGCGATGCGCGGCGGACTGGATCTGGCGCCAGGCGGCGGCGTGCGCGCCGAAGTTGCGGTCGATGTTGTCGATGAAGGTGCGGACGTGGCGCAGGGCGTCCGTCAGTTCGGGCGTGCGCAGCCACCAATGGCCGGCGTCGAACACGAGTGCGTGGAGTTGCCGGTTTTTCTCGACGATGGCGTCGTGTTTTTGCTGGTACAGCGCCAGCAGTTCGGCTTCCTTCTGCGCGATTACTGCCTCGACCGCGTCGCGCGCGAAGGGCTGGTTCACGTCGGCGTGCTTCACCAGTTCCTCGGTGGAAAACAGCATCAGGTCGCCGAAGAACTGGCGCTCGAATTCGTTGGATAAATCGACGCTTGTTTCGCCCACTTCCACGCCGGGGCGGAAGTCGTCGGTGAGGCCCGCTTCGGTGGTGCGCCGGTGCAGGTTGGGCATGTTGAAGGAGGCGAAGCGATGCCCGATCTCGGCGGCGATGAGTCGCCCGGCGGTGGGGCCGGACATGCGCAGCCGCAGGTGGCCGAAGGGGATGAGGTACTTGAGCCCGGCGGTGTTGACGATGTAGTTGCCGGGGTAGATCGTCCGCGCCGGGGTGAGCTGGGTAAACCCGCTGCCGTAGGCAAACCATGTTTTGCGCGTGAGGTGCTCGCCGAAGAAGAAGGCGTTGAGCCGCTGGGCAAAGTCGGCCAGGCACGCGCCGTGGTCGTGCGCGCCTTGCAGCCGGCAGGGGTAGGGATAGGTCGTCGGCTGGTGGTCGAAGCCGAACAGCCTGGCCATGTCGTGATACGCGGCGTCGCCCGCAACCGGCCCCGCGCCGTGGAACTGGCAGGCCGCTTCGCTGCGCAGACCGGCGAGCTGGGTGAAGAAGGCGGTCACGTCGTCGAGAAAATTCGCCGCCATCACCGCAGGCGACACGGGTGGGTCGCCCACCATCTTGCCGGTGAGCATGAGGGTGTCGGTGCCGCGGAAAATCCGGTCGATGGCGTGGAAGTAGTTCAGCGCGTAGACCGCCTCTTCGCCGGCCTCGGTCTGCCGGTTCACGCACAGGCTCTGGTCGCTGTCGACCAGGTAATACAGCGTGCGCTCGCGGTCCTCGGTCAGCTGCAGGAATTTCAGGTAGCTGAGGTTGCGGTTGGCGGCCTGGCCTTTGAGATAGAAAGCGTCGCGCGGCTGGGTGGTGAGCAGATGGCCCAGGCGTTCGCGCTGCTGCGGGGGCAGCGCGTGCAGCAGCGCGTATTGCTCGTCCAGCCCGAAGTAGACGACCTGCAGGCCTTTCTTGCGGTACTCATCCACGAGTTCCTGGTGGCGGCGGACATTGGCTTCATCGCGGCTGTCCTCGCTGACGATGACCCGGATCTTCTCCCACACGCCGGACGCGTGGCCGCCGTAGTCGAACAGCGTGCACACCTGGTAGAGGCTTTCCAGGCAGGCGCGCAGATGGGGCGGCCGGTCCGCCACCGGGATGGCGAGGATGAAGTGATGGCGTTCGTCGCTGACTTGGGCATTCTTGCAGCGCTGGCGGATCAGCGCCTCCTGCTCGCGGAACAGCGACTGGTAGCTCGCCAGCAGCGGATGGAAGTCCGCCGCGCCGGACCACATCGCCTGTTCCAGCAGGGGGTAGCACTGCTCGTAGAGGTCGATCAGCGCATCGAGCGACTTTGCGCTTTCGGAGAGGCCTTGCAGTTGCCTGCCCACATCGGCCAGGCCGGGGAGCACGGATTGGTAGCGCGCGATGCACGCCTGCATGGCCGAGGTGGCTGGGATGCACGAAGAGGCCGGGTTGTCCGGAAACGGGTGGAAGTTCTTGCTGACCGGTCGGTTCATCGGTGCTGGGACTGCGCGTGCGCAGGGTCTATACGAGGTGGAGGCGTAATACTACCTGCCCGCGCTTCAAACCCGGGTGGACAGATGTCCCGCTGACCCGGCCGCCGGTTTGCCGTGCACGGAGACGACCTGGCCCATCTTTAACAAGATTCCCGCCCAATCACCAATTTTTCAACCTCCGACAGCCCGTCAACCCGCGTAAAACCGTTGTCCGGAGATAAAATCCGAAATGTAGTGACATAAAATGTTTTGCTTGGCGATCCAGGCCCCTTGACCTGATATATCCTTGTCGCATGTACATCCGCCGCGTCACCACCAGCCGCACCGCCTCGGGCGTGACCTACCACAGCTACCGCCTGGTCGAATCGCGCCGCGAAGGCGGTCGCGTCCGCCAGATCGCCCTGCTTAACCTCGGCCGCCATTTCGATCTGCCCGAAGCGTTGTGGCCCGCGCTCTGCGCCCGC
>Ga0208244_100964_pt1 | contig 19811 bp, 17 predicted proteins | sample SubbioCR12Aug_5A_FD_184828 | JGI IMG/M metagenome (GOLD analysis project Ga0208244, IMG submission 184828) | Serpentinite rock and fluid subsurface biosphere microbial communities from McLaughlin Reserve, California, USA - CR12Aug_5A (SPAdes) | ecosystem: Environmental > Terrestrial > Deep... | reverse complement strand
CTCCACGGCGCGCTCCGGCGCGCTGTGCGCCTGCTCCTCGAGTATCTCCTTCGCCAGCCGGCTCAGGTCGACCTGGCCGCGGCGCATGCTGTGGCGGGTGATGCGCGACAGCTCCAGGATGTCGTCGATGAGGGCGCCCATGCGCTGGGCGGCGGCGCGCACCCGCTCGAGATAGCCGCGCCCCTGTTCATCCAGCTTGTCGCCGTATTCCTCGATCGCCATCAGGCTGAAGCCGTCGATGCCGCGCAGGGGCGCGCGCAGGTCGTGCGAGATGGAGTAGGCGAAGGACTCCAGCTCCTTGTTCGCCGCCTGCAGCTCGGCCGTGCGCTCGCGTACCCTCGCCTCAAGCCGCTCGTTGAGGCGCCCGATCTCCGCCCGGGCCAGCACCTGCTCGGTGATGTCCTGCGCGGTGCCCAGCGCGCGTGCCGGCCTGCCGGCATCGTCGCGAAACACCTCCCAGCGCACGTGCAGATATTTGACGCGTCCGTCCGGGGTGAGGATGCGGTGCTCCATCTCGTAGCTGCCTTTGACCTTGGCTGAATCGTGCCAGGCCTGGCGTATCTTCGGCAGGTCGTCGGGATGCATCAGCTTCAGCATGCCCTCGAACGAGTCGCCGAAGGCGCCGGACTCACGCTCGTATATGTGGTGGAGCTCGGGGGAGAAGGCGATCCGCTTGTTGGCGATGTCCAGATCCCAGCTGCCGACGCGTCCGATGCGCTGGGCCTCACGCAAGCGTTCCTCGCTTTCCTGGAGGATGGCCTCGGTTTTTTTGCGCTCGGTGAGGTCGACGTCGAGGCAATACAATTCCTTTTGGCCGGCCGCGTTTTCCAGCACCACATGGCTGGAGAAAACCGGCACGGGCGAACCGTCCTTTCGCATGAGCAGCAACTCTTCCGACGGCAAGCCCTGGCCGGTGTCGGCCATCCGCTTCACCGCGGCGCGGACGTCCTCGCGCATCGGCGGCGGGATGATCAGGTCGAGGAAGTTTCGGCCCAGCACCTCCTCCTTGGTATAGCCGTACACTGATTCGTTGGCCTTGTTCCAGAAAATCACGGTGCCGTCGATGGCGTAGCCCTGCACGGCCACGCTGGGCACCTGCTCGAACAGATGGCGGAAGCGCGCCTCGCTCTCGCGCAGCGCCTGCAGGCCTTGTTCCAAGGCATGGCTTGCCTCGGCTGCCTTGTCGCGCCAGCGCTTCTGCTCGCGCACCATGGCGGTGGCGAAGGCCGTCAGCACCAGCAGCACCAGGGTGTAGGTTAGGCCGATGACGAAGGTCGAGGGCAGCCGCGGCCCGGGCAGCAGGGCGAAATGTTCGGCGAGGCCCATGCCGATCACTGCGGCGATGGCCGTCGATCCGACCAGCACGACGATGCGCGGACCCAGCGCCATGGCCGCGATGATCACCGCCGGATAGGCGAAGACGATGCTTGTGCGCAGGCCGGCGACAATAAGCGAGGCCACCGTCACGCCCGTCAGGACGCCCCAGAGCAAGACGTGGAAGCCGGCGACGGCATGATGCCGCCAGACCAGCAGAAGGGCGGCAATCGAGACGGGAATGAGGAAAGCCGGCCCGAGCAGCCGGTAATCGTCGAGCCCTGTCAGGCTGGGCAGCAGGAGCACGTAAATCAGCGTGCCGAGCAGCGTCACGCCGGCTGCCAGGACGACGATTTTCGCCCCGCCGGCGAGTTTGAGCCATTCCTCGGCGGAGCTTGCTGCTGGATGGTCAGGAATTTTCAATTCGGTGTTACCGGGTCAAGGAATGCGCACGAGCCGGGCGCACCCCAAGAGTACTTCCTCCGGCGGGGCAAGCCCCGCCCTCGGGGCGCATCCGCCGCCGGTCAATGCCCGCTGCGGCAGGCAGTATAATTTCGTTTCCAATGTCCAGTCTCCTTAACGGGCTCAATCCGCCCCAGCACGCCGCCGTCACCCTGCCGCCGCAGCACGCCCTGATCCTCGCCGGGGCAGGCAGCGGCAAGACGCGCGTGCTGACCACGCGCATCGCCTGGCTGATCCAGACCGGCCAGGCCGGGCCGCACGGCATCCTCGCCGTCACCTTCACCAACAAGGCGGCCAAGGAAATGCTCACGCGGCTTTCCGCCATGCTGCCCCCTTCGACGGCGCTCAGGACAGGCATCAACACGCGCGGCATGTGGATCGGCACCTTCCACGGCCTGTGCAACCGCCTGCTGCGCGCCCATCACCGCGACGCCAACCTTCCGCAGCTCTTCCAGATCCTCGATTCGGCCGACCAGCTGGCCGCCATCAAGCGGCTGCTGAAGGGGCTCAACGTCGACGACGAGAAATTTCCGCCCCGGGAACTGGCCAACTTCATTAACGGCCAGAAAGAGGCCGGCTTGAGGCCGGATGCGGCCGAAGCCTGGGACGACTACACACGCAAGCGCGTCGAGCTGTATCGCGAATACGAGGCGCAATGCCAGCGCGAGGGGGTGGTGGACTTCGCCGAACTGCTGCTGCGCTCCTACGAGCTGCTCGCCCGCAACGAACCGATACGGCATCACTACCAGAGCCGTTTCAGGCACATCCTGGTCGACGAGTTCCAGGATACCAACGTGCTGCAGTACCGCTGGCTGAAGCTCCTGGCCGGTGGCGGGGCGCATCTGTTCTGCGTGGGTGACGACGACCAGAGCATCTACGCCTTCCGCGGCGCCGAGGTCGGCAACATGCGCGACTTCGAGCGCGAGTTCCGCGTCGACAATGTCATCCGCCTGGAGCAGAACTACCGCTCGCACGGCAACATCCTCGATGCCGCCAACGCCATCATCAAGAACAACGCCGCGCGGCTCGGCAAGAACCTGTGGACCGATGCCGGCACGGGCGAGCCGATCCGCGTGTACGAGGCCTTCAACGACATCGAGGAAGCGCGCTGGATCGTCGAGGAAGTGAAATCCCTCTCGCTCGACGGCATGGCGCGCCGCGAGATGGCGCTGCTCTACCGCTCCAACGCCCAGTCGCGCGTGCTGGAACACGCTCTTTTCTCCGCCGGCCTGCCCTACCGCGTCTATGGCGGCCTGCGCTTCTTCGAGCGGCAGGAGATCAAGCACGCCCTGGCCTACCTGCGCCTGATCGCCAACCAGGATGACGACGGGGCGTTTCTCCGCGTGGTGAACTTCCCGGCGCGCGGCATCGGCGCGCGCAGCATCGAGCAATTGCAGGATGCCGCAAAGACGGCAAAACGCCTCAGCGTTTCAGAGGAGGCTAATGCCCGCGAAGCGGGCGTTATGCCGGAACTAAAAGTCAGCCTCTGCGAGACGGCGAAGGGCAGCGGCAAGGCAGCGGTATTCGCCGAGCTGATCCGCAAGCTGAGAGAAGCCTGCGAAGGCCTGACGCTGCCCGAGACGGTCGAGCAGGCGCTCGTGCAATCCGGACTGCGCGCCCACTACCAGAACGAGAAGGAGGGCCAGGATCGCCTCGCCAACCTCGACGAGCTGGTGAACGCGGCAGCGAGTTTCGTCGCCGAAGAGGGCAATGTCGATGCCGAGGGCGAACTGTCGGGCGACCTCGCCGCCTTCCTCTCCCACGCCTCGCTGGAAGCCGGCGAGCACCAGGCCGGCGAGGGCGATGACGCCCTGCAGCTCATGACCGTGCATTCCGCCAAGGGCCTGGAGTTCAACGCCGTCTTCATCAGCGGCCTGGAAGAGGGGCTGTTTCCGCATGAGAATTCCGTGCGCGAAGACAAGGGCCTGGAGGAGGAGCGCCGCCTGATGTACGTCGCCGTGACGCGGGCGCGGCAACGGCTCTACATTTCGCACGCGCAGACGCGCATGCTGCACGGCCAGACGCGCTACAACCTGCCCTCGCGCTTCTTCGATGAAATCCCCGAAGCGTTGCTGAAATGGCTTACTCCTCGCCTCGCGAGGAGCAGTTCCGGGTTTCGGGTTTCGGGTTTCGGGTCGAGCCCGCGGCTGCCCAACTCGCAACACGAAACTCGCAACCCGAAACTTCCGAAAGCCGAAGGCTTTCGGGTCGGCCAGAACGTGGCGCACGCCAGGTTCGGCCAGGGCGTGATCGTGAATGCCGAGGGTTCCGGCTCGGATGCGCGCGTGCAGGTGAACTTCGGCCGCGAAGGCGTCAAGTGGCTGGCGCTGTCGGTGGCGAAGCTGACGCCGGCCTGAGGCTGTTTTTTGGCGCCTGATTGCCTGATAGACTTGCCCGGTGAAATGCACTTAGGAAACGCTGAACAAGTTGATTTCGCTCATGGTTCGACAAGCTCACCACGAACGGAATCAACAACTTGCCGTTCGTCCTGAGCTTGTCGAAGGACTTGTTCAGCGTTTCCCTTAATATTTCCTCGCCATGCGGCAGCGCCCGGACCGCGCCGGGATCGAAATGGCGTGGATTGAGCGTACGATAGCGGAGCCAGTGAGAGAGCAGGTGCAGGCGGATGGGCGCATCCGTCGATGGAAACCGATGCCGGAGGCAGGCGACAAGTATCTTCGGGTGGTGTTGCTTGCGGATGGCGAGACGGTGCATAACGCTTTCTTTGACAGAGGTTTCGAACCATGAAAATTCAGTACTTTCAGGATACGGACACCCTCTATATCGAGTTCCGGCCGGGCGAGGTCGCCGAGACGCGCGATCTGGACGAAGACACCCTGCTCGACGTGGATGCGGCGGGCAACATCTGCGGCATCACGGTCGAGCATGCCAGCGAGCAGGCGGACATTCCTCATTTTTCCTTCGAGCAAATTGCGGCATAGGGTTTTTGCAGTCGCAACTTCTCTTTTCTGCCGACCGTGAAAACGCGCGCCAACGGCATCGACATCCGTTACGAGATTTCCGGCGCCTCGCACCTGTCCAGCATCGAGCAGGCGGAGACCTTCAACAAGCTGTTGCTGGAATATCCGACGGAGTAAACAATGGATCTCGGCATCGCAGGAAAAAAGGCGCTGGTCTGCGCGGCGAGCAAGGGCCTCGGCCGCAGCTGCGCGCTGGCGCTGGCGAAGGAGGGCGTGCATGTGACCATCGTCGCGCGCGGGCGCGAGGCGCTGGAAGCCACCGCACGCGAGCTGGAAAAAGTCAGTCTCCCCGGCACGGCGATAAGCCGGGTCGCCGCCGACATCACCACGCCGGAAGGGCGCGCGGCGGCGCTGGCCGCCTGCCCGCAGCCGGACATCCTGGTGAACAACGCCGGCGGGCCGCCGCCCGGCGATTTCCGCAACTGGTTGCGCGAGGACTGGATCGCCGCGCTCGACGCCAACATGCTCACCCCCATCGAACTCATCAAGGCGACGGTGGACGGCATGATCGCGCGCCGCTTCGGCCGCATCGTGAATATCACCTCCGGCGCGGTGAAGGCGCCCATCGACGTGCTCGGCCTGTCCAACGGCGCGCGCTCGGGGCTGACCGGCTTCGTCGCCGGGCTGGCGCGGAAGACCGTGCAGCACAACGTCACCATCAACAACCTGCTGCCGGGCTTCTTCGACACCGACCGCATCCGTGCGGTGGTCGGCGGCCAGGCCAAGTCGCGCGGCATCGACTACGAGGCGGCGCTGGCCGAGCGCATCAGTACCATTCCGGCCGGCCGCATCGGCGACCCCGAAGAGTTCGGCGCCGCCTGCGCCTATCTGTGCAGCGCGCAGGCCGGCTTCATCACCGGGCAGAACCTGCTGCTCGACGGCGGGGCCTATCCGGGCACCTTTTAGTTGCCCCCTGTGGGAGCGGCGTACTCGCCGCGATTCCAGCCGCCGATATCGCGGCGAGTACGCCGCTCCCACCCCGGTATTTCAGGGCAGTGACGGTTCTGACCTGTCTTCCGGGCGACTGACGCCGCCGCTTCCATCGACCATACTTCCCTTGCGGCTTCCCACAATGGAAGCGCGGCCCTTGCCGGCCTAGAATGCATCGACCGTCCACAAGACGGAGGAGAAAACGCTATGGAAAAAGACCTTGACGCAGCCGCGCTCGAATACCACCAGTTCCCCACCCCCGGCAAGATTTCGGTGGTGCCCACCAAGGGCCTCACCAACCAGCGCGACCTGGCCCTGGCCTACTCGCCCGGCGTGGCGGCGGCCTGCAATGCCATCGTTGCCAATCCCGGCGTGGCGGCGGCGCTGACGTCGCGCAGCAATCTGGTCGGCGTCGTCACCAACGGCACGGCGGTGCTCGGCCTGGGCAACATCGGCCCGCTGGCGGCCAAGCCGGTGATGGAAGGCAAGGCCTGCCTGTTCAAGAAGTTTTCCGGCATCGACGTCTTCGACATCGAGCTGGCCGAGAACGACCCGGACAAGCTGGTCGACATGATCGCCGCGCTCGAGCCGACCTTCGGCGGCATCAACCTCGAGGACATCAAGGCGCCCGAGTGCTTCACCATCGAGCGCAAGCTGCGCAGCCGCATGCGCATCCCGGTCTTCCACGACGACCAGCATGGCACCGCCATCGTCGTCGGCGCGGCGGTGCTCAACGGCCTCAAGCTGCTCGGCAAGAAGCTCGACGCGGTGAAGCTGGTCACCAGCGGCGCCGGCGCCGCGGCGCTGGCCTGCCTCGACCTGCTGGTGATGCTCGGCGTCAAGGTCGAGAACATCTGGGTCACCGACCTGCACGGCGTGGCCTACGCCGGCCGCGTCGAGGAGATGGACGAGATCAAGGCGCGCTACGCCAAGAAAACCGCGGCGCGCACCCTGGCCGAGGTGATCGAGGGCGCCGACGTCTTCCTCGGCCTCTCCGCCGGCCGCGTGCTGAAGCCGGAGATGGCGGCGAAGATGGCCTTGAGGCCGCTCATCCTGGCGCTGGCCAATCCGACCCCGGAGATCCTGCCGGAAGAAGTGCGCGCGGTGCGCAGCGACGCCATCATCGCCACCGGCCGCTCGGATTATCCCAACCAGGTGAACAACGTCCTCTGCTTCCCCTTCATTTTCCGCGGCGCGCTGGATGCGGGCGCGACGACCATCACCGAGGAGATGAAGCTGGCCGCCGTGCGCGCCATCGCCGAGCTGGCGCAGGCGGAAGCCTCCGACATCGTGGCGACGGCCTACGGCGACACGGAGATGGCCTTCGGCCCCGAGTACATCATCCCCAAGCCCTTCGATCCGCGCCTGATCGTGAAGATCGCGCCGGCCGTGGCGCAGGCGGCGATGGATTCCGGCGTGGCGACGCGGCCCATCGCCGACTTCAATGCCTACCGTCAGCAACTGACGCAGTTCGTCTTCCATTCCGGCACGCTGATGAAGCCGGTCTTTTCGGCGGCGAAGCATGCGCCGAAGCGCGTGCTCTACTGTGAGGGCGAGGACGAGCGCGTGCTGCGCGCCATCCAGGCCGTGGTCGACGAGGGCATCGCCCATCCGGTAGTGCTGGGCCGGCCGGCGGTGATCGAAGCGCGTCTGAAGCAGCTCGGCCTGCGCATCGAGACCGGCCGCGACTTCGAGCTGATCAACGTCGAGCAGGACGAGCGCTACCGCGACCTGACGCATGACTATTACAAGCTGATGGCGCGCGACGGCATCTCGCCGGGCATCGCCAAGAAGGAGGTGCTGCGCTCCAACACCCTGATCGGCGCGCTGCTGCTCAAGCGCGGCGACGTGGATGCCATCCTCTGCGGTACCTACGGCCAGCTGACGCGCCACCTGGAGCGGGTGTCCAATGTCATCGGCCTGAAGCCCGGCGCGCGCATTTTCGCCACCATGAACGTGCTGATGCTGCAGCGCCACACCCTGTTCCTCTGCGACACCTACATCAACGAAGACCCGACGGCCGGCGAGATTGCCGAGATGGCGCTGATGGCGGCCGAGGAAGTGCGCCGTTTCGGCATCACGCCGAAGGTGGCGCTGCTCTCCTACTCCAACTTCGGCAGCCGCAAGACGGCGTCAGCGCTGAAGATGCGCGAAGCGCGCAAGCTGATTGCCGAGCGATCGCCGCAACTGGAGGTGGACGGCGAGATGCATGGCGACGCCGCACTGTCCGAAGCGATCCGCAACAAGGTCTTTCCGGACTCGGTGCTGAAGGGCGAAGCCAACCTGCTGATCATGCCGAACCTGGACGCCGCCAACATCGCCTTCAACCTGCTCAAGATCACCGGCGGCGACGGCATCACCGTCGGGCCGATCCTGCTCGGCGCGGCGAAGCCGGTGCATATCCTGACGTCGACGGCGACGGTGCGGCGGCTGGTGAACATGACGGCGCTGGCAGTGGTCGACGCGCACCACCTTCGTGGGTGATTTGAAGTTGCCGGGACTCGCCCCGGCGGCCGAGTCACTTTCTTGTCGCGCCACAAGAAAGTAACCAAAGAAACGCGCCCCGCCGCCCCGGCCCTGCGGGCTTCCCTCGCTCCGGACCGCCAGCCCGGCCGGCCACATAAACTCGCTGCGCTCGGACAATGTGACCGGACACCCCCGGCCTGGCAGCCCTGCGCTCGGCGGGGCAGAGGGGACAGAGCTGGTCTACTTCTGATCGGTACAGAAACGTTTCAACTTCGTAGTTCGCCGTATCACTCAGACTGACTTTCCCGGCCTCTTCGCATTCTTCCGCCTGGCGGCCTGATTGACGAGATATACAGAAATCTGTATCTTCGTCTCATGAAAACCACGCTCGACATCAACGATTCCCTGCTGGCCAATGCCAAGGCGCTGGCCGCGCGGCAGCGCACCAGCCTGACGCGGCTGATCGAGGAGGGATTGCAACTCCGCCTGCGCTCGTCGCGTGCCGCAAGCAAGGCAGTCAAGCGCAAGCTTCCCGTCTTCAAGGGGCGCGGGGGGCTGGTTGCCGGCCTGGATCCCAGCAGCAACAAGGCCATGCTGGATGCCGCCGGCGATGACGCCTGACGTCAATCTGCTGATTGCGGCATCGCGCAGCGATCATCCCCACCACAAGCCAGCCTGTGCCTGCCTCGATGCGGCCATGGCGGCTTGTGCGGAGGGTGCAAGCCTGAAGCTGATGCCGATGGTGGTCGCCAGTTTCCTGCGGCTGGTGACGAACTCGAAGATATTCGTGCATCCGACGCCCGTGGAAAAAGCCGTGGAATACCTCGACGCACTGCTTGCGGTGCCGGGTGTCGAGATGCCCGCCCTCGGCGCGGAGTGGCCGATGTTGCGCCAGCTCTGCATCGAGAAGAAACTGGGCGCCAACGACATTCCCGACGCGTGGCTCGCCGCGGCGGTGATTCAGTTCGGCGAGCACCTTGTCACGTTCGACGCCGATTTCAGGAAGCTGTTGAGGCGGACGCATGTGACCGTGCTTGCTCCCGCCTGAGGGTTCGACGCCCTTCCACAGAATCGAGGTATCACCATGCCCCACGCCATCCGCTTCCACCAGCCCGGCGGCCCCGACGTCCTGAAATGGGAGGAGATCGCCGTCGGCGATCCCGGCCCGAAGGAGGTTCGCCTCCGGCAACACGCCGTCGGCCTCAACTACATCGACGTCTACCACCGCACCGGCGCTTACCCGGCGCCCCTGCCTTCGGGCATCGGCCTGGAGGGCGCGGGCGAGGTGGTGGCGGTCGGCGCCGAGGTGGCGGATCTCAAGGAGGGCGACAGCGTTGCCTATGCCGGTGGTCCGCTCGGCGCTTATGCGGAAGAGCGACTGATGCCGGCCGACCGCCTGGTGAAGTTGCCCAACGCGTTGTCCTTCGAGCAGGGCGCGGCGATGATGCTGCAGGGCCTCACCGCGCAATACCTGCTGCGCCGCACCTATCATGTGCAACCGGGCGACACCATCCTCATCCATGCCGCGGCCGGCGGCGTCGGCCTCATCGTCTGCCAGTGGGCGAAGGCGCTGGGTGCTACGGTGATCGGCACGGTCGGTTCGGACGAGAAGGCGGCGCTGGCCAAGGCTCACGGCTGTGACCATCCCATCGTCTACACCCGCGAGAAGTTCGCCGAGCGCGTGAAGGAAATCACCGTCGGCGAGGGCGTGGCGGTGGTGTACGACTCGATCGGCAAGGACACTTGCCTGGATTCGCTGGCCTGCCTGCGGCCGCTCGGCCTGCTGGCGCTGTTTGGCCAGGCTTCCGGGCCCGTGCCGCTGTTCGATCTCGGCCTGCTGGCGAAGATGGGCGCGCTGTTCATCACGCGGCCGACCCTGTTCGTCTACACCGCGAAGCGCAGCGACCTCGTGCAGATGTCGGCCGAACTGTTCGACATGGTGCTGTCGGGCAAGGTGAAGATCGAGGTCAACCAGAGATATGCGCTGAAGGACGCGGCGCAGGCGCATATTGACCTGGAAGCGCGCAAGACCACCGGCTCGACGATCCTGTTGCCCTGATCGCCGTACCGCAGGGACTGACTTTTTCTTATCGAGTTGTTCGATGCCGCAATCACGGACGGCCTGCCCGATGATTTCCAGATTGCGGATGATGGCATCCTGGGTCTTGGGGTCCGCCATGAATTCGGCTTGGCCGCCCCTTGCATAGTCGGCGATCCTGTCCAGACAGAGCCGGATATGCCGGAGCAGAACGATCGGGTCGCGGCTCACAGCGGGCGGGCGTCGGAGAGAATCCGCTCTTTCAGAAACGGACTCATGCCCTCGGGGGTGACGATATCGACCTGTCGCCCGAGGAGGGCCTCGGCGTCCTGCTGGAGGCCGACAAGGTCCAGGAGAGAGGCTTCCGGCGCGAAATCGACCAACAGATCGATATCGCTGTCCGGCTTGTCCTCTCCCCGCGCAACGGAGCCGAAGATGCGCACCCGCGTGGCCCGGTGCAGGGAGGCAAGCGCAAGCAGGTTGTCGCGATGGCGATTCAGTTGTTCCAGTGCTTTCATGGCCGGATACGGTTCACTTGAGTACGGGCATTATTGCTTTTGTTGGCGCAAGGCGGCAAGCCCGGATTGTCTTTGCTGTTATTCCCCATCCTTCCCGCCGTACCGTGGAGACTGACTTTCTCTACGCCGGCCGCGGCATGACCGGCGCCTTGCCGCGCTTGAACACCATCACCGTGCGGACGAAGACGATCACCGTCAGTCCGTTCTGGTTGAAGCCGGTGGTGCGCACCTTGACGATGCCGACGTCGGGGCGCGACCTCGATTCGCGCTTTTCCAGCACTTCCGACTGCGAATAGAGCGTGTCGCCCTCGAACACCGGGTTGGGCAGGCGCACCTCGTCCCAGCCGAGGTTGGCGAAGACGTTCTGCGAGATGTCGGTGACGCTCTGGCCGGTGACCAGCGCCAGGGTGAAGGTGGAGTCGACCAGCGGCTGGCCGAACTCGGTCTGCGCCGCGTAGTGGCGGTCGAAGTGGATCGGCGCGGTGTTCTGCGTGAGCAGGGTGAACCAGGAATTGTCCACTGCCAGCACGGTGCGCCCGAGCGGGTGGCGGTAGAGGTCGCCGACCTCGAAATCCTCGTAGAAACGGCCCTGCCAGCCGGGTTTGTCAGCCATGTCGGTCTCCGTTTACTGCTGCAAAGCTTACGTCATTCCCGCGGAAGCGGGAATGAGTGCGGTGTGATAAATTGCCGCCATGCTCCAATCATTTCTCATCGCCAATCCCAAGGGCGGCTGCGGCAAGACCACGCTGGCCACCAACCTTGCCGGCTACTTTGCGCGGCAGGGCCATCGCGTCATGCTCGGCGACATCGATCGCCAGCAGTCGGCCCGCGAGTGGCTGAAGATGCGGCCCGACATCCTGCCGCCGATCCGCGGTTGGGTGATCGACCCCGCCGAGCCGGGCAAGGCAGCACACCCGCCCAAGGACACCAGCCATGTCGTGCTCGACACGCCAGCCGGCCTGCACGGCAAGAAGCTTGGCCAGGTGCTCAAGCTGGTGCAGCGCGTCATCGTGCCGCTGCAGCCGTCCATTTTCGACATCATGGCCACGCGCGCCTTCCTCGACACGCTGCTGGAGGAAAAGGAAGTGCGCAAGCACCACGCCTTCATCGCCGTCGTCGGCATGCGCGTGGATGCGCGCACGCGTTCGGCGCGGGAACTGGAGCGCTTCCTCGAATCCCTCAACCTGCCGGTGGTCGCCCACCTGCGCGACACCCAGCTCTACGTGCAGGCCGCGGCGCACGGCCTGACCCTGTTCGATCTCTCCGCCGCCCGTGCTGCCCAGGACCTCGAGCAGTGGCAGCCGCTGCTGGACTGGGCCGAGGCCGAGGAAGCCTGAGCCGCGCGGCCATGGGGCGCTCCCTGCGCGGAGACTACCGGCAGTTGCTCACCAGCGGCGGCGAAGCCGCCATACTCGCCTGGTCACTCTTCGCCCCGCAGATAGTCATCGCCACGGTGTCGGCGGCGACAGCGGCGGGCCTGGCCTTCTTCGCCTGGATCGATTGCCATCGCCGCGGCCGCGCCGTGGCGGACACGCCGACCAGCCCCATCGCCTCGGCCGCCCAGGGCTACGTCGAGCTGGCTGGAACGTCGTGCCCTCTGCCGGGCCGCCCGCTCGCCGCGCCGCTCAGCGGCGAGCCCTGCGTCTGGTACCGCTACCGCCTCGAAAACTACGACGGCGACGACTGGCGCATCGAAGAGGAAGGCGAGAGCGAAGCGCCCTTCCTGCTCAAGGACGCCAGCGGCGCCTGCATGATCCAGCCGCAAGACGCGGAAATGACGGGATTGAAACCTTCCACCTGGTACAACGATCAAACCGGCAATGCCCGTTCCTGGCGGATGCTCGCCAGGGGCGACCTCAGGAAGACGGAATGGCTGCTGCGGGCGGACGAGGAGGTGCATGCCCTCGGCGATTTCACCACGCTGCGCGACAAGCCGCTCGGCGATTTCCTGCGCGGCGAGACCGCGGCGCGCATTGCCGGCTGGAAGGACGACCGCGGGGCGCTGGCCGAACGCTTCGACCTCGATGCGAATGGCGAAGTCGATGCGCGCGAATGGGCGCTGGCGCGCAGTCAGGCGCGGCGCGAGACGCTGCGTGAATTCGATGAAGCGCAGGAGCTTCATCTGCTCAGGCTGCCGGAGGACCGGCGGCCCTTCCTGATCCGCCGCGGCGCCGACGGCGAGGCGGCAGGCAGAACGAGTTACGGTCGCTGGGCAGTGTTTCATGTTGCGATTTTCCTGCTCGCGCTGGCTTCCCTGCCGCACGCGCTGGGCAAGCCCTGGTGAGCAATCGGTCTTGTAGGAGGCAGGCATGATCCAGATACGCAAGAGCGAGGCGCGCGGACATTTCGACCACGGCTGGCTGGAGAGCTGGCATACCTTCTCCTTCGCCGACTATTACGATCCGGCGGAAATGAACTGGCGCAGCCTGCGCGTCATCAACGAGGACATCGTCCAGCCGGGCAAGGGCTTCGGCACCCACGGCCACCGCGACATGGAGATCGTCACCTACCTGCTCGAGGGTGAGCTGGAGCACAAGGACAGCATGGGCAACGGCACCGTGATCCGCCCCGGCGAAGTGCAGCGCATGAGCGCCGGCAAGGGCGTGCTGCACAGCGAGTTCAATCCCTCTCCCGCCGCCGCCACGCACCTGCTGCAGATCTGGATCGAGCCGGGCGTGCGCGGCGTGCCGCCGAGCTATGAGCAGACGTTCTTTGCGGCGGATGAGAAGCGCGGCCGGCTGCGGTTGGTGGCCTCGCAGGACGGCCGCGACGGCAGCGTGACGATCCATCAGGATGCGTCGCTCTACGTCGCGCTGTTGGCACCGGGCGAATCGGTGCGCCATGTCCTGATACCGGGCCGGCATGCCTATCTGCATGTGGCGCGCGGTACGGTGGACCTCAACGGCATACCGCTCGGCGCCGGCGACGGCGCGAAGATTGCGGAGGAATCCGAGTTGCGCATCAGCGCCGCCGCGGACGCGGAAATCCTGCTCTTCGACCTCGATTAGATACTGCCGCGCCGCGCCAGGGTGATCCCCAGCAGCACCGCGGCGCCGCCCCACCACTGCAGGGCGGCCAGCGCCTCGCCGAACAGCAGCCAGGCCAGGGCGGCGGCGGCCACCGGTTGCACCAGCAGGCTCACCGAGGAAAAACTGGCCGACAGGTGCGCCACGGCGTAAGTGATCAGGCTTTGTCCGAGCCGACGCTGGCCCGCACCAGCAGTGCGGCGCCGGTCAGCGCCAATGCCATGCCGACGAAGAAGACCGGCTTTGCGCGTTCACCCAGCAGCAGCCAGGCGCCGAGCGTGACGGCGACGGGCGCCAGGTTGGCGAGGAAGGTGGCGTTCGCCACGCTGGTGAGGCGGATCGACCAGTGCCAGACGGCCAGGTCTGCGGCGAAGAACAGCCCGGCGAGCAGCGCCATGGCGAGCCCGGCGCGCCGCCCGGGCGCTTCCGCGCCGCGCGGCTGCAGGGACGCCCAGAGCGCCAGCAGCGGCAGCGCCAGCGCCATGCGCCAGAACGCCGTGGCGACCGGGCCGACTTCGGAGAACCTGACGAGGATGGGCGCGAAAGCGATGCCGAGGGCGCCGGCGAACAGGGCGGGCAAGGCCCATTTGCCCTGCTTCATTGATCTGCTATGCGCGCCCGGGCGAGCACGATGCGGTTGCGCCCCTGCCGCTTGGCCTCGAGCAAGGCCTCGTCGGCGGCGTGAGTGAGGTCGTTGCCCGTGGTCCAGCTTGGGAAGCTGGCCAGCCCGGCGCTGAAGCTGGCGCGCAGGGTGCCGGCGGCGTGGGCATGCGGCAGCGTGGCGAAATCGGCGCGAATGGTATCGAGCACGGCCTCGGCCTCGGCGGGATTGGCGTTGCGCAGGACGACGATGAACTCCTCGCCGCCATAGCGCCCGATGATGTCCGAGGCGCGCAGCCGGCCCTTCAACAGCCAGGCCAGGCTGCGGATGACCTGGTCGCCGACGGGGTGGCCGTAGGTGTCGTTGACCGACTTGAAGTGATCGATGTCGATCATCGCCACGCACAGCGGCTCGGGCGCGCTCTGCAGGGACTGCACCAGCAGGTTCAGGCGGCTTTTGGCCGCGGAGTGGTTGAGCAGGCCGGTCAGGCTGTCGTGCTGGCTGTGGCGCTGCATCTCGCGATAGCGCTCGATCTTGGTCTTGACCACGGCGGCCAGCAGCACCGGGTTGCAGGGTTTCGTGAGGAACTGGTCGCCGCCCAGGCGCAGCGCCTCGACCTGCATGCCCATGTCGGTTTCGCTGGAGAGGTAGACCACCGGCAGGGACTGGTAGTCCGTCAACTGGCGCAGCACGCGGGTGGCTTCCACGCCGGTGCAGTGCGGCATGTACATGTCCATCAGCACCAGGTCGGGACGGTATTGCTCGACGGCCGAGAGCAGCAGTTGCGGGTTGCCGATCGGATGGCTGTCGATGCCGTGCTGCGACAGGGAGCGCTGGATCATGGCGATCGCGGTGGGGGAATCCTCCACCACGAGCACGCGGTAGGGTTCCTGTTCGCGTGACTGCAGCAGATCGAGCAGGCGGCCGAGCACGGTGACGGTTTCCTGCTCTGCCTGGAGGGTGACATCGGCGCCGGCACGCAGGAGCGCCACGGTGACTTCCAGCGACTTGGGCGTCGCCAGGCAGAACAGCTGGCTGGTCGGATGCTCGCTGCGCAGGCGCTGCATCGTGCGCAGTTCCGCCGCGGCATAGCCCCCTGCAGGCGGAATGAACAGGGCGACGAGCGGCGGCGCGGCAGCGGGCGCCGGGTCGCTCCAGCCGAAGCGGCTGACGCGGAAACCGAAGAAACCCAGTTGCTCGGCCAGGCCGGGCACCCAGGGGTGGTGCTCCTCCGCGATCAGCCAGATGGACCGCGGCTTGGCCCATTCCGCATCTGCATGCGACGCTGCCGCGCTGCGGCGGCGATGGTCTTCCCCGGCGTTGGCCGTCGGGGCCAGCGCGTTTTCGATCGTATGCAGGAGGGCGTCGACCTGCCGCTCCAGGGCGATGGCATCGCGCTCACCGACCGGATGCGAGGATGCGTCGCCGAACAGGGCCAGGGTGGCGTTCTCCAGGCTTTCGCACTGGCGCAGCAGCCAGGGCAGCTTGAGGCGGTTCAGGTGCTCGGTGAGATTGTCCAGCGCCAGGGTGAACTCGACGAAGTGCTCGAAGCTGCCCAGGGCACGGTATTCCTGCCAGCGCACCCTGAGCGAACGCAGGCAGGCGTCAAGCGGGCGAAGTTCGGGCGATTGGAGCACCATGGTTTTGTTTTTCTTGGGGGAAGCGGCATTATGGGGAATGACATGGTTGAGGGCAATGTCATTAATCCGTGGTGAGTGAAAATTTGAAGCATTGAGCATGCGCTTAGGTTCTAAAATACGCCTATGTCGTCGCCCGTTTTTGTCCATCTCCGGCTGCACAGCGAGTACTCCATAGCCGACGGCATGGTGCGGCTCGATGCTGCCGTGGCCAAGGCGGCCGCAGATGGCATGCCGGCGCTGGCGCTGACCGACCTGGCCAACCTGTTCGGCATGGTCAAGTTCTACAGCGGTGCACGCAGCCGGGGTCTCAAGCCTGTCGTCGGTTGCGATGTGTGGGTCGCACCGGCGACATCCGTACGAGCGGGCGGCGCCGCCGGCGAGGGCGAGCGCGACCGTCCCGCCCGCCTGCTTCTGCTGGCGAAGCATCATGGCGGTTATTTGCGCCTGTGCGAGCTGCTGACCCAGGCCTATTTCGCGCCGCGAAGCCGCGGCCGTCCGGAGATTTCCCGCGCGGCTTTCGCCAATGGCGACAATTCCGGCCTGATTGCGCTGTCCGGCGCGGCCCTGGGCGATGTCGGCCAGGGCCTGCTGATGGGCAGCAGCGCCCAGGCGGAGGCTGCGGCGCGGGAGTGGGCTGGCCTGTTCCCCGACAGCTACTACATCGAGCTGCAACGCTATGGCCAGCCGCAGGCCGAGCCGCTCATCGCGGCGAGCGTGGCGCTGGCGGCAAAGCTGAACCTGCCGGTGGTGGCGACCCACCCGGTGCAGTTCATCGAACGCGACGATTTCAAGGCGCACGAGGCGCGGGTGTGCATCGCCGAGGGCTACGTGCTGGCCGATCCGCGCCGGCCGCGCGTGTTCACCGAGGACCAGTATTTCAAGTCGCAGGCCGAGATGCAGGCGCTCTTCGCCGATCTGCCCGAGGCGCTGGAGAACGCCGTCGAGATTGCCCGCCGCTGCAACCTGTCGGTCGAGCTGGGCAAGAACCAGCTGCCGCAGTTTCCCACCCCGGACGGCATTTCCCTCGAAGACTATCTGACGCAGCAGGCGGAACAGGGCCTGGAAAAGCGCCTGGCGCAACTGTTTCCCGATGCCGTCGTGCGTGAACAGAAGCGGCCGGAATACGCCGCACGGCTCGCCTTCGAATGCAAGACCATCCAGCAGATGGGCTTTTCCGGGTATTTCCTCATCGTTGCCGATTTCATCAACTGGGCCAGGCACAACGGCGTGCCGGTCGGCCCCGGCCGCGGCTCGGGCGCCGGCTCGCTGGTGGCCTACTCGCTGGGCATCACCGACCTCGATCCGCTGCGCTACGGCCTGCTCTTCGAGCGCTTCCTCAACCCGGAACGCGTGTCCATGCCCGACTTCGACGTGGACTTCTGCCAGGAAGGCCGCGACCGCGTCATCGACTACGTCAAGCGCAGCTACGGCAGCCATGCCGTTTCGCAGATCGCCACCTTCGGCACCATGGCGGCCAAGGCGGTGATCCGCGACGTCGGCCGCGTGCTCGACCTCGGCTTCAACTTCGTCGACCAGTTTGCCAAGCTGATTCCCAACGAACTCGGCATCACGCTGAAGGAGGCGCGCGAGAAGGAGCCGGCCATCAACGAGCGCGCCGAGCACGAGGAGGAGATCCGCGAGCTGCTGGAACTCGCCGGGCGGCTGGAGGGCTTGACGCGCAACGTCGGCATGCATGCCGGCGGCGTGCTCATCGCCCCGGGCAAGCTGACCGATTTCTGCCCCCTGTATTCGACGGGCGGAGCGGAATCGGCGGTGAGCCAGTTCGACAAGGACGATGTCGAGCGCGCCGGCCTGGTGAAGTTCGACTTCCTCGGCCTGCGCACCCTGACCATCCTCGCCGAGGCGGTGCGCTTCGTCAAGGAGGTGGAGGGCGTCGAGGTGGATCTCGATACCCTGCCGCTCGACGACAAGCCGACCTACGACCGCATCTTCAAGACCGCCAACACGACGGCGGTGTTCCAGTTCGAATCGCGCGGCATGAAGGAGACGCTGGTCCAGGCGAAGCCGGACCGCCTGGAAGACCTCATCGCCCTGAACGCACTCTACCGCCCGGGGCCGATGGACTTCATTCCGAACTTCATCGCCCGCAAGCACGGCCGCGAGCGCATCGTTTATCCGCATCCGCTGCTGGAGAATGTGGTCGGCAACACCTACGGCATCATGGTGTACCAGGAGCAGGTGATGCAGGCGGCGCAGGTGGTGGCCGGCTACTCGCTCGGCGCCGCCGATCTGCTGCGCCGCGCCATGGGCAAGAAAAAGCTGGAAGAGATGGCCCGGCAGCGCGAGAGCTTCGTCGCCGGCGCGGAAAAGAACGGCATCGGCGCGGACAAGGCCAACGAGATTTTCGACACCATGGAGAAGTTCGCCGGCTACGGCTTCAACAAGTCGCACGCCGCCGCGTATTCCCTGGTGGCCTACCAGACGGCGTACCTCAAGTGCCACCACCCGGCGGCCTTCATGGCGGCGACGCTGTCCTCCGAAATGGCCGACACCGACAAGGTGCAGTTCTTCGTCGCCGACGCCGTATCCTGCGGGCTGACTTTCCTGCCGCCCGACATCAACCGCAGCCGCTACCGCTTCACCCCGGTGGATGCGAAGACCATCCGCTACGGCCTGGGCGCCATCAAGGGCACCGGCGAGTCGGCCATCGGGGCCATGCAGCGGGCGCGTGAAGCAGGGGGGGATTTCATCGACCTGTTCGACTTCTGCCGGCGCATCGACAAGCGCGTGGTGAACCGCCGCGTCATCGAGGCGCTGGTGCGCGCCGGCGCCTTCGATTCCATCGATCCTTCGACAGGCTCAGGACAGGCTCAGCGCGCGCGCCTCATGGCCTCGGTCGGCATTGCCCTGGAGGCGGCGGAGCAGGCCGAGCGCAATGCCCTGCAGGTCGGGCTGTTCGATACCGACAGCGCACAGGATCAGCAGGTGCAGATGATCGAGGCGCCGCCCTGGAGCGAGCGCGAACGGTTGCTCAACGAGAAGCAGGCGCTGGGGTTCTTCCTCTCGGGGCATCCCTACAACGAGGTGCGCGACGAGCTGTCGGCTTTCGTGCGGCGGTCCCTGGCCTCGCTGGAGCCGCAGAAGGAGCCGGTACTGCTGGCCGGCATCGTCACCGCCACGCGCACGCAGATGACCCGACGCGGCAAGATGATCGTCGTCACGCTCGACGACGGCACGGCACAGGTCGAGATGACGGTGTTCAACGAGGTGTTCGAAGCCGAGCGCGCCAAGATCCGCGAGGACGATGCGCTGATCGTCGAGGGCAAGGTGAGCCGGGATGACTTCAACGGCGGCCTGCGCGTGGTGGCGGACAAGCTGATGACCCTGGCCGAGGCGCGCGGGCGCTTCGCCAAGGCGCTGCGCGTGGCGCTGAACGGGAAAGTCAGCCGCGACAATACGGCGGCGGAGAAGCTGCGCGCTCTGCTGGCGCCCTACCGCAACGGCCCCTGCCCGGTGCGCGTGCGCTATCGCAATGCGCAGGCCGAATGCGAGATGCCGCTGGGGGAAGCCTGGCGCGTGCGCCTCGACGATGAACTGCTCAGCGGCCTGCAGCAATGGCTGCAGGCGGAGAACGTCGAGGTGGTATACCAATAACCGGGGGCGGCCCGGTGCGGGCTAAGGAAACGCTGAACAAGTCCTTCGACAAGCTCCCTTCGACAAGCTCCCTTCGACAAGCTCCCTTCGACAAGCTCCCTTCGACAAGCTCCCTTCGACAAGCTCCCTTCGACAAGCTCAGGACGAACGGCAAGTTGTTGATTCCGTTCGTGGTGAGCCGTGAGCTTGTCGAACGGTCGAACCATGAGCGAAATCAACT
>Ga0208244_100963_pt1 | contig 19881 bp, 23 predicted proteins | sample SubbioCR12Aug_5A_FD_184828 | JGI IMG/M metagenome (GOLD analysis project Ga0208244, IMG submission 184828) | Serpentinite rock and fluid subsurface biosphere microbial communities from McLaughlin Reserve, California, USA - CR12Aug_5A (SPAdes) | ecosystem: Environmental > Terrestrial > Deep... | reverse complement strand
AAATGATGCGGAGGTCGGTTACTTTTTTGTCGGTCTGGCTATTTTATCTTTTGTTTGTGCCTTTCTGATTCCATTTTTATTCAGAAAATAAATCTTTATGTTTGAACCCGTGATTTTATATTATAACAATTTGAATTATTAATCCTTGAAAAACATATATATACTTTTACTTTTTTTCTTTCTTTTTCCCATTTATCAAATTAGCGCTCAAAGGGATAGTACGGTGAATTATTTCCCGGATGGCAGTATCGAGTCAATAATTAATTATTACAATGGACTAAGAGAAGGTATTGCAATATTCTATTCAGAAAACGGGAAGATTAAACAAGAACTTACTTATTTCAATGGAAGAGTTGAGGGTCCCGTAAAAACATACCATGAAAATGGAAATCTTGCCGAGTTTTATGCAATTGAGAGCGGAAAGCGACAGGGACCTACATCTTACTTTGATTCAAACGGTGTCTATATTGACGATAGATATTTTGTTTACGGCAAATTAAAAGACGTTATAGATGCAGAAGAAAGACCGGCTTTGCCACCTCAATTTAAAGAAGAACCGATTGTTGAAATTAAGGAGAATAATACAATAACTGAAGCAACACCGGTAGAACCGAAAAAGAGGCAGCAAACCAAAAAAGAAGAAGACTTTTATTTCCCCCCAATCGAAGAGGATCGGGAAGACCTTGAAACAGATCCTGCTTTCTATTTTACTGCGGAAATTATGCCGGAACCTGTTAAAGGATGGGAATCGCTTTATGAAAGAATTGTATATCCGGAATTAGCTCAAAAAAGGAAAATTGAGGGTGTAGTAAAAATCCGGGCTTTCATCAACCGGAACGGAGATGTAGAGAGAACTGAAATAGTTGAAACCCTTCCTTTCGGATGCACAGAATCAGCAGAAATTGCTATCCAATTCACCCGTTTCAAACCGGGCTTAATAAGAGGTAAAAGAGTTAACGTACAGATGATTATTGATATCGAATTTAAACTTTGAAACGTAGAGAAGAAAAAAGTTTTTTTAAGCTTTCATCTGAAGGGTTTTCCTTAGTTATCCGGTAATTGCAAAATTCCCTTCTTAGTGGATAATTTTTTCTGAGTAAATCGAAATGGTTCCCTCTAACTTTGAGGTCTAACTTTAATGCTGACTTAAGATTATCGGAATCACTCTCAATATCATAAACTTTTTTTATTACTGCATTAATATGCCGGATAGAATCTAAACCAGGTTCTAACATAATCTGATCACTTATAGAAGGATAATTGGGTTTCCATGTTGGATTAATATTTAGCAAACGGCATAATGCATCATAAATCAATTTTGTCCCTTGCACTTTCCCTTCAAATGAATACCCTGCAATATGAGGGGTTGAAAGAATTACCTCATGCAGCAAATCATAATTGATTTCAGGTTCATTTTCCCATACATCTAAAACGGTTATCAGTTTTTTTCTTTTAAGAGCATTTAGCAGAGCAAGGTTATCTACCACTTCCCCTCTTGATGTATTAATAAAAAGTGTATTCTCTTTTAGTTGTGATAAATTTTCCTCGTTAAAAAGGTGAAAGGTTTTATTCTCACCCTGTATAGTAAGGGGAACATGAAGTGTAATTATATCACAGTTTAATATTTCTCTTAAGGATACGAAATCTTTACTACCCGTTAAAAATTCAAGTGGCGGATCATTTTTTAATATATCGAATCCAAGCTCTCCAGCTATTTTTGCAACCCTGCTTCCAATATTTCCGACTCCTACTACTCCGAGAGATAAATTGGTTGATTTGATATTATACTTTTTCAAAACATAGAAAATTGCTGTAACAACATATTCGCAAACTGAATCGGCATTGCATCCTTTTGCATCAGAAAAAGCGATTTTGTTTTGGACAAGATATTCTTTATCTATGTGATCAGTGCCTATTGTTGCTGTTCCTACGAATTTAATCTTGGTACGTTGCAGAAGTTCTTCATTAACCTTTGTTATTGAACGGACGATTAAAACGTCAAATTCCTTCAAGATTTTATTGGTTATGTTTCTACCGTTTATAGTTAGAACATCACCAAATTCTTGAAATGCCTCCTTACCCTGGGCTATATTTTCATCAATTAGAATCTTCAAATTTTGCACTTATAACCGGGGAAATTGTTTTGTGTCAATGTTTATTAATATTTGTTACTTAAATTTACCTTTGTAAAAATAACTATTTATGATGTTTTATTATAGTGATTGCTGTTATTGATTATGATATCGAATCAACCGGAAATTTAATAACCGTTTTAGATAAATTTCAGGTGGAATATAAAATTACTTCTGAAGAATATGAAATCAGTAATTCTTCAAAAATAATTCTTCCGGACACTAAAGATTTCCAGAGAACTTTGAGGAATCTTCATGTTAAAAACCTCTTTTCATATTTGAGATTACTGAAGAAACCTGTTCTAGGAATTGCTTCCGGAATGAAACTCCTATGCGAATATTCAAGTGAAGAAAATGCTTGCTGCCTTGGTGTATTTCCTATTCAGATTAGAGCAAATGAGGCAGTTTTAGATAATATCACTATCCCGGGTTTTAATGAAACACTGATTATCAATGATTCCGGCATTTTTGGTAATCTAAATAAGAAAGAAAAATTCTTTTTCAACAAATTGTTTACTATAGAGAACTGCAGTTTAACTACTTCTTTATTAGATGGACATAGCATTTCGACATCTATTGAAAAAGAAAATTTTACGGGAATTCAATTTCTACCGGAAGAATCGGGAACATCAGGAGTAAGAGTATTGATCAATTTTATTAATAATTGAAATGGAAAAATTATGATTCGTAAAGTTTTATTTCTGTATTTTATTCTTTTAGTGGTAAATTTACATCCACAACTCAAAACCGATGCTCCCGAGAAAAACGATTTTAACTCCTCAAAATTAAACTATATTGACACAGTAATTAATAAAGCAATCGAAAACAATAACATCCCGGGCGCTGTTGTTTTGATTGGCCGTAATGAGTCCGTTATTTACAAGAAAGCATTCGGAAAGCGTTCCGTAAAACCTGTTGAGGAAGATATGACCGTTGAGACCATTTTCGATATTGCGTCTATCACAAAACCAATTGCAACAGCAACTTCAATCATGATTTTAGTTGAAAGAGGTGAAATTTCGTTAATTGATGATGTAAACAAATATATCCCCGGGTTTACGGCTTATATTGACGGAAAAGAGAAAGAATTTCACGCTAAGATTTATCATCTTTTAACTCATACTTCAGGATTGCCTGGTTATGCCGATACAGCAGCAATTGTGTCAAAATACGGAACTCCCGCAGCTACAGGTACAATTGAGTTCATTGCGGGATTAGAAAAAAATAGCAAACCGGGAGAAAAATTTGTCTATAGCTGTCTGGGATATATTATTCTTGCTGAAATTGTATATAGAGTAAGTGGTTTTAAGCTGGATAAATTTGCAGAAATGGAAATATTTAATCCGTTAAAAATGAATAATACTTTCTATTCTGTTCCTGAAAACTTAGTCCCGATTTGTGCCCCTACCGAGATTAGAAACAAAGAAATGATACGTGGTTTTGTTCATGATCCTCTCGCATGGATTCAAGGAGGTATTTCCGGGAATGCAGGGTTATTCTCAACTGCGGATGATATTGCAGTGTTTTCTCAAATGATGTTAAATAAAGGGGAATATAACGGTAAAAGGATTCTGAGCCCTAGGACTGTTGAAACAATGACCACAGAGTACCCCCCAGTAAAAAAAATTGGAAGAGGATTGGGTTGGGATGTTGATTCAGATTATATGGGACAGAGAGGAGAAATTTTCACAAAGAATTGTTATGGCCACACAGGTTTTACTGGAACATCTCTTTTAATAGTCCCTGATCACAATCTATTTCTTGTAGTTCTAACTAATAGAGTGCATGTTGATAATGGGAGTGAAATCCTTCGCATTCGAAGGTTAATTGCAAATATTGTAGCCTCAGCAATGGAAGAATAGTTAAGCTATTATCTAAGTATAATTTTGCGGGTCAAAACCGGAAGAGATTAGATTTTTTTCTGCTTCTTCGGAATTCGTGTAATCAACCCAATTAATTAATACTCCCTCCCTCTCCATCTTTCGGAACCAGGTCATCTGCCTCTTCGCAAATTGATTGATAGCGCTATTAAGTTTTTGAAACATGTCGTTATAACTCAGTTCCTTCCGAATGAAAAGGGAAACATATTTATACTCCAAGCCGAAAAAGCAAAGTTTCTCATGTGTAATTCCCGACGTAAGAAGTCGCTCCACTTCTTCAATCATTCCCGATTCTAAACGTTTCTTTAATCTTTGTGAAATTAACTTTTTATGTTCATTACGATTCACTTTTACACCGATGTTAATAGAGTTTACACTATAATCCAGCAGCTCATGATTATTAACCTCTGTTTTAAATTTTTCTATTAAAATCGCTGCGATAATTCTTTCTTTATAATTGAAATCGGTGGTATTATGCAACTTAGGTTTGAGACTTAAAAGAATATCTCTTAATTCTTCAATGGGTAGTTTTTCAAGTTTTTTCCTTAATTCAATTTCGAAATCAACTTTACTTAATTTATAATTTTGTAAAATTGCCGAAAGATATAATCCTGTTCCTCCAACCATGAAAGGATTTTTTCCCCTTTCTAAGATATTGGAATAAGCAATTATAAAATCTTGTTTAAATCTAAATAGATTGTATTCTTCTTTTGGGGAGATGATGTCAATTAAATGGAATGGAATTTTACGATTATCGAATATATAATCGTCATAATCTTTTCCTGTTCCGATGTCCATCCCTAAATAGACCTGTCTCGAATCAGCAGAAATAATTTCTCCATTGAAGAGGGATGAAAGATATACACCAAGCCTTGTTTTCCCGGATGCAGTAGGACCGAGAATAGTAACAAGATTATATTTCATTTATCAAGAATAAATCGGAAGCTTAACAATAAAATTAGCTCCTTCACCCACTTCACTTTCTATCGTGATTTCTCCGCCATGTTCCTTAATAATTTTTTCTGCAAGAGGTAATCCCAATCCAACTCCGTTTTTCTTTCCGTGAGTCATAAAGGGTTCAAATACACGTTCTTTTAATGCAGGTGGTATCCCCAATCCTATATCTTTAAAGGAAAGGGTAACCGAATTCTCTTCCGGAGCGGTAGAAATATAAAAATTCCCTCCTTCCGGCATAGCTTCACAAGCATTCTTTGTGATTTGAAATAAAGCCTGATAAAGTTCTTTCTTATCAACTTTCACGTAAACATCTTTCCCGTATTTCTTGAATAGTTTAACATTCATACTTTCAACATATTCTGCTAACATTTCAAGAATTTCGTCCATTACAGTATTAAGGCTCTGCACCTTTGTTTGAAGTATAGTCTTTCCTTCCGAATAACTAAGAGTTGTTTGTACCAAACCGATTATATTTGTAGTCTGTTCAACAATCATATCAAGGACCTGTCTTATATCGGGAGTAATATTTTTTTTCTTAATATGCTCTGCATAGTGCTTAATGGTAAGAATTGGTTTACGTAAATCGGAAATAATAAAATTTGCAACCTTTCCAAGATATGTAATCCTATCATTTCTTAGCAATTGCTGAACAAGACTTGCATTTTCTAATGCGATAGCAGCATGGGCGGATAAGGCAGCTAATAAATCCTCATCCGTTTGGAGGAATTTCCCTTTTGAACTGTTTATTAATTGCAGCACTCCGACAGTTAATTCATCTTTGTTCTTAATTGGAAAACAGAGCATTGATTTAGTCTCGTAACCTGTCATTAAATCAGTTCGCGAATCAAATCTCTCGTCTGCTGATACATCTTCTAAATTGACTGTTTCCCCATTTTCTGCGACCCAACCAGCAATTCCCTGCCCAAGTTTCAATCTGATTTCCTCAATATTTTCACCACGAATAATTCTTGACCACAATTCTCCTTTTTCGCGGTCAAATATATAGAGTGTCCCTCTGTCGGCATTTGTTAATGATGTTGCTGCGTTCACAATAGAGTTTAGAACCTCATCTATCGTTACATTTGAGTTAACTATTTTTGCCGCTTCAATTAACATCTTTAGTTGATCGTTACCCAATCCGTCAGGGGGAACCTTTTTTTCTTTAATTTTACTTAAAAATTCTTTTTCAGCAGCTTCTAGCTCATCTTTTATAGCATCAAGATTATCGGTTTTATCTCCAAATGCTTCATCAAACTGTGATGAAGCCTCGCCAAATTGATCGTCACCTGAAAGATTCAATTCCTTCTCTTCATATTTAGAAAGATCAAATTCTTCAGGTTCTTTTGGTGAATACAATGATTCTAAATCATCAAAAGAAAAAGTTTTTTCTTCACCAATAGCAGGAGGTTCTTCTGATTCTGTTTCAGTAGAAAATTGCTCTACACTATCAGGAAAATATTTCTGAAATTCTTCAGTTGTAGTTGAATGTAAAGAAAATCCATCTGTTGGTAAAGACTCTTCTTTTGTTGAATCTGTCGGCGGAGTTTGAAAATCCGTCATGAAAGATTCATCAGGTTCCTCAATTATAGTTTTAAGCTGGGGTATTTCTTTCAATCCTTGTAAATTTGTTAAAATTGCAGGGTGCTTGGCAATTAAATCATCCAATTCCTTTTTCTTGAGAACGAATATAAGCGAATTAATTTGAGCAACTGCAGATGATCTACGAGCAATCCCTTCAAGGTATTCCGCTTCACCAAAAAAGTCGCCCGGATGTTTAATGAAAATTTTCTGCCCTTCAACTACAGTACTGTACTTTATTTTAACCTCTCCTTCAAGTAATAGATAAATTCTATCTGCGGGTCCAGTATTCTGAAAGATTATATCTCCCTCATTTATGTTTAATACATCCTTTTGATTGACCGAGACTTTAATTGTGGAAGCATCCATTCCACTGAATAAAATATTTGATTTTATTGCTGCGAGAGTTTTTATTTGTGAAGCCATTTTTTCTAAATAATTATTTTAAACTATTTGGTACAATAATAATGAATTCTTTTGAAATCCGAAACGGAATTAATCATTTAATTAAAAAAGACCGTAATTTAAAGCGTATTATCGTTTCTGCCCCAATCTGCAGTATAAAACCAAAAAAGAGTTATTTTATAGCTTTAACAAGGGCGATAATTGGACAGCAACTCTCTTTGAAGGCTGCAAATTCTATAAATCAGAAATTTTTAGCTTTTTTTAATAATCATCCGACACCGGAAAAGATTCTTGTAACCTCCGTGCAGGCGCTTCGTGAAAAGGGACTTTCAACGTCTAAAATTAAATACTTGAAAGATCTTTCTCTGAAATTACAATCAAAGGAAGTAACTCTTAACGGGATATCATTAAAAAGCACTGAGGAAATCGTGAATGAATTAACAAAAATAAAAGGAATTGGTTTTTGGACTGTAGATATGTTTTTGATTTTTACTCTTGGAAGACTAAATGTCTTACCGGTCGGCGATTTAGGATTAAAAAGAGCAATCATGTTGAACTACAGCCTGGAAGAATTACCCGATGAAAATCTCGTAAGGGAAATTGCCAATAAATACAATTGGGACCCTTACTGTTCAATTGCAAGCTGGTATTTGTGGAAAAGTTTGGAAATGTAATTCCCTATTTTTCATTGAAAAAATAAAAGTTTAATTAAATTTAGAATCGAAATTAAAAATTATACATCATATTTATGGAAGAAAAATTAATTTTATCAGCTAAACAAGGTGATAAAAAAGCATTAACGGAACTTGTAAAATTATATAGCAACACGGTATATAACTTTGCATTTAAAATTTGTCGGGATCGTGAAAAAGCGGAAAATACTATGCAGGAAACTTTCTTAAGCATGGTAAAATCTCTTAGTCAATTTGACGGAAAGTCAAAATTATCAACCTGGCTATACCGGATAGTGGCAAATCACTGTTTAATGGAAGCAAGAAAAAGCAAACGATTCTCTTACGTTGATGTTGAAAATGAAGAATCACTTTTTGACGATAAATATATCGCAGACTGGAGTAAGCTCCCCGTTAAAGAACTTGAGAATAAAGAACTAAAAAAAATATTGGATAATGCAATTAAAAAGCTTGCACCGGAGTATAGACTTGTTTTTACTTTAAGAGATGTTGAGCAGTTATCAACCGAAGAAACAGCAAAAATTACTTCTCTTTCGGTACCGGCGGTAAAATCGCGGTTGCACCGTGCAAGAGCTTTTTTAAGAAAAGAAATAACGAAAGCATTTCAAAAATGAAAAAGAATAAAGCAAGCTGTAAAGATGTTATGAGTCATATTTGTGAAAGTCTCGGCGAAGAGATTGACTCCCCCAAATGCGCTGCAATTAAAGAACATTTAGACAATTGTGATGGATGTAAGAACTACTTTCAATCGGTTGAACTAACAATTGATTATTATAGAAAATATCGAATTAGATTGTCGGATAAAGCCGAGCATAGGTTACTTTCTATCTTAAATTTAGATCATGAATAGTTATTTGAATCCTTTTTTCAATTAAAACATCATACTTATTAAAAATTAAAAGGCAATGGAAACAGCATATTATTATAAAACCAACGTAGAATGGAAAGATGGAAGAATCGGACAAATGTCCGGAGACGGTTTAGAACAAATTACGGTTGCTACTCCACCGGAATTTCCGAAAGGTGTACCGAATATCTGGTCACCGGAACATTTATATGTTGCTTCAATTAATGTCTGCTTAATGACAACATTTTTAGCAATAGCAGAGAACTCGAAAGTTGAGTTTGTAAGTTATTCTGCCGACGCAACGGGTAAACTTGAAAAGAGTGAAGGAAAATTTATGATTACCGAGGTTGATATCGCAGTTAACATAAAAGTAAAATCCGAAAAAGATATCGAGCGGGCTGAAAGAATTCTTTATAAATCGGAAGAGCATTGTCTTATATCAAATTCCGTAAAAACCAAAATCACATTAAAACCGGTAATAAGTTTAGATTAAAAGGAAAAATGTTATGCCAATTTTTGAATACAAATGTAACCAGTGTGAGACTAAATTTGATGTACTGCATAAGTCGATCAATAACCTGCAGGAAGTTATTTGTCCGGAGTGTCGGTCAACCGACAATAAAAAACTTCTGTCAACATTTAGTGCATCGGCATCTTCAAGTGATTATTCCTCTAATAGCTGCTCTACCGGGAATTGCGGAATAGATTACTCAAGCCCTTGTGCTTCGGGTATGTGCGGGTTGAACTAAGTTATAAATAAAAAACCGTCTTTGAAAAACAAAGACGGTTTAATTGAAAACTAAATCAGAAGATTATCACTTCGTAAGCAACATCTTCTTAATTTGCGTGAATTGAGCTGATTCTAATTTATAAAAGTAAACACCGCTTGATAGATTAGATGCATCAAGTGTTACAGAATGAGCTCCGGCTTCTTTAAACTCATTTAGTAAAGTATTTAATTCCTCACCTAAAATATTAATCAAAGTAATTTTAACCATTCCGGGATCGGTAACAGTGAAAGAAATTGTTGTCGTGGGATTAAAAGGATTTGGATAATTCTGATCAAGTGAATAAGACAACGGAGTTGTAACATCTGCCGATACTTCCTTACTATATTCAAAAGTTCCGTCAAAATCAATTTGTTTTAATCTGTAAGTATAAACACCTTGAGAAAGTTTTGAATCGGTATAAGTATAAGTTTGAGGCTCCGATGTAGTCCCGTATCCGTTCATAAAAGAAATGGTCTTAAAATCGGAATCGCCGGATTTCCTTTCGATTTCAAATCCTTTATTATTTAATTCCGTTGCAGTTGTCCAGTTAAGAACTACATTGTTATTATTAACGGAAGCAATAAAAGAAGTTAATTCAACCGGAATAGGATCGTCCGAGGTTAGAAGAATTACAGAAAAATTACCCTGAAGCCCTGTTACACCGGTATAACTGCCTGTCCAGCATCCACTAAAAAGAGTACCATACCCGGCTGTAGAAGTTCCAATTGCATCATTACTGCGGCTGGTACCGCTAAACCCGTTATGTCTAATTTCTATTAAAAGATGTCCTCCATTATATAAATAAAGAGTATCAAATGTAATAGGTGGTCCAAAATCATTTGGAGTTGAACCGAATCTATAGGAATTCGCAGGAATTGTTAAGCTACCCTGACGCACCTGCGTTTGAGGACCAACTATATTTTCAATGAATGTGAGACTCCTGTTAGCCGGTGCTACACTTCCGCTAAGATAAATATCGTAATTCGTTATAAGAACATCTGCTGCCGGCCAATTTGCTGTGGCGGCTGTAGGCATTCTGAAACCGAGGGATGCGATTTCTTTCCCAACAAGAGATGTCAAAAGATTTTCATGTATCAAAAGCTGGTAAGTCCTTTGGGTTGTCCCGAGAGGACCTGTGAAAATAGCAGTTCCCGGTGTGGTCGCATATTCTGGCGGAATAACATTAAACTGAGGTACTAATTTGTCATTACCGCGTGAATCATCAACAACTTGAGCGGTAAGATTAATTGAAAAAAAGACGAAAGAAAAAAACATTAAAAAGGTGAAAGTTTTCATGAACACTCCTTTTTGTTAAAGATAATTAATTAGAAGAACTCCGATAAAAATTTTTATTGGACTGTAAATAAAATATACAGTTTTTTTTATCCAACACAAAATTCCTTCCCTTCAAGTATTTTAGCTTAAAAAACTTGAGCAATGTGGTTAATACTAAAGTAATGATAATCTTTTCACAAGAAAATATTTACAAAATTTTGTGATTATATTTGTAAAGATTATTAGAATTGCTTTATTTTTACAAATGTTCTCAATAACTATTTTGCAAGGAGGCAAAAATGAAAAATGTCTTAAGAAATATTACCGTTCTTTTTGTTACTCTTTTATTAGTTTTTTCAGTTGAAACCTATTCACAAGCTAAAGAACAGGTTATTGGAAAGATTATTTCAGCAAGTGAAGCTAACCAATTGTTCGGTCCGCCGTTAAAGAGTTTTACCATAAATCCCAAAATGGTATTGATGCTCACAAAGCGTTCTCCCGAGTATATTATGTTTAATATCATAAACGATAAAATAGTTGTACTTGATGCAAGGAGAAAAGTGCTTCATCCGGATGGGTTGACTGTAGCCGCACAAACTCAATTTCATCTGTTCAGTACATCAAAAGTGCTTGAACTATTAGACCTAATTGGGAGCAACATACTAACACTGCAAATTAGAGCAAATAATATTCTAACTATTACCGGTGACGAGTTAACAGAAGAAGATGGTTCGGTGCTTGAATTTTCTCGTAACTGTCCACCAGTATGTTGGGATTAGAAGTTTCAAAGAATGTTTTCATTACCCCTTCATGTTATTTCTATAATTATTTGGCTACTTGTACCACTGAGACAATGGAGAGGCAAATTTTTCTATTTTTTTCTTATACTCGGTCTCTTGGATATATTAGTGTCTCTTTTTTATGATTTTTTAGGTATAGAACAGTTTAATCTGTACATTTTATCATCATATCTATTAATAGTATCTCTTCAGACAAAATATTTTATAAAAAAGTATCGATATTTATTAATCCTTTTATTCGGTTTAGCTTTTATTGCAGCTACTCCTTATCAATTAATTGAAAATCAAATAATCCTCCTCACATTGCACATAATAATATTAGTTAGAATTTTATATCTCTTTATTTATGATGTCGGGAATTTTTCCAGAGTTAATCTTTTTTATGTTTTTCTTTTACTATATGAAATCTCTGTTATTTCAAAGTTTCTTAATCTATTTTTAAATCTAGTTGACGGAGCAACTTATTTTCATTTTACTACTATATTCGAATTATTCATTGGTTTATTTTTTATTGTTTTTAGATATGACAATCCTCGCATCGTTTTTCAGCTTAAATAACCCGATTTTCTTTTCAATTGCACTATTAGCAATTATTCTTTTGGTGACTTACATCTTTTCCAAGTTTGTCATCATCCCTATGCAAAAGAAACACCTTGAGAAAGAAAGAGACATTAAGCTGGAAAACGCCAAACTTATGGCTTTGTTTGCGGAACTTGACCCGGATCCGGTACTAAGATTTGATCCAAGCGGTAAAATCTTGTTGACTAATAATGCGGGGGCTAAATTGGTAGAGGAACGAAGTCCGGTGGGTAAAAAAATTGATACGATAGTGCCTGTGCTCAAAGATATTTCACTATCAAATTGTATCACCTCGGGTGAGACGCATCATATAATTACTGCAATTTCCGGGAAAACGTATAGACTTACAGTACAAGGATTTTCGGGACAAAACTTCGGGCAGGTTTACTGCACCGATATTACCGAGTTAAAAAGGGTTGAAGAGAATCTTAGCAAAGCTTTAAAGAAAGCGGAGGAGTCGGAAGAGTTAAAAACAAATTTCTTACTACAAATCTCACACGAGATACGTTCACCCTTGATGGCTTTGCTTGGTTTCAGTGAATTGATTAGAGAGGAATTTGCGGGTAATACCAACAGTAGTTTAGAATATGCCTTTAAGTCAATTCAAAACAGCGGAAAAAGGATTTACCGTACCATTGACCTGATATTAAACATGTCGAGAATTATAACGAATGATTATGTTATAAATAATCATCAACTCAATGTAACGGAGGCTATCAATAAATTATTAATTGAATTTATTCCCATAGCAAAAGAGAAAAATCTCACGATTGTATTTGAAGATCAAGCCGAAGATGCAATAATCTGGACTGATATTTATTCTTTTGAATTAATATTTCAAAACCTGATTGATAATGCAATTAAATATACCAGCAACGGGCAGGTTACAATAAAAACAAAATTCAATCACACAAGGGATTTGTGTATTGATGTTGAAGATACCGGCATTGGTATTTCAGAAGGATACCATGAAAAAATATATAAACCTTTTTCACAGGAAGAAATGGGGTACAACCGACCTTTTGACGGAATGGGGTTAGGGTTGGCACTTGTAAAAAGACTTTGCGATATACAGGGTGTAGAAGTCTCTTTCACAAGTCAAAAAAACAAAGGAACTACTTTTACAATAATTTTTAAACAAAATTAGCCAAATGATAAATACAATTGATGACATAAAACCTAAATTACTCATAGTTGAAGATGATTTTGATAATCAACGTTTTCTCGAGTTTTTGTTAAAAAGCAGTTTTGAACTTGTTGTATGTGATTCCGGAGAAAAGATGTATCAGGTACTTGAAACAAACAGGTATGATGTTTTTTTGATGGATATATCTCTTAAAGGGAAGAAAAACGGATTGCAGTTAATTCAGGAATTACGCCAGCTCGAAGAATATAAGAATACCCCTATCATCTGTTTAACTGCTCATGCATTTATAAAGGATCGGGAAAATGCTATTAATGCCGGAGCGGATGTTTTTTTAATTAAACCCGTACCAAATCGAACATTGATAGATTCTATTTATGAGGTTATCAATTCAAAAGCGAAACGGAACTAAGACCCGCTGCGCATAAATCTTGCTTCTTCTAAAGTAAGTATAATCGAAATTCTATGCGTGTCCGGCAGCCTATCATCTTCCGACATATTGAAGCGTGCAAACGAGTAATCGATGTTCAGTTTAGGAAGTTTTATTCCTGCTCCTAATGTAAATTGCTTAACATCATTATATCCCCCTCTAATAGCAAAAAGATTTCTGAAATTATACTCTATTCCTATATGTGGATCAAAACTGATTGCTCCGATATTAAACTGAGATGCAAATCTTCTATTCTCAAACCTTATATCTAAATCAACTGCGGGGGTAAAAACACCACCAAAGAAGGGTAATTTATAAGCTGAACCAACTTTAAGTGTAGGGCTGATCAATTCATTCCTTCCGGTGCTCCATGCAACCAATGTAGTAGTTACATCCTGAACATTTGCACCAAGTGTAAAATCATCCGTGAGAAAATAAATGGCTCCGACATCAAAACCGACTCCTGTAGCACTAAATTCTGCAATCTTTCTATGAATAATCTTTATGTTAGCGCCAAGCAGCAATTTATCCGAGTGGATCTTAGCACCGGTTAAATAAAATGCCCAGTCCTGGTTACTGAATGTAGTTATTTTTGAATAATCGATACGGTCTTTTGGATGGTCAAGTGTCCCATCGCCATTATAATCTATTAAAGCATTCCTTGTATCGTATATGTTATCAACAGCAAGCCGCATTACACTTAAACCGAAACTCCAATCTTTTCCATAAGGTAATGCAACCGATGCAAAATTATAATTAACAAGGTTACCGTATCTTTCATCATGCATTAATGAGATTTGCGGATAATTCAAATTAGCAAGACCTGCAGGGTTGTAATATCCTGCTGTGGCGTCACTTGCAACTGCAACATAAGCTCCTCCCATACCGAGAGGTCTTCCTCCGACACCAATAGCAAGAAATTCACCGGCATACTTACTGATTACTGTTTGAGATTGTAAATCGAAAGTGCAAATCAAAATTATTGTTAAGATGAAAATCATTTTTTTAGTCATACGGTCATACCTTCATGGAAAATTTTATTTTCGGTTGAAAAAATTGTGAATTCGTAAGCTAAAGTCAAGGCTAAATTTTGTAAAAGACTATTTTTAGCTTCTTTAATCTTTTTCCCTTTTCCGTTTATTAGAAAAATTATACTCTTTACCCCAAAATATAGCAATCCATCACTAAAAATCCGCACTCAAGTAAGTAGGGATTGATTATTCCACCTTTTTAATTAAGTTTCAACCGAAAATAATTGATTTTTCAATGAAATTAAAAGTAAAACAGTTTCTTAAAGTAATAAACATCGAATTGATTATCTGGATTACCGGTTTAATCACACTAGCTTATATTGATATAGGTTCTACGGAACATTTATCTATTTGCCCAATTAAAAACCTTGGATTTGATTTCTGTCCGGGTTGCGGTTTAGGAGCTTCAATCCATTACTTATTTCATTTTCAGTTTGAAAACTCATTTAATGCACATCCGCTTGGGATTTTTGCACTTGTAGTTCTTCTTTTTAGAATCGGGACTTTAATTAAATCAACTATAATCAGTAAACCACAAATAATAAGATAGGAATAAATTATGGCTAATATTTTTCAATTAATGCCTTTTCTTGAAGGGGAGGAATTATACTACATTCAGAATCTCACTAAAGAATTTAACGATGAACAACTTCAGATGTTTGCAGTTGTATATTCAAGCCGAAGGAAAGATCCTTTAACTATTCTGGTAACTACCCTTGTTGCATTCGTAGGTATTGCCGGTGTTCAGCGCTTTTTACTCGGACAGATCGGGATGGGATTGCTCTATCTTTTTACTGCAGGACTCTGTTTTATCGGTACAATTGTAGACCTGGTAAATCATAAAAAACTTACTTTCGAGAATAACCAGAAAGTAGCTCATGAAGTTTTGAGTATAATAAAAGTCTCGAAATAATTGAATACAGTCAGTACCTTGATAGTCACTGCGAAATAAAAGCGGCATATTGAAAAGATTAAAAAGTATTTACGACTTTTACACTGCAGAGTTAACTTATCACGAGATAGAAAAACTGATCCGCCGGGAAGCTCCCGGTGTATTGGATTTCTATCTTAGCAGTATGAAAAAACCTGATAACTCTAAGAATATTATTATGAGATCATGGTTGTTTATTAGAAATCTTTTTATAGCTTTTCTACTTAAGTTAACACCTCTAAGAAGAATACTTTATACATTAATTCTATTTTTCTTTCTGATAGGTTACTGGAACGGAAATTGGGATTGGGCGTTACTATCCTTTGTTTTACTCAACCTCTTACTTGCTTTTGAGGTGGCAGATAAGCTGACCGCAAAAAGTGAACTTGAATTGGCAAGACAAATACAAGAGAGTCTAATCCCCCAAAACCCTCCTCAAATTGATGATATAGATATTGCGTGCTATTCCGAATCAGCAAAAGAAGTTGGGGGAGATTATCTCGATTTTATCTCTTCAAATGAAAAGACCCATATTGTAATTGGTGATATCTCCGGTAAAGGAATGGCAGCCGCTATTTATATGGTTCAAGTACGTGCAATTCTTCATCATCTAATTGATACCTGTACAAACTTGAAAGATGTACTCTCAATTCTTAACAGAAACCTCTACCGTATTTTCCGAAGGGATTATTTTTTTACGGCTAACGTAGCAGAACTTAACAACAATAAGGAGTTAAGGTTATTCCGGGCGGGTCATCAACCTGTACTATATTATAATCATCAAAAGAAAGTTTGCGATTTTGTCATTCCCCGCGGAATGGGATTGGGTTTAACCGATAAATCTATTTTTGACGATTCAATGCAGGAAGAGGTTATTAAACTAAATTCAGGAGACATTCTTGTATTCTATACAGACGGATTAACCGAGACTATGAACGAATACAAAATTGAGTTCGGGGACGAGAGATTAAAAAACATAGTATGTTCAAATTCAAACAAAACAGCACTTCAGATCCAAAACAAAATTTTAATGGAGGTTAATCGTTTTAACAGACTGAATCCCGATGATGACCTCTCAATAATAATACTAAAAGTGATTTAACTTAACCGGATTTTATTCACACCAAATTTTTTCGGAGAGATAAAACTTCGTAATTTTGCGAGGCTTTTTCCCGATTTTATTATCATTAATATAGTTTACCATACTACTAACCGGGAATATGCTTCTTGGTTAATTTTTCACTAAAATTTAAAGACAATGGCAAAAAGATTATTAAAAAAGTATCCCATCTTAGAGTATATTCTAATTACAATCGGCTCCGCTGCAATGGCAATGGGTATAGGAGTTTTCCTTGTGGATGCCCGGGTGGTTCCGGGAGGTGTCAGCGGTTTATCTATGGCTGTACACTATCTATCTAACAACACAATTCCCGTAGGTTTAATGATATGGGTTTTTAACCTGCCTCTCTACTTATGGGGATTAAAAGAATTAGGTAAGCAATTCGGTATCCGTACTTTCTACGGATTCACTTTGAGTTCTTTTTTCATAGATTTTTTCCGGGGTGATATTCCCGGGTTTTCGTATATACGGCTCCATGAATCTCAAACGGTTCTTGATCTATATAAAAATGATTTTCTCTTTTTAATTCTTATAGGAGCAGTTTTACTTGGAATAGGACTGGGGATTATCTTCAAGTTTCGAGGTACTACAGGCGGCTCGGATATAGTTGCGGCAATTATGCAAAAGAGATTCGGTGTTAAACCTGGACAGGCTATAATGTTCATCGATTTATTTGTGATTGCCCTTGCAGGATTAGTGATTAACTTAAAAGATCTATCACCGGACAGACCGGCTCTCTCGCTTACTCTCTATGCATTATTTCTGCTTTTCGTTTCAAGTAAATTAGTAGATATGATTATTGATGGGTTCGACTATGCAAGAGCTGCATATATTATCTCGGATAAATCTCAAGAAATTGCCGAAGCGATAATGAATGACCTAAGTCGGGGAGCCACAGCTTTAAAGGCGCGAGGACTTTATAGAAACATCGACCGCGAAGTGATTTTTACTGTGATTACACTGAAGGATATGAGTAAACTTACCGATATTATCCGGGAAATTGACCCGAATGCATTTGTAATAGTCAATAATGTACATGAAGTGCTGGGAGAAGGTTTCCGGCGCAGGATATAAGGAGAATCGCTATGAATAAAAATGATTGGCAGAAAGAGTTTACCGGTTCAATTACTGTGACGGATAAAGAGGGAATTATTATTTACATGAATGATAAAGCTGTTTCTACTTTTGAAAAATATGGTGGAGATAAACTCATCGGCACTAATGTCCTCGATTGTCACCCCGAACCATCAAAGAGTAAATTAATTGAACTGATGTTAAACAAGTCAACAAATGTTTATACAATTGAAAAAAACGGGATTAAGAAATTAATTTATCAAGCCCCCTGGTTTGAGAACAATGAATTCTCAGGAATAGTAGAACTTTCACTGGAAATTCCTTTTGAAATGCCGCATTTTATCAGAACTGATTAGTTTTTTAGAATTAACTTTGGTGAAAAATATTTTAAGTTTTAGATTTTAATCATAAATAAGTATAGGTATTTTAGATGGCAAATTCATATTGGCTGATGAAGTCGGAACCTTCGGTATTTTCAATAGATGACCTGAAAAACTCCCCTGGAAAAACCACTTTTTGGAACGGTGTGAGAAATTACCAGGCAAGAAATTTTTTACGGGATGAGATTAAAAAAGGAGATAAAGTAATTTTCTATCATAGTAATGCTGAACCGGCTGCTGCTGTTGGTGTATGCGAAGTAGTTAAGAACGGTTATCCCGATCATACAGCATTCGATCCCGATTCAAAATACTTCGATCCTAAAAGTTCACCGGATAAGCCAACCTGGTTTATGGTCGATATTAAACTTAAATCGATATTTAATAAACCGGTGGATCTTGAAAAAATGAGAAACAATACTAAACTTAAAAATATGAAGTTGCTTCAAAGAGGAAATCGTTTGTCCGTTTTACCGTTGACAAAAGAGGAATTTGAAACAATGGTTAAGATGGGAGAATAGAAGGAATTTAGTCCTCTTTTTTGTTCTGAATTTCCCACATTTTCATATACATCATCAGGTTGGTCGTCATGTTAATCAAAGCAACCATTAATCCAAATATTCCGTCTTTATAACCTTTACGGGAAATAAAATCTGTGAGGAAAGCTGCGATGGGATGAAAGACCAAATCTCTTCCTCTCACTTTTTTCTTTCCGGCTCTCTCTTCGGCTGCCAATGTGGAGTAACGGTTTATCTTAGTAAAAGTATCAAATAAGTTTTGATATGATAGGTGAATAATGTCTCCGCTTAATATACCGGCTTCACCCTCAATTTGAAAACCCTCATGCACTTTCACATCAGTTAACCTAGCCTTCCCCTTTCTGAATAATCTTAGTTGCTGATCCGGATACCAGAAACATGATTTTATCCATCTTCCGAGAAGATGATTTTTTCTTGCGATTTTGTAACCGTCAAATCCACCGCTATTAATTAAAACTTTTTCTATTTCTATTTTTAGTTCTTTCGATATTCTTTCATCTGCATCGAGACTAAAAACCCAATCGCAGTTCGCCATATCTAATGCGAACTGCTTTTGAGTTGAATATCCTTCCCACTTTTTCGAGATTACTTTATCGGTAAATTCTTTAGCGATATCCATAGTATTATCGTTGCTTCCTGAATCTACGACAACTATTTCATCAGCCCATTTGGCGCTTTCGAGACAACCGCGAATATTCTTTCCCTCGTTCAGAGCAATAATTACTACCGATAAAGTATTTCTCATTATTTAACTTTTTTCTTCCCAGATTGAACAAATCGTTACGATTACTTTTACTGCCATTTCCATATCCTGAATTGCAACCCATTCAGTTTTGGAATGGAAACTGTGTTCCCCTGCAAAAATATTTGGGGTAGGTAATCCCATAAAAGATAACCTTGAACCATCTGTTCCACCTCTTATTGGTGAGAAGATTGGTTTTATATCCAATCTTTTCATGGCTTCGAGTGCGTAATCGGAAACTTGCGGGTGATCTTTTAGGATGTATTTCATATTCCGGTATTGTTCATTTACTTTAGTAGTAACTTTTGAACCCGGGAAAGCTTTAACCGCATCATTAGCAAGTGCAGTTAGTAGTTCTTCATATTCTTTTAGTTTTTCCTCTTCAAAATCCCTGATAATAAATTTCATCGTGGTTTGTTCCTCATTCCCATTAATTGCAACACAGTGAACAAACCCTTCCCTTCCTTCTGTTGTTTCAGGAGAGAGTTTCTCTTTTGGAAGTGATTCAATAAACTTAGCAGCAATTTTCATCGAATTGATCATTTTCCCTTTAGCATAACCCGGGTGAATGTTTTTAC
>Ga0208244_100962_pt1 | contig 19886 bp, 20 predicted proteins | sample SubbioCR12Aug_5A_FD_184828 | JGI IMG/M metagenome (GOLD analysis project Ga0208244, IMG submission 184828) | Serpentinite rock and fluid subsurface biosphere microbial communities from McLaughlin Reserve, California, USA - CR12Aug_5A (SPAdes) | ecosystem: Environmental > Terrestrial > Deep... | reverse complement strand
GTCTTTGGCATCAGGTTCGAGCGGTTTGCGCATCGAACGGAAAGTGCGCAAGAGGATGAAAACGCCTATCGCCAGGACAATCGGCGGAACGATGTATATCAGGACGGAAAATCCCTGGGCGGGCGGAGCCGAGAGCACGCGCGCACCGTATTGGTCAACGAAGTATTGCTTGATTTGGGCTTCCGTCCAGCCTTCGGAGAGTTTCAGGCGAATCAGTTCGCGCCACTGGATGCAGGCCTGGGTCGGGCAGACATCCAGCGGGGTGTTCTCGCAGACCGGGCAATACAGGTCGCGGGCAATGGCGTTGACCTCGTCGTCGCTGGGGTTCGGGTTGGGTGACTGTGCCAACACCGCGCCGCTGGTCGACAGGGCCAGGAAGAGGGTGAAGAGAAGCAGGAAGATGAGTTTTTTCATTGGTTGACCGTTTTTTAATCGCCGGGCTGGTAGGCCATGTTTTCTTTGCGGGCGCGGGCGGGGGCCCTTTCGGGGTCTTTTTCGGGCCAGGCGGCAATAAACGTACCAAGGATGAAGATGGCCGAACCAAACCATAACCAGTTTACCAGCGGATTGTGGTAGACCTTGAACGTCGCGCCGATGTTGCTCATCGGCTGCCAATCAACCAGCAGGATGTAGAAATCGTCCTGCAAGGTGGAACGCACACCGGGGATGGTCATGGGCTGTTCAGAGTCGTAATAGTAATCGCGGCGCGGGTAGAGGGTGGTCAGGTACTGCCCGTTCTGGTGAACATCGACAATGGCGCGAGCCACATTCTGCATCGGCGCGCCGCCGGCATCCATCAGGTCGAATTCCTGCAATTCCCTGAAGGTCATGGTGTAACCGGCCAGTTGAATGCTCTGGTCTTTGGCAATCGTTCCCTGGGTCTCGGTCTGGAACATTTCGATGCCGATAATGCCGACCGCCATCAAGATAACGCCCAGGTGGATGGTGTACCCGCCATAGCGGCGACGGTTGCGTCCGGCCAGCCGCCAGAGCGAAACGAAGAGATTTTCCTTTTGGGCGCGTGAACGGGCTTCGGCGGCGCGCCAGAATTCGTACAGGGTCACAAAGGCGGTCATGATGGTGACAAACAGCCCGATCACCGCATAGGGAAAATAGCCATTAATCAGGTGCGGGTTGAGCAGGAAGTACACCAGGATGGCCGCCATGGCAATCACAGCCGCAACAAGCGGCTTGACGATGGCTTTGCCGAGGGTCTTGAGGGTCGAGTGTCCCCAGGCCGAGAGCGGGGCAACGCCCATAAGGAAGACGAGGGCCGCAAAGAGCGGGCCGGTGGCGCGCTCGTAGAAAGGCGGGCCGACGGTCACTTTTGCGCCGGTGACCAGTTCAGAAATCAGCGGGAAGATGACGCCCCAGAAGCAGACCACCAGAATGGCGATGAAAAGCAGGTTGTTGAGCAGGAAAAGCGCTTCGCGCGAGAGGACGGAGGTCATCTGCGCTTCAGATTTCAGTTCGGGCCAGCGCCAGATGAGCAGGGCCACCGAGGCAAAAAAGGTCAGGCCGATGAAAATGAAAAAGGCCGGGCCGATGGCGCTCTGGGCAAAGGAATGCACCGAGGAAAGTACACCAGAACGCGTTAGGAAGGTGCCGAAGATGACCAGCGAGTAGGTCAGGATGACCAGAATCATGTTCCAGTGCTTCATCATGCCGCGCTTTTCCTGAATCATGACCGAGTGCAGGAAGGCCGTGCCGGTCAACCAGGGCATGAAGGCCGCGATTTCAACCGGGTCCCAGCCCCAGTATCCACCCCAGCCTAGCACGTCGTAGGCCCAACGCCCGCCCAGAACCAGGCCGAGGGAAAGGAAAAGCCAGGCCCACAGGGTCCAGCGGCGGGTAATGTGCGTCCAGCGGTCGTCGGTGCGCCCCGTCACCAGGGCGGCAATCGCAAAGGCGTAGGGGATGACAAATCCGACAAATCCCAAATAAAGCATGGGCGGGTGGATAATCATGCCGGGATGGCGCAAGAGCGGGTTGAGGCCGGAGCCATCTGCCGGGGTAAAGGGAATTGCGCCAGCCGGGGGGAAGGTGGACGGGATGACGCCGCTGAAGGTTTGCCAGAAACGGGTAAAGGGGTTTTCGTAAAAAACGTTCAGGCCGATGAAAAAGGCCAGGTTAATGGAGGCAACCAGCACCACCCAGGGCAAGAACTCGCGGTCGCGGTCCCATTTGCGCAGGGTTACGGCGGTCATAAAGAGAGACAAGAGCCACGACCAGAACAGGAGCGATCCGGCCTGCCCACCCCACAGGGCGGTAATTTTCAGGTAGGTTGGCATGGCGCGGCTGGAAACCTGGTAAACGAAAGAAACGTTGTAGTCGTTGGTGACCAGCAGGTATATCATGACCAGCGAGGCCAGGGTGGTCAGGGGGAAGGTCAACAGCATCGCCAGGCGCGAACTTTCAATCCATTTTTGGGATTTTTTAACCTGCCCAAAAACCGAGGCAAAGATGGCATAAATAGAGGCCAGGAAGGTAATCACAAGAACGCCGTAACCAAAATCTGCAAGCATGGGAACTCCTTAAAAATATTCAACCCGAAAGGAGGAATGGCCTTTCGGGTTTGGGATGTTTCGTTTTAGCCTTCGGCCTGTTCGGGGAGGGCTTCTTCGTATTTGGTCGGGCACTTGAGCAGGAGTTCATCGGCGTAGAAGACTCCGTCTTCGCCCAGTTTGCCGGTCATAATGGCCTGGGCTTCGTTGCGCATCAGGTCAGGCTTAACGCCGACAAAGACCACGTCGATGCGCGCGCGGGTGGGGTCGGTAACCGCCTGGTGCAGGGCTACGCCCAGGCCGCCTTCGCGCTCGATTTGGGCATTGTCGCCGGAGACGTGGGCAACCGTAAATTTAAGGGTCAGGGTTTGCGGGTCGTATTGGATGCTCTCACCGACAATCGCGCCTGAAACACGCAGTTCACGCCCGAGGGCCTCAGACTGTTTCTGCTCTAACTCTTCGACGGTCATGAAGTATTGGGCGCTGGCCTGGGTGGATGAAATAATCAGGTAGACAACAGCGGCCAGCATCATGACGCCACCCAGGATGAATTTGATACGCGGGTTTTGGGACATGGGTTCTTCTCCTCAAGAAATTGTTCCAAGTATCACAACTAATAAAGATTCTACATATTTAGATTAAGGGAAACTGAAAGAGCGAAGGGGCGGCGGGTGATAAATGTCATTATTTTTAGCAATTTTTATCTTAATACTCCCGATTTACAGGTTCTTTGATGTTTGTCGTGAAGAGGGCGCATTTTGGGGTATGAGTACGCCAGGCGCGCTCATACCCTAAAATGCGGAGACCTATTTACGGAAACGATGAATGTTAACCCAAAAGGCATCCCACCCTTTTCGCAGGTGGGATGCCTTGACAAGTCCTCCAGGGAGCGTCTAGTGGTCGTGCCCGTGGCCTGACTGGAAAGGCAGGTAACGCGCCGCCAGGGTGAACATCAACAAGGCGTAACAAATCACCATGCCGCCGACCGCGAACTCGACCCAGGTGGGCGTGTACGAGTTCAGCACCACCGTAGGCGTAAACGGGTCGTAGGAAATCGAGGCAATCAGGCCCGAGAAGTTGTAGTTCCAGCGCATCAGGATGGCGTTGAAAATGGGTACAGCCGCCAGGATGAGCAAGATACGGAAGCTGCGAATGCGCCTGGCCGCAAGCAGTAATGCGCCAGCGATGGCTGGCAGGATAGCCTGCCCAAGCCAAAACGTCAGCGAATACGGCGCAATCGTATTCAAAACCTGGGTTTGCAGGGCTATTTCGCGGTCAAAACTATAGTAATTGGTCACAGCCCAGTCCCAGACGCGCAGGTAGGTCAGCAGCAGGGTGACAGCGCCGGAAATCCGCGCCAGGTCGTAAAAGACGTCGTCCTTGACCATACCGGGACGCATGATGCGGAAAACAACGATGCTCAAGATAAACAGCAGGGCTATTCCGCCGCCCATGGCCGAAAGGACGAACTGCACCGGTGCAGACTGGTTGAACCACAATCCACGCCCGGCCAGCACAGAATACGTCGCTCCTAGCGAGGCCTGGTGCAGCAGGGACAGGCTCAACCCGGCCACAGCCAGGAACGGGCTGATTTTGTGCGTCCAGTCTGAGATTTTGCGGATGGGGCCCATCAGCTTTCCCAGAATCGGGAAGCGGGTCAGCCAGGGATGATTCGAGAAAGCCGGATGCTCGAGGACAATCGGCATGAGTTCGGAAGACAGCACCGTTAGGTACAGAACCACGCACATCGTAATTTCCCACAGCAGGGAGTGCGGCTGCCAGAACACAATCGGATGCCAGAAGCGGAAGGGTTTGCCAAGGTCGAACAAAAGCACCATGCCGGCAGTCGAATAGCCCAGGAAGCCGAGCAGGATGGCCAGTTTGCCAACCGTTTCGAAGCGCTTTATCTTGAGGAGGTGCACCAGCACGCCAAAGACAAAGGCGCTGCCGCCCAGGGCAATGGCCGAAAGGTCAATCGTAATCCACAACGCCCAGGGGACCTTATTAGAAAGGCCCGTGACGTGCAAGCCCTGGGTCAGGACAATCACTGCGCCAACCAGGCCAAAGGCCAGCCCGGCCACCAGCAGGCCAATCCAGTACGGGAAAATATCAACCGAGTATTTTCCAACGCGAATTTTGGGGTAATGCACAACAGATTGCATGGCTTACTCTCCCTGGAATGGCGGCTTGTAAGCCGAGTCTGGCGGAATGTAGTAGACGCGCGGTTCGGTACTCAGGTCTTCGCGCAGACGCAGGGTGACGCGGGCTTCTTCGCGGGCCTTGGAAATCGGGCTTTCGGGACTGTTCAGGTCGCCAAAAACGCGCGCGCCGGTCGGGCAGGCCACCACACAGGCCGGGGTCGCCTGGGCATCCACGCCGGGGGTCAGTTTACGCGCCAGGCCATCGTCGATGCGGTGGGAGCAGAAGTGGCACTTTTCGACCACGCCGCGCTCACGGTTGGAAACTTCCTGCACGCCAAAGTCGGGAATAAGATTGGATTTTTCAATCGGTTCATGCCAATTGAAGACACGCGCATCGTACGGGCAGGCCACCTGACAATAACGGCAGCCAATGCAACGGTTGTAATCCATTGCGACAATACCGTCTTCACGATAGTATGTGGCTTCCACCGGGCAGACATGCACACAGGGCGCTTCAGCGCACTGCATACAGGGGCGCGAAAGGAAGAACTCGGTCCCATTTTGGGTGGTCTCGGTGGTGACAACGTTGTAAAGCATATCGTCAGACAGGTTGTTGACCGCCTGGCAGGCATAGGTGCAGTAATTGCAACCAATACACTTGTTGATATCAATCAACATGCCCCACTTGACGCCACCCGGGCCGACGCTGGCAGATTTTACGGCAGCGAGCGAGTTGATACTGATAAACTGGGTGACTCCTGCCGCTGCCGCCAGACCACCGGCAATTTTTAATAAATCGCGCCTGGAAACCGAACCTTGTTCAGGATTACGGATATTTTCATTCTCAGATTTTTGCATTTTTTACCTCCACGGTAGAACCGGGCCGGGTTTCCTATTCATCTTTCTCGTCTTCGGATTTGCCCTCTTCGGCTTCTTCATCCTTTTTGCTTTTTCCATTGGTCGCATCCACGTCCAGTTCGCGCTCAATCAGTACCCAGACAGCGCCGCCGCCCATGGCAAGCCCGATAACAAAGAACAGCCAGGTGGGCAGGTTGATTCCGCCGCGCTCCGGCTGCGCCGCCGTGTCGAGAACACGCGGTTTGACATCCGACGGGACAGGGGTAATCGAAACGCCGCGGATCAGGCTGTTGGCTTCGTGGATGTCGGAATGACAGGCCTGGCAGGTCGAAATTTCAGCAATAAAGGTATGTCCAATCTCGGGGCCAAGGTGGCAACTGGCGCAATTCAGGCCAGCCGCGCCGTGTGTCGAATCATGGGCGGCTTGCACCTGGGTGCGATGGCAGTTCTCACAAGTACTCTGGTTGCCCTCAATAATTTTTTGATGCTGTGAGTGCGGTTCGTGGCAGGTAATACAACCCATCTCGCGCACCCCATGACGGCTGGACAGCCACTCATTGGTTATATCCACATGGCAGACATCGCAGGTTTCGCTTTCGGGCAGGTTCAGGTAAGAGACCTGCGGATGCGCGCCCTGGCCTTCGCCAAGTTTATGGCAGGCAAAACAATTGGTTTCTTCGGAGCCGTGTTTGCTGTCAAGCCAGGAAACGTACACCTCAGAGTGACAGTTCTGGCAGGCATCCGCGGGGCTGCCCTGGCTCGCCTCGGCAGCCTGAACCTGTCCGGTGGGAGCTGCCACCAGGAAGCTCAGGCCAAGCAAGACCAAAAGCACTGCCCCAACAACCAGCACTTTCTCCCAATAATGCGTTGATTTTGTCATAGCACATTCTCCCGATGTTTTGATATGGCTGCTTACAAAGTCTCAATAATGTTGGGCAAGCCAACGAGTTTCCAAACACTATAGAGGGTAATATAAGAATAGCATTAATGGCAAGTGCTACGTGTCATTATCAATATAGTCTAAATGTCACCCAATTTATCACTTTGACTTATGGATTTGAATAAGCCCGGCTGTGGCAAAAGTCATGTAAATCGTTTTTGCCTACGGCGTATAATTATTACGAAGACACCTTCTACACTCACAAGGAGAATCCATGTCCAAGCCTCGCGTTGTCCGCGCCCCGCGTGGGACACAACTGACCTGCAAGAACTGGCTCAGTGAAGCCGCCTACCGTATGATTCAGAACAACCTCGATCCCGAAGTGGCCGAAAAGCCCGAAGACCTGGTCGTCTATGGCGGACGCGGCAAGGCCGCCCGCGATTGGGAATCCTTCGACGCCATCCTCGACAGCCTGAAAAACCTCGAAGAAGATGAAACCCTGCTCGTCCAATCGGGCAAGCCGGTAGTCGTCTTCAAAAGCCATAAAGACGCCCCCAGGGTGCTGATTGCCAACTCGAACCTGGTGCCGCATTGGGCCACTTGGGAACACTTCGACGAACTCGCCAAAAAGGGACTGATCATGTACGGCCAGATGACCGCCGGGTCGTGGATTTACATCGGCACGCAAGGCATCCTGCAAGGCACATACGAGACCTTCGGCGCGCTGGCAAAACTCAAGGGCTGGGGATCGCTCAAGGGCAAGTTCGTGCTCACCGCCGGGCTGGGCGGCATGGGCGGCGCACAACCGCTATCCATCACCATGAACGAAGGCGTGGGACTCATTGTCGAAGTCGACCGCGAACGGGCCGAACGCCGCCGCGCCATCGGCTATGTCGATACGGTGGTGGACACCCTCGAAGAGGCGATGACGCTGGTAGAGGAGAACAAAGCCAACGGGACGCCCGTCTCGATTGGCCTGGTCGGCAACGCCGCCGACATCTACCCGGAACTTTTCCTGCGCGGCATCATCCCGGATGTGGTCACCGACCAGACCTCGGCCCACGAGGCGCTCTACTACGTCCCCAGCGGCCTGAGCATGGCCGCCGCCGACCAGATGCGCGTCTCTGACCCCGAAACCTATAAAAAGATGGCGATGGATTCGATGGCAAAGCACGTCCGCGCCATGCTCGATTTCCAGCGCGCAGGGGCGGAGGTTTTCGATTACGGCAACAACCTGCGCCAGCAGGCCTACAATCACGGTGTGAGCGATGCTTTCGAGTTCCCCGGCTTTGTCCCGGCGTACATCCGCCCTCTGTTTTGCGAGGGCAAGGGGCCCTTCCGCTGGGTTGCGCTCTCCGGAGACTCGGAAGACATCTACCGCACCGACGAGGCCGTTAAAGAGTTATTCCCCGACGACGCCCACCTGCACCGCTGGCTGGATATGGCGCGCGAGCGGGTTCCCTTCCAGGGCTTGCCTTCGCGCATCTGCTGGCTGGGCTATGGCGAACGCGCCCTGGCCGGGCTGAAGTTCAACGAATTGGTGGCCGAGGGTATCGTCAAAGCCCCAATTGTGATTGGGCGCGACCACCTGGATTGCGGCTCAGTCGCCAGCCCCAACCGCGAGACCGAATCGATGCTGGACGGCTCGGACGCAATCAGCGACTGGGCCATTCTCAACGCGATGATCAACATCGTCGGCGGGGCGACCTGGGTCTCCTTCCATCATGGCGGCGGAGTCGGGATGGGGTATTCCCAGCACGCCGGGCAGGTGATTGTGGCCGATGGCACCCCTGAAGCCGCCGCCCGCCTCGAGCGCGTCCTGACGACTGACCCCGGCATGGGTGTTGTCCGTCATGCGGATGCGGGCTATGAAATTGCCATCGCAGCCGCCAAGCGACATGGAATTAAGATGCCGATGTTGAAGTAGATTACAAGTTGAAGGCATTGTCCTTCCAGGCAGGTCGAGGGATTGAAATGGAAAGAGACAACCGCTTCGATTGCGGTTGTCTCTTTTTCGCGGCAGTCCGCCATAATCCAAAAAATGAAATTCATATTGACTTAATTAAATTAATTGCTATAATTATTTCAATATATAAAAATATTTATTGAAATAAGCTGAAAAGGATTTCAAAAATGCTTCAAAAGAAAGCCCCTCTCCTCACCGCCACGCTCATCGTCCTGCTCTTCAGTATGATTGTCGCCAATATCGGGACGCAGATGTACGGCCCACTCCTTCCGCTTTACGTGCAGGAGCTGGGCGCAGACATGAACCAGATTGGCATTTTCTTCACCCTGGCGATGGTTGCGCCGCTGCTCTTCCAAATTCTCGGCGGCTGGATATCGGATTCGATTGGCCGCGTGCAGGCCATGGCCATCGGCAGTGTCGCCGGGCTGGCCGGATACCTGGTGTTCGTCTTTGCCCCGTCCTGGGAAATCCTGCTGCTTGCCATGGTCGGGATGTCGGTGGCAACATCGTTTGTCGGGCCAAGCTTCCAGGCCTTTGTGGCCGAAGAATCGCCCGAAGAGTCGCGCGGTAAGGTCTTTGGCATCGTGCAGGGGCTTTTCCTGATTACCGGCGTGGTTGGCGCGCCGCTGGGCGGCTATCTTGCAGACAACTTCGGCTTCCGCCTGATGTTTGGGGTTGCGGCAGTACTGTACGGAATTGCCACACTCATTCGCCTGTTCATGGCCCGCAAAATCCGCCTGGCGCAAACCACACCGACCGAAAAACCGACCTTTGCCAAACTAAAAACCAGCATGGCCGCCATCTTTGGGATGCTGACCGCAGGCGGAATTGTGACCTGGATTTTCATCTCGGACGGCGTCGGCGATGTGACCTTCAGCATGGTCGGCAACCTGTTCCCGCTTTACCTGAACAATATCGCGGGTATCAGTATGACCGAACTGGGGATTCTCGGGGCTGTCGCCTCTGTCGCTTCGATGGTCTTCATGGTTGCTGGCGGCGCGCTCTCCGACAAGTTTGGTGAACGGGTCGGCATTGTAACGGGCAACCTGCTGGTCGGCGGCGCGCTTCTGCTTATGCTCAACGTACAGACCTTCACCCTGTTCATCATCGCATGGATTTTACTGGGTGTCGGACAGGCCCTGACCGGCCCGGCTTACAGTTCGCTCATCTCGAAGGCGGTACCCACCAAACTGCGCGGCACAGCCTTTGGCCTGTTCTCTACCAGCCTGGGCATTATCTCGCTGCCCGCGCCTTACATCGGCGTGCTGCTCTGGGAAAACTTCGGGCCAAAGGTGCCGTTCTACGTCCCGCTGGTAGCCATGATGCTCATGCTGCCGGTCATCTGGGCCAAGTTCCAGCTGCCCAAACCGCCCCAGGCCGAAGAGCCTGCGCCGGTAGCAGCAGCGGCTGAAGGGTAAAACAACAGCAGGGCTGGTCGTCAAGGCCAGCCCTGCTTGATTCCTCGCCTTTGCAGGTACAATCTTTTTATGGATGCAGGATGGATTTGGATACCCGGAAAGGTCGCCCGGGGCTATCGGGTGGCCTCGGCCCCTTCGCGGGACTACCCCTACGGGACGCTGGAACGCCAGCGCCCCATCTTCAAATCCCTCGGCCTCGATTTGGATGCCTGCTTCAACGGAACGCTCAACGTCGACATCCACCCGCTGACGTTCAGCGTGCTCAGGCCGCAATATACCTTCGAACGCGTCGCCTGGACAGACCTTCACCCGCCCGAAACCTTCTCCTTTTCCCGCTGCCTGGTTCACTATAAGGGGCTGGACTATGACGGGTGGGCCTATTACCCGCACCCTGAGACAAAAGAGCGTCACTTCCAAAACCCGTCCCTGTTGGAGGTGATTGCGCTGCCAATTCCCGACATCCAATACGGGGATGCTGTGAAATTGAGAATAAATTCTGGCGAAATTGAGATTTCTACCTTAAACGGCGTTCCAAATTCAGCAGCGAATTCATGAAACAAAAACGATTGACTATACATGCAAATAATGTCATAATTTGTACATACTCAAGGAGGATACAATGTCGAATTTCACAAAGGTTTTCATTTCCATTTTTGTCCTGGCAACCCTGCTGGTTGCCAGCGCTGGACCCGCCTTTGCCGCCGGAGAAAAGTCCATCACCCTGTTAAGCGCTCATTTTGTATACGGCAAAGGAGTTGTCTTCACCTTTAAGGTTAAGGGCGACTTCGACTCATTCAACGGGTTTGCTAAGGTAGGCGGGCGCGAATTGCGCCTGGTTTGCAAGTTCCGCGACGACGGGGTGCTTTCCTGCACAATGGAGAATGGCGGCAAAAAATATATGGGCGAGTTGGCCCAGGGCAGCCTGAACGGCTATCCATTCAGCGGTGTCATCAAACCAAGCCCCGAGTATTGCGCCATGATTTTTGACTGGAATCCCAACTGGTACGGGTGGGAAGAAGGAAATGGAGGGGAAATAGAAGCATTAGCAATCGAGAATGGCAATGGCGTTTACGATGAGGATTTCTGGATTTACATTGGCCAATTCTGCCAGGGAACCCCGTTCGAATACGGCCAGGAAATTTTCGAATACAGCCCACCTTGGGAAAACTATTATTACTTTTACTACATCTCAGACGAAGATGCCTGGCTGCAAAGCGAGTTTTTCTACTGGCTTATGCTAAACCAGCCAGATGTCGGGCAAAGTCAAGGTGATGCATTCTACTATATAGAATTCCTTACCATCCTGCAATAAAATCGATGATATTTTTTATTGTCGGTTCAATGAGGCGGCCCAACCAGGCCGCCTCATGTTTAGTATTCAGGAAGTTGCCCATATTTGGATGAATTTTGTATGATATTGGATAAAAAATGGTAAAATCTACCTAGATTTAAACCCGCACACAATTCAGGTCTGCAATATAGAGGGAAGGCTTCATGTCAAAAATTATTTCTGTCCACTCATTCCGTGGCGGCACAGGCAAATCAAACACCAGCGCCAATCTGTCCTACCTGGCCGCCTTGCGCGGTTTAAGGGTTGGGGTTGTTGACACAGACATCCAATCGCCCGGCATCCATGTCCTTTTTGGCATTGACGACCAGGACATGGGGCTTTCGCTGAACGATTATTTGTGGGGCAAATGCGACATTGAAGATGCCGCCCACGATTTGACCGCTTCGCTCGGGGCTGACGTTCAGGGCAAACTATTTCTGATTCCATCGAGCATCAAAGCCGGTGAAATTGCGCGTGTCCTGCGCGAGGGATACGACGTCGGCTTGCTGAACGACGGCTTCCATGCCCTGATTCAAAAGCTCAAACTCGACCTGCTGGTTATCGACACCCACCCCGGCCTGAACGAGGAAACCCTGCTCTCAATTGCCATCTCCGACGTCCTGCTGCTCATCCTGCGCCCAGACTCACAGGATTACCAGGGCACCAGCGTCACCGTCGAAGTAGCGCGCAAGTTGGATGTTCCAAAAATGTTCCTGATGGTCAACAAAGTACCCGAGGTGTTCGACGTGCAGGATGTCCGCCAGCGTGTTGAAAAAACCTACAACTGCGAAGTTGCCGCGGTTATACCGCACTCTGATGACCTGATGACCCTGGCCAGCGCAGGCGTGTTTTCGATGAGATTCCCTGACCACCCGGTGACGCAGATTTATCGCGGATTAGCCGACCGCGTCCTGGCTTGAGTTCAGGCTTCACCCAAATAACCCAAAAGTAAAAAGCCGCCCGCCAAGACAACACAAAGATGACGGGAGGCTTTTTAGTATAAAGCGAAACAAATCTTACAGGAAACCACATGGCTGTACGCACCCCATTTTTGAACATTAAACCCGAAGAAAAAAAACAAGTCTATTCGTTGATTCTTGTCCTGGCACTGGCCACCCTCGTGCTGGAACTGTCGGACGTGATTGCGACCGGCGGCTTTGTCAGCAACATTGGGCCGGATAATATTGTGTATTTGTGGATTATCGACATGATTATCACCATTGTCACAGCCGGGGTCTATGCCATGGCTGTCGACAAAATGGACCGGGCCAAACTAATCAAATGGCTTGCCCTGGGGTTCGCGCTGGTCTTCCTGCTCATGCGCCTCCTGTTTCTTTTCAACGCCCCAGACTGGGCGACCTACCCGCTGCTGTACATTTTGACCGACCAGTTTTACGCCATCTTTCCGCTGGCTTTTTGGGCCATGGTCAACGACCTTTACACCTCGTCTGAGGCCAAGCGGTTGTACCCCATCATTATCATGGGCGCGGCCCTGGGCAGCATTTCAGGCAACGGCCTGGCGGCTGTCTCGGGCTGGGTATTGCAACGAACAGGCGGTAGCGCGCCATCCTTGTTGATTATCGGAACAATCCTGCTGCTGGTTACGCTGGCTGTCTTGCAATTTGCCCTGCCAAAGCGAACCGTCAATGCGCGCCAGTCTCGCGACGAAAGCGTGGATGTAGGCCAAACCATCAAGGTCGGCTGGGATTACATCAAAAACGTGCCGATTTTCACCTTCCTGGCTATTTCGATGCTGCTCTCTGGCTTAGCCTTTACAATCATCGAATATCACTTCATTTTTGCAGTTGACCAGGCAGCCGCCCAAGACCCGCTTCAATTCCAGACTTTTTATGGTTCTTTCAAAATTATCTTGATTGTCAGCATCCTGGCTGTCCAGGCCTTCTTCTCTGGCCGCTTCCTTGAAAAAGTTGGCCTGAAAAATTCCTTCATTTTCCAGCCGGTGGCCCTGGCGATGAGCGGCGCGCTGGCCGCTCTGGTTCCCGGGCTGGTCGGGGCAGCCGGGGCAAAGTACCTGATGCGCCTGGTGCAGCAATCGTGGGATGAACCGGCGCGCAAATCGCTGCAAAACCTTATCCCTGACGAGCGCCGCGGGCGGGTTGCAGTCATGATTGACCGTTATTTTTACGATGTTTCTACGATTGTTGGCTCCATCGTCCTGGCGGTGCTGCTGTTCTTGAGAAATCTCTCGGTTATTTCGCAGGGACAGATTACCAACGTCTATCTCGGACTGGCGATTGTTGCGGCGCTGGTGGCCGTTGTTGCCGGGATTCGCCTGCGCGCCAAATACGAACAAAGCCTGCTCGATTGGCGATTGTCGCGCTCCCGCCGTAAAAGCGCCCTGGATGGTATCGAGTTTTAGCGCGGTATTTTATCGGTGATGATGTATGCAAAACAACGACGAATTCCTGGCGGCCTTAAAAGCCGAATGGTTCAAACGGTTTACAGAGATACTGGCTGATAAAACCGTCCCGCTGAGCAATCTTAAATGCCTCGAACTTTGTGAGGCGCGCTGCTGTCCACGAGTCGGGATGCGCCCGCTCAGCCCGGATAAAATTGCCAGCCCGGTCGTGGTTTTACTGCCATTTGAAATGGAATACATTATGGAAAAAACGGGCGTCTCAAAAGACGTTTTTCGCATCTGGCCGATTGACCTGACCCCCGAAATACGCCTGGAAATTGGGACGCTCGACCTGGGTAAGCCCTGTCCTTTTTTGCAAGCCAACCACCTGTGCGGAATCCATGAGCACAACCCGCTCGACTGCCGTACCTTTCCGTTGCTGCCAAGCCTCGACCCGGCAGGCAGCCTGGAATGGAGTTTGGGGGAGAACTGCCCTTCGCTGGCTTTCCTCAGCCCGGCGTTTTCAGAACACATGAAACGAACCTGGCGAGAGTTGCTCCCCATGATTCCGCGTTCCTGGTGGGACTTGTATGAATTTGCCGACCACTGGACAGGCTACCCCAAGCCAGCGGAATCAAACCATGCCGATTGAACTCCAACGCCCCCAGGGCGCCAGCCTGCATGTCGTGAATGGCGCCTCGCCCGAATTGCTTTCAGTTGCCTGCAACCTGTTTGCCGATATTTTCCCGGAAGACCGGCGCTACCTGCCCTACCTGCGGGCCTGCGCGCAAGGCAATCACCCGTCGCACCCGAATACCTACGACCACGTCTGGTTGGTGCGTTTGGGCGAAGAATGGGCTGGCGTGCGCATCTTCAGTTACATCAAAACCCGCTCTTTCGGGCATGGCGCATATATCGGCTTTACGCCGCAGGCCAGGGGCCAGGGGTTGGGAACCTGGCTGGTCGCCGAAACCCAGCGCCAACTAGATGAGGACGCCCAACGCTTCGGGCGTAGGGGTTCGCTAGGCTACCTGGTCGAGGTCGAACGTCCAATTGACGCACAGACCGACGAAGAGCGGCTCAGGGATGAAAAACGGTTGCAATTTCATCGCCAGTGCGGCGGCATCATCCTGCCCGTCCCGTTTATCGAACCGGTGATGATTGAGGGCGTCGATTACATCTCGCCATCCGATTTGGAAGATGAAAATCCACGCCCGATGCATCTAGTTTTGGTGCCTTCAGAATTGGGCAACAATCTGCCCAACCTGAACCTGGTTGATTTTGTGCATGGCTTATATTATGATGTATATCGTTTGCCAAAGGAACACGAGTTCGTCAAAGACGCGCTTTCTTACCTGCTAGGAGGAACAACATGAGTGAGATAACCCAACCGGTTGCTGATGAAAAACAACCTCAAACCCTTTTTGTCAGCCTGCGACTTAAATTAATCCTGCTGCTGGCGCTCCTGTTTGTGATAGCGTTTGCATCCATCTTCTATTGGCTGGATGGTTTTGTAACCAACATGGCGATGGAAAACCTGCGGCGCGACTTGCTGGCGACAGCCCAGGCCGCCGCTTCAGGCATCGATGGTGACGCGCACACGGCCTTGTATGCCAGCGGCGAGATAGACAATGCCACTTACACCGAAATTGCCGATTATTTACGGGTGGTCAAACGCACAAACCCGCAGGCCTCGGGCGTTTACACATACCTGCAATTGCCCGACAAACCCGACCAGGTACAACTGGTGGTCAGCGCCGCGCTGCCTCCCGGTGTCGAGGACCCATCCCTGAGTGCTGGCAAGGCCGGTGAATGTGTTGTGCCATCTTATGCCCGTCCGAGTTTGGGCATGGATTACACCGATATTTCACCCACCATGGTTGCCGGTATCACTACCCCCGGCGCAGAGAGTGAACTCTGGCCCGACGATTTTGGCGTCTGGTTGTCTGGATATGCGCCTATTTACAATTCACAAGGCCAGCCGGTTGGCGCTGTCGGCGTGGATATGTGCGCGCTGGATGTCGTCCAGTTGCAGCAGAATATCCGAAACAACACATTTGTCGCCATGGGCATTACCCTGTTTGCGCTCATCCTTGTGGTAGGCGTTGTTGCAACCGGCATTACCCGCCCGGTAATGGAGTTGACCCGCCTCGCCGACCAGATTGGCGCAGGTGATTACGATCAGGATTTCTCTCACCTGTATTCGGTCCGCGTTCAGGACGAAGTGAACAAACTGGCAAGCGTGTTCGAACTGATGACCAGCAAGGTCTATACCCGTGAACAAACCCTGCGCGCCCGGGTCGAACAACTTGAAATTATGATTGATGAAAGCAAGCGCGACAACCAGGTCAGCGAGATTGTTGACAGCGACTTCTTCCAGGACTTGCAGGAAAAAGTCCATGTCATGCGCAAGCGCTTCAAGTCGCAAGACGACGCGGATCCTGCCGCGACTTAGCAAAGCATCAAAAACAAAGAACACTCCCGCCTGCTGCAATCGGGCGGGAGTGTTTATTTTGGGGTTTTAGAAACCGGCCATTCTATTCATCTTCAGTTGGTGGGGGCGGAGGCGCTTTGCTGGCAATTTGGGCGGCAATTTTGCCATCCAACGCGCTCCAAACCCCCTGGGCGAGTTTGCTGCCCGCCTTACGGCGCAGGTTGGCCTGGTAGCGCACCCGCGCGCCCTCGCCGCGCTTAATGAGCCAGAACTGCCTCGAAAGGGCATCCAGGCCCGCATCCAGGTCGGCGCGGGACGGGCGTTCGGCTTCGGGCAAGTCGTCGGCCCATTCGCAAATTTCCGTATAAAGCAATTCGTATTCGCGCAGCATATAGCGCATAATTTTACGTAACAGCGGAGGCAGGGCCGCCAGGTCGAGCGGGCTGATGCCCTCTTCCTGCGATTCCAACTCCAGCCGTTTATGTAGTCGGTCAAATATTCCGCTCATGGCACCTCGCAGGGTTAGAACAACTCCGGCATGGGGATTGGTTCGGGCTGGGGCTGGCATTCGCCGCACCAGATAACATCGGCAACCGCCAGGCCCTTGGGGGTATTGTTGCCGCCCAGGAACATGGTGATAAAGCCCGACATTTTGCTGGCATGGTCACGGCAAACCGCCCTGCCACAAAATGAACAGATTGCGCGCGCATCTTCTTCACAGAACCAGCATTTCATGGTTAATTCTCCAGGGATAGATTTTAGGATAAACCGAGGATGGTTTGGGCGGCCCGGACCAGTTCCTTCGACCAGGGGTGGTCGGGATAACGCAGCGAGAACAGGTCGGCGCTGCCCATGTCGACCATGTCTTCGCTCAGGGGCAGGACACCTGCAACCGAAGCCTGGAAGGTCTCTTCGGTAAATGCGCGAATCTGGTTGGGGTCGTATTTGCTGGTCAGGGCTTTGTTGACCAGCAAACTGATGTTGGGCACATCCAGGCTGCGGGCGACATCCAGAGTCACGGCTGTGCCCTGGAAGTCCTGCTGGTCAGGGCGCAGGATGATGACCATGTTGTCTGAAATACCTATCGAAAGCAGGGTTTCCTCGTTAAGGCCGGGGTGGGTATCAATAAACAGGTAATCGAGTTGTAAATCCCGACGCAGGGTTTTCAAGCCTTTATTAAGGATGTTGACATCGTAACCGTCGCGCAAGACACGGCTGATTTCGCCGGTGTTGATGCTGGACGGCACCAGCCAGAGATGCTTGTCTGCCAGTTGGCGAACCCCCTCCAACGCGCCCGCTTCGCGCCCGACCGGTAATGCGGCGTCGGTGATGGCGCATTGTCCGTGCAGGTAATCGTTCAGGGTTTGTTTCATGCTGTTATCGTCCAGGCCAAAAAGGACATGAATGCCCGGCGATTGGATGTCCGAATCGACGATTGCGGCACGTTTTCCCGCCAGGGCAGCCTGGGCCGCCAGGTTGGCGGTGACGTTCGACTTGCCTGTTCCGCCGCGAAAAGAATGGATGGAAATAATTTTGCTCATTCCTCGTTCTCCTGTTTGGGTTGGATTTTCTGTTCGTCTTGCCGGGTCTTAAGCGTTGCCCACAGGTTCATGCCGCCGCTGGCAGGCCGGGCAGCGGCGCGCTCCTGGATGAGGGTCTCGAGTCGCCCCCAAATTGGGCTGGAGTCTTCAGGGAAGGTATGGCGCAGGTAGAGCATTGCATAACTGCCAACCTGGCGGCGGGCAACATCCACCTGCTCGCGCAATTTGGCAATTTCCTCCTCGGTGGCGCGTTTCATGCGCTCATCGGCCAGGCGTTCAACCGACTTGCGTAAAAACCCAAGCCGGGCCTGTTTGGTCAGGAAGTCTTTGATCTGGGTCGCTTTTTTATCGCCAAAGCGTTCCGCCAACGGTTTGAGAATATCGTCCACGCTTTCCATGCGGGTCACAACGGCGGCTTCGCCGGTGGTAACGCGGTCGGTCATGCCCAGGCTTTCTTCCAGCCAGGCTTTGCCTGTTTTCAACCCACGCCGGATGACGTAGGCTATCAACCCGGCGGAAATGAAACCGCTGGCAGCAGCATAAACCAGTAGAAGGCCACTATTGACCCGCGTGACCATGTTGTTGAATCCGACGTGCAACAGCATGGCGGCCAGCAAGCCCAACAGCCCACCCAAAACGCGGCGCGCGAAGCTGGGTTCGAAACGGGCTAACCCAAGGGCAATGCCCAGGATGCTGGTTGTGGCAGCGTGAATCAGGTTGGTCGAAATGACGCGGCTGAGGGCCACCGAAAGACCGGTATCTGCCGAGCGGATATATTCAAAATTTTCGACAATCGCAAAGCCCACCCCCGCGGCAAAACCATAAACCGCGCCCTCGATAAAATAGGTAAATTTCGGGCGGCTGACAAGGAACCACAGAACCAATCCCTTTAAGATTTCTTCGATGATTGGGGCGGAATATCGAATGACATCATCACGTCCCAATCCCTGGCTCAGGGTAAAGCGATTGGCCTCGACTGCCAGCAGGTACGCGCCCATCCCGGCAGCAAAAGAGACCAGGATGGTAAAAAACTGACCCGTTTTGTAAAAATCGAGTTTGTAAATCAGCCACAACGACAACAGGGGAATCAGAGCTGCAACAAGGTAGGCGGGGATTAGCATCAGCATAGGTTAACTATACACTTTTTTCAAGAAATTAAGAAGTTCTCCGACAAGAAGTTTCTTGTCGGAGAACTTTGGTGCTTGATTAGGGATGGTTAGCGGCCCGTGCTGGACACATCGTTGGAGGGTCTCCACTGCGACCATTTATCGGTGGACGGGTCGATGGTCATGTTGCCAGCGGAACCGCCCTGCCAGAAGACCTGGAAGATGTTGGCGTCGCCATCGCGCATGGAGGTGAAGGCCAGGTTGCTACCGCCACAGTCCCAGGTCGGGCCTGAGTCAAGGCCGTCGTAGTCCGTCACCCGGTACTCTTCTTCCTCGAGCAGGTTGTAACTGTAGATGTCAAGGTTACCGTTGCGTTCAGACTGGTAAGCGATGCGGTTGCCTTCGGGCGACCAGACTGCGTTGATGGTCTTGCCGTCGGTGGTGATGCGCTTCAGGTTTTGACCGGTGACATCGATGATGAACAGATCGGTGCCGCCGTCCACATCAGAGATGAAGGCAACTTGCTTGCCATTCGGCGACCAGGCCGGGAAGGTCTCGTTGGCGGGAGAGTCGGTCAGTTGGAACTCGTTACCGGTCTCGGTGTCAAGGATGAAGACATCCCAGTTGTTGTTGCGGTTGCTCTGGAAGACCAACCAGCGCAGGTCAGGCGAGTAAAAGGCATTGACATCGTCTGCCGGGTTGCTGGTAATCTGGCGCTCTTCGCCGGTGACCTGGTCGATCGTGAACAAGTCCAGGTTACCGTTGCGATCGCTTTGGAAGACGATCGTGCGCTCATCCGGGCCGTACATCGGCGTGGTGTTGTTCGACTGGGTATCGGTCAGCCTTACCGGTGAGCCGGAGCCGTCCAACGAAGTGTAGTAGAGCTCGACGTTTCCATTGCGGTTACTCTGGAAGGCGACCCAAATGTCGTTGGGTGAGCGGCTTGGGCGGCTGTCAACCGCAGTACTGCGCGACAGGTTGTAGAGCTCGAACCCAGGCTGTCCTTCGATACCGTCAAGACGGTAGATTTCAAGGTAACCGTCACGGAAGGTGTGAAACACCAGGGTCTGGATACAGATGTTGCCGCCTTCCCGTACCGGGGCAACCGGCGGAACAGTCGAGGTCGGGGTGGCCCGAGGAGGCTCCGTCGGCGTATTGGTCGGCGTCTGCGTAGCGGTCGGTGTATTCGTCAGTGTGGACGTCGGTGTGGCCGTTGGTGTGGAAGTCGGTGTATTCGTCGGCGTGTTGGTCGGTGTATTCGTCGGCGTGTTGGTCGGTGTATTCGTCGGCGTGTTGGTCGGTGTATTGGTCGGCGTGTTGGTCGGTGTGTTGGTCGGCGTGTTCGTCGG
>Ga0208244_100961_pt1 | contig 19886 bp, 23 predicted proteins | sample SubbioCR12Aug_5A_FD_184828 | JGI IMG/M metagenome (GOLD analysis project Ga0208244, IMG submission 184828) | Serpentinite rock and fluid subsurface biosphere microbial communities from McLaughlin Reserve, California, USA - CR12Aug_5A (SPAdes) | ecosystem: Environmental > Terrestrial > Deep... | reverse complement strand
TTGCTCAAAAAAATATCGGTAGTAATGGCTACCTTGAAAATATATTAAATTACATAACACCCGCGAGACAAGTTGTCTAAAAAATGGGTACCCTTCAAGTTGCTGAAATAATTGGTTCTTCTTCGACTACTTGACCTTCTTCTGGTTGATAAGGAGAAACCTGATCAACTTTCCAAAGACCATCCTCAACCACTAAACCAACCAAACGCATAGTTATTCCCCCAGAATAATTAAGTCCGAGAATCAAATTAACATTTTTTTCGTCAATTACTTGAAGATCCTCAACACTCACTCCTTGATCTGGGACATCTTGAACGCCGATAAATTGCGCCAAATCAACTAATAATTTTTCTTGAGAAACTATTTGACGAGCATTTTGAGACAAGCTTTGATAAACTCGCTCAGCTGCCTCAATGTCGTCATTGCCCGGGGCCATGGCAATAAAATCTAACATGAAATTATAACCAACCAATTCAGCTGCTTGATGACTGGACGTTAGTTTTACTTCAGTCGCCTTAGGACTAGTTAAAAACCAAACACCCAAACCAACCAAAACCAAAATAATAACCACTAAAATTCCTTTGTTCATAACTTTTTAGTTAAAATTATAAAGACCTTTAATAATAAATAATTAATAATTTAAATTACTGATCGACTTTTAAAACTCATTATCTAAAATTGAAAAATAATTAAACTTTATTTTATGCTTTCTTTTATCTTCATTAAAGAAATAATCGTACTCCGTTCTTGTTCTTCTAATTTGCGAGAAATATATTTGATCGTTTCTTCCATTGAAGGAATAGCCACGTGTTCAAGTGCATTAACGCGACGACGAGTTTTTTCAATTTCTAGTGATAAAAGATAAATGGTATTTTCTAGTTCAGCCAATTTTAACATATCTTTTAATAAACTAGAAAATTTTTTAACAAAATCATCTAGATCAGCATTAGAAAAAGCTAAAGAATAACAAAAACAATCTCCCTTTTCTTCAAAATTAAAAGATGGAACGGTGACGCTCATTACATTACGGGTGGTATAGCTAATGTTAATTTTTTTATCAGTTGTCGCACAAAACTGTTCTAAAAACTCTGGCCTAGTTTCCATTGAAGCAAAAACAAAGCTTGCCATTGCTTCTTTAGTTTCTTTTTGAATTTTATTTCTCAACTGACGAACATCTTTAATAATTTTCAAAAAGTCCTTCATTAAAGAATCTCTTTTTTCTTTAAGAAGTTTGTGTCCATAATAAGCTAAATCGCGTCGACGTTTCAGCTTAAGAAGTTCCATTCGAGTGGGATTGACAGAAATGCGCATAAATATTATTAACTAAATAAAAATTATATTAATAAATAAACTTGGGATAACATTTTGCTTGCTAAATTTTTAATGTTTAATTTCTAATTTTAAATAATTTCTAATGATCGAGTTTTTATTGAAAATTATTTATTTAAAAATTTAATAAAAATTGGAAATTAAGAATTGAAAATTATCAAAAAATATTTATTTTGGTAAATATTTTTCAATAAACTGATCTTTAATTCTTTTTAATTCTTCACGCGGCAAGATAGAAAGCAATTGCCAAGACAAATCCATTGTTTCAAAAATCGTCCGGTCTTCATAAAAATCTTGACGAACAAAAAGATTTTCAAAATCTTCAGCAAATTTTAAATATTTTCTATCAAGTGGGGTTAAAGCCGCTTCACCCAAAATTGTTGACAATTCTCTAGCTTCTTTGCCGCGAGCATAAGATGAAAATAATTGATTGGAAACGCCAGGATGATCTTCGCGCGTTTTTCCAGCACCAATTCCCTTATCTTTTAAACGAGAAAGTGAAGGCAAAACATCAACCGGTGGATAAATCCCTTTACGATGTAATTCACGAGAAAGAATAATTTGCCCCTCGGTAATATAACCAGTCAAATCAGGAATCGGATGGGTTTTGTCATCTTCAGGCATTGATAAAATTGGAATTTGAGTAATCGAACCTTTTTTACCTTGTAAACGACCAGCTCTTTCATAAATGGTCGAAAGATCAGAATACATATAACCGGGGTAGCCGCGTCTAGCTGGCACTTCTTTACGAGCTGCGGAAATTTCTCTCAAAGCTTCACAATAATTAGTCATATCAATTAAAATAACTAAAACATGCATATCTTTTTCAAAAGCTAAGTATTCAGCTGTGGTCAAAGCAATTCTCGGTAAAGTAATTCTTTCAATTACTGGATCAGACGCCAAGTTCATATAAAGTACAGCTCGTTCAATTGCTCCGGTTTCACGAAAATCTTTTATAAAATATTCAGCTTCTTCAAAAGTAATACCCATCGCCCCAAAAACTACGGCAAAATTTTCTTCTTGCTCGCCTTCTTTTTTAAGCAATTTGGCCTGACGGGCAATTTGAGCGGCAATCGCTAAGTGAGGTAAACCAGCACCAGAAAAAATTGGTAACTTTTGTCCGCGCACTAAAGGATTCATCGCGTCAATTGAAGAAATACCAGTTTGAATAAATTCATTAGGATAATCACGAGCGGCTGGATTAATTGGTGAACCGTTAATATCAAGATTTTTATCAGCAACAATGGCTGGTCCCTGATCAATCGGCAGGCCCCGTCCAGAAAAAATTCTGCCGAGCATATCAGTTGAAACACCAACTTCCATTGTTTTGCCAAGAAATTTTGCCATGGCGCCATCAACTGAAACGCCACGAGTCTCTTCAAACATCTGCACAACAGCAGTCGAACCGTCAATTTCCAACACCCGACCGCGACGAATTTCTTTATTCGGTAATTCAACTTCAACCAATTCTTGGAATTTAACACCCTGCACTCCTTCAACAACCAATAACGGGCCAGCTATTTTTTTAATTGTTTTGTAACTTGTCAACATATTATTAGTTATTTAGTTATTAAGTTATTGGTAATTAAGAAAGAGATTTAATTTGATCAATTATCGCTTCAATTTCACTTAATTTATTTTCTGGCACAAATTTCATTCGGGAAACTTTAGCATGAATCGTTGAGGCCGAAAGCTCAGCAATTTTCTTGCCAATTTTTAACAACTCGTTGGCTCGAAAATAAAAACTAAGAATCGCTCTTAACATCAAGTGTTGTTTTTTAAGCGAAGTATAAGTATCAACTTCATCAAAAGCAAATTGTTGAAGAAAATCTTCACGAATTGATTTAGCTGATAAAAGTGTTAATTGATCTCCATCTGAAAGAGATTCCACACCAACTAAACGAACAATTTCTTGCAACTTCGACTCTTCTTGTAAAATTTCCATTGCCTTAACTCTTAATTCCGGAAAGTCTGTTCCAGCGTTTTTCTTAAAGTATTCTTCAGTTTCTTCAGTGTAAAGAGAATAACTAGAAAGCCAGTTTAAAGCCGGAAAATGTCTTTGCGCCGCCAAGCTTGAATCTAGGGCCCAAAAAACTTTAGTCACGCGCAGGGTATTTTGGGTAACTGGCTCTGAAAAGTCTCCCCCTGGTGGCGAAACCGCACCAATAACTGAAAGTGAACCAACTCGTCCTTCTTTTCCTAAACAACTAACCTCGCCGGCTCTTTCATAAAAACCAGCTGTCCGTGAACCAAGATAAGCGGGATAACCTTCTTCGCCAGGCATTTCTTCTAACCGACCAGAAATTTCACGCAAGGCCTCAGCCCAACGAGAAGTTGAGTCAGCCATTAAAGCAACATTATATCCCATATCACGAAAATACTCAGCAATTGTAATACCAGTATAAACAGAAGCTTCACGAGCCGCCACTGGCATATTTGAAGTGTTAGCAATTAAAACAGTTCTTTTCATTAAGGCTTCTCCTGTCCGTGGATCAATTAAATGAGGAAACTCTAACAAAACATCAGCCATTTCATTGCCTCGCTCGCCACAACCAATAAAGATAACAATATCAGCATCAGCCCATTTAGCTAGTTGATGTTGAACAACTGTTTTACCAGCGCCAAAAGGACCAGGCACACAAGCAGTGCCCCCCTTGGTTACTGGAAAAAAAGTGTCAATCACTCGTTGTCCAGTGACCAATGGATTTTGCGGCACAAATCTTTCTTTAACTGGTCTGGGTTGGCGAATTGGCCAACGATGATACATTTTTATTTCTTGATCTCCTTTTTCTGTTTTAATAATAGCCACCACTTCTTCAATAGTAAAATTACCGCTTTTAATTGTTTTGATTTTTCCTTGAATGCCTGCCGGAACCATGATTCGATGTTCAACGGTTTTTGTTTCTTGAACAACACCAATAATATCACCAGTCTCAACTTGATCACCTTCTTTAACTTTAGCTTGAAAATCCCATTTTTTTTCTCTTGACAAACCCGGCACTTCTAATCCTCGTCTAATATAATCACCTTCTTTTTGACGAATAACATCAAGCGGCCGCTGAATCCCGTCATATATTGCGCTAATTAAACCAGGACCAAGTTCAACCGTCATCGGCGCTCCTTCAAGATAAATTGGCTCGCCTGGGCCAATGCCTGAGGTTTCTTCGTAAACTTGAATAGCTGCTTGATCGCCTTCAATTCTAATAATTTCGCCAATTAATTTTTGTTCTGAAACTTTGACTAAATCATAAATTTTAGCGTCTTTGATTTTTTCACCGACAACTAATGGCCCAGAAACTTTTTTAATTATGGCTTCCATATAAATTTTATTAAATATTATTTTAATTTATTTCATCGATAAGACTAGGATTAATGAGAGTTAATTTTTAAAAAGAATATCGCTCCCAACGGCCCGCTCAACTGTTTTTTTTAATTCTTTAATACCATAATCATTTTGACTGAGATGGGTCGGCAAAGAAATAACCGCCGGAATAGTTTTTTCTTTAAGTTCAATTAAATCTTCGTCTAATTTTTCTGCCCATTCTTCGGTGACAAAAACTATCACAAAATTTTCTTGAGAAATTTTTTTAATTGCGGCTTGCCCATCGGCCCTAGAGTTAATCGGAAAAGTTTCAATATTAAAAAGTTTAAAAGCATTAATAAGGCTGGCTTGTCCAATAATGGCAATGCGTTGATTCATTTTAATATAATTTTCTTAATCTTTCTTTTAACAGCTGACCACTGATCTGGTTAAGCTTGCCATTCATGATTAAACGGATGTCTTTGTTAGCATTTTTTTTAGCGTAAAAATAAGCGGCAACAATTTCTGGACCATAACTAATAAACTTAGCTTTTTTAAAATATTCCCCCTCTTCTTCAAATAATTTTTTTTCTAATAACCATAAACTTCCCTTTTCTAAATATTCATTAAAATATTTTTCACAACGATGAGGCAAAAACTTTGTTAATTGATAAACAGCGCTTTTTAAATCAGTTAAATAAAGCTTCAGTAAGGTTTGTTTGTTCAAATTACCGCCGCTAATTAAAAAATCTTCAAGAACACTTATTTCTTTACCTAAATTTTTTAAACGTAAGAAAATTCTGAGATTATTTAAATCAATATTCCGAGAAACAAATTCTATTAAAAAATTATTTTTTAATCTTTGAGCGATTGTCTTAAGTAAAATAAAATATTGGCCATCGAAAAACGCTTCAATTTTATAGGGCTGAATTTCAGAGTTAAAATTTTTGCTAGCCTGATCAAGAATTAATTTAATCTCTAAATCAATCGCTGTTTTTTGATCTCCGAGTAAATATTTTTTTAACTGCTCAGGATCAAAATAACCCAAAGAACTCAAGAGATGATCATTTTTTTTATTAAACAACTTGCCTTCAAAAATAACTTTGAGATTATGAAAGTCAAAATCTAAAAGCAATAATTTAATAAAATCTTGATCCGGAACAATTTGATAAATTAAATCTTTGGCTTGTTTCAAATCATCTAAAACTGCCTGTTCAAAATTCATCGGCTCAACATCTAAAAGATTATCAGCGTAATCAGTGTCATAAAGCGCCTTAAAAGATGAGTCAAGATCTGGCGCGTCAATCATTCTTTCAATGTCAGTTTTATCTGGTAATTTAGTTTCTAAAAATCTTATTTTGCCAGTAGCAAATGCATAATTTGAAGCTTTCATAATTTAATTTTATCGAGGTTTAATTAAATAAAATTTTAATTAAATCAACATTATTTTTTTCCTTCATTTCCTTAATTAATTCTTCAAAGGTGGCATTAATTTCTATTTTATCGGAAGAATAAATAAAACCACCACTAACATTCAAAGATTCATCTGCCAAAAGATAATCACGGTTATTTTTTTTAATTATATTTTCAGTAATTTCTTCTCTGCCCCGAGCAGCCATAATCTTTCCTTTTTCTTTCGGACATTTAATTAAAAGGTCATTAATTAATTCTGAGTATTGTTGATTATCCAAATGAGATAAATCTTCAAGCACTAATTGCCAAACCTGATCAATGATTGACTGTCTTTGAGCTAAAATTAATTTCTTTGTTTCTAAAGAAATTTTAATCTGGGCTTGTTTATTTTTTTTGCCAGCTTGTTTCCGCGCCCGACTTAAAATTTTTTCCTTCTCAATCGCAATTTTTTTATCACTATCTGCTTCAAGTTCTTTAATCTTGGCTCTCGTTTCTTCTTGAATTTTATTAATCTTTGCTTCTGTCTCTTTTTTAATTTTTTCTAAAATATCATTTAAAGCCATAATTATTTTATTAATATCATCCAAACAATCAGTGAAACAATTTATATCAATAAATATCGCGAAACAAATATCCATGAATATCAAATAATAATTGACATTAATAGATACTTATGGATGCTAATGGATATTGATCGTTCGGATAAATTCGTTGATTGGGATGATTTTTTATCCGACTTTGATGCCGTTAAGCAAAAGAATGGTAATTAGCAAAGCTAAAACTGCGTAAGTTTCAACCATCGCCGCCATAATCACTGGTTTGCCAGCTTCGCCTGGTTTTTTGGCAACAACATTGACACCAGAAGCAGCCACTCGACCCTGAGCAATGCCCGAGACTAAACCAACAATGCCAATTGGTAAACAAGCAAACAAGATTTGCCAGCCCATTTCTGGAGTTAAATTAACCACTTCTCCACCAAGCAAGCCAACCTTTTGCATGGTCATCACTGCTCCCAAAAAACCATAGATTCCCTGTGTTCCGGGTAGAGCCTGCAAAAGAAGCAACTTGCCAAATTTTTCTGGATCTTCAGAAATCAAACCACTTGAAACTTCACCAACCTGTCTAACTCCAAGGGCTGAACCAATGCCAGCTAAAATAGCGGCCAAGGCTCCGCCCAAAATTGCGAGAACAAGTCCTAATCCCATAAATTTTTTAATTAATTATTAATAAATTATTTTTGATTTAACAAACTAACATACTTGCCTCTTTTTTGAAATGATTTAAATTTAGTTCCACCACCTTCCATAAATTTTGGAAAAAATTCAACAAATTGTAGACGAGCCGAATGAATAAAGGCGCCAAGGGCGCTAATCGCTAAATTAAAAAGATGGCCGCCAACCAAAATTAAAAAACCAAGAATAAAACCAACGCCAGGAATTAAACCACCAAAAATTTGAGCCACTAAATTCATAACCATGCCAACAATGCTAGTGGCTAAACCAAGTGCTAACAAACGAGAATAAGAAAGCGTATCAGAAAAATATCCAATAATATTATAAAGTTTTGGAATGCCCCCAAAAATTTTCATAATAATATTTTTATTTTTTCGGCCACCAGCAAAAACAATCGTGGCCAATGAGGCAAAAATAAAATATTTAGTTAGGTCGGCATTAATCGACAAAAATTTAACACTCGCGCCAATAAAAAGCAAAAGAAAAACAAAAAATGAAATCCAGGGAATATTATCCAACAAACCATCGAGAACCATTTTATTTTTAATCTTCCAATAAAGATTAATACAAAAACCGGCAATAATTTGAAAAACCCCGAGAATTAAAGAGATAATTAAAAGATCAATTGGATTTCGAACTGGATCAATAATTTTAATTTTTAAAAGAAAATCTTTAATTGGCTGCATTGTTGCTGGCAGGCTTTCTAAATCAATACTAAACCAACTGCCGAACAAAGCACCCGTAACAATCGTCGCCAATCCCAACCATAAAAATAAACGAAAAAACCTAATAGTGTTCGGTGGAAATTTAAAAAATGAAACAACAAAAATAGAAAGTGAGGTTAAAACAATGCCATAACCAGCATCCGAAAGACAAATAGCAAAAAAAATAATAAAAAACGGCATTAAAAATGGCGTTGGATCTGGTTCATTATATTTAGGAAAACCATAAACATTGGTAACGTTTTCAAAATCATTAATCGGAGTTTTATTTTTTAAGAGAATCGGAATATTTTCATTTTTTTCAATTAAGACCTCAGTAATTTCAAATTCATTAGTTATCTTGTTAATCTCTGCCCGAAGATGATCGAATTTTTTAGCTTCAATCCAACCAACAATAAAAAAAGTATAGTTAGTTTTAGCTGCCATTTGACTAATTTCTTCTTTATCTTTTTGCCAGGTTAACCAATCAAAAACTATCTTTAAATCACTGCAATGTTTGGCCAGTTGTTTTAGTTCTCTTTCGCTCTGATTAATCAAATTATCAGCCCTTTTCAAGTCTTTATCAAGTTGATTAATTTTTTCTTTAACGGTTAATGAAATGTTTAATTCTTCTTGGTAAAATTTTTGTTCGGTTAAAAAAATAGTTAGTGCCTCGCCTAACTCTTTAGCAAAAATAATAAAAAAATAAACATATTTTTCATCTTCGCTAATTTTTTTAATCTCTAAAAGATTAAATTTTTGTTTAATTTCATCAACAAATTTTGTTTGTTCGGTCAACGCAATTTTTCCTAAAACCATTGAAACATTTTTTATGAAATTAAATTCCTGGGGATTAATCCCTAGGTTTTGCCAGGGAATAAATCTTTGTTTTTCTTCCTCAATTTTTTTTACCCTATTTAAATTGTCATTAAGTTGTTTGTTGAGAAAATCGACTTGGGTAACAATCATTTGCCAATCAGATTGATCAACTACTTGATCAACTGCTTGGGCAGAAATTTCTAATTTAGGAGCAAGTGTTTTGTTAATCCTCTCTTTTAAATTAATTTTTTCTTTGGATTGATAACGATTCAAAAAACTAATAGCAAATTTAACTTGAGCCAATTTATATTCTAAATCAACTAACCCCTGCTGTTCTATTTTTTCTTCTAACTCAATCATCTGAATTTCTCCCAAATCATAGAGTAAGCTTAAAATTTTCCTTCGATAAAAATCGGAGGCAATAAGATAAAATTTTTTTACTTGGGCAACCATATTTTCTTAAAAATAGCTTCGAGAATAAAATTTTTTGCCTTTTGTTGATTGATCTGACCGATAACTTGATTAATTTTTTTTCTTTTTTCTATTTCCTCTTTTTCGATTTGTTCTAATTTCCTCCGATTATCAATTTGAATTTTTAAAATTTCGTCTACCAAAGATTGCTCCAAATTATTTAGCTCGACCTCTCGTCGTTTCTCATAATCGCTGATTAACTTTTTAGCTAATTCTTCAGCAATTAAAACTTCTTTGTCTGAGCTTTCTTCAACTTGTTTAATGGTTGTAATAATTTCTTGATTCATATAAAAAATATGATTATTATAACAAAAAAAAGAAAATAATCAAGCTTGCTTGTTTTAAGTCTGGTTGTGGAAAAATAACGGCTTATTTTTTAATTTTATTTTCCCTTTTTATTCTTTTTTAAATTTTCTTGATCGTATTGAATATTTTGACCAAACTGGTCTTGATCATCAACAATATCATTGCTTCGCCATTCTTGAGCCCATTTTTTAACAGTAAAAATTTTATATTTACCATTTTTACAAGCACAAATTATCTTATTAAGACCCGCATTAATAATCATTTTTTTGCAAATAAAACAAGGAATTGTATCAACAACTTCTCTTGCTCCTAAGTGAGCTTTATAACCAAAAAGATAAAGATCCCCACCTAACAAAGATACGCCAGCTCGCGCCGCATTAATAATCGCATTTTGCTCAGCGTGAACACTGCGACAAAGTTCATATCTAGTTCCTGACATAATTTTTAGAGTTCTTCTTAAACAATTACCTCTTTCATAACAATCCATTGTTTTTCTCGGCGCACCATTGTAACCAGTAGAAATGATTTGATCGTCTTTAACAATTAAAGCTCCAGCGTGGAATCCACGACAAGTTGCTCTTTTGGTTAATTGCTCAGCAATAGAAAGATAATATTCTATTTTTGATAAGCGATTATTTGACGTTTTTTTAAGTCTTGGAATAATTTTTGTCATAATATTCTTGAAATTTTTTATCTTTTAATTTTTTCCACCACTTTTCATTTTCTTTATACCAAATAATTGTTGCGGCTAAAGCTTCATCAAAATTGTATTTTGGCTGCCAACCTAAATCTTTTTTTATTTTTGAAGCATTAATAGCATAACGCCAGTCATGACCTGGCCGATCTTGAACGCACCGAATCATCTCGTCTCCCCTGCCCAATAATTTCAATATCTTTTTGGTCAATTCTAAATTACTGATTTCGTAATTCGTACCGATGTTATAAGTTTCTCCTATTTTACCTTGACGCAAAATTAAATCAATGGCCGAGCAGTGATCCTCAACAAAAAGCCAATCACGAATATTCGAACCGTCGCCATAAAGCGGTACTTTTTTATTTTCGATTAGATTAGTAATAAAAAGCGGAATTACTTTTTCTGGATGTTGATAAGGACCAAAATTATTTGAACAATTAGAAATAGTAATGGGCAAACCCTTTATTCTAAAATAAGCTCGAACCCACCAATCAGAAGCAGCCTTTGACGCTGGATAAAAACTTCGTGGGTGATACGGAGTATCTTCACTGAAAAATCCCTGGCGTGTTTCTAAATGACCAAAAACCTCATCAGTAGAAATATGATGAAATCTTTTTTTGTTGTATTTAAGGGCAGCTTCTAAAAGATTGTGAGTACCGAAAAAATTTGTTTGGATAGCAATTTCTGGATTAAGGTTGACTCGATCATTATGAGACTCAGCGGCAAAATGAACAACTGCATCAACTTGCTCAACTAATTTATTAACAATTTTTTTATCACAAATATCTCCTTTAAAAAATTTATATTTTTTATTTTTAACAATGCTTTTTAAATTATCAAGGTTACCAGCATAAGTAAGTTTATCTAAATTAAAAACCCAATCATCTGGGTATTTTTTTAAAATATAGTGGATAAAATTAGAGCCGATAAAACCTGCACCGCCCGTAACCAATAGTTTCATGGTTATTAGTTATTAGTTTTATAATATTTATTATTATAATCTTTATCGTAATTAGCAATTAAAGGCTGGAGATAACTTTGATTTCTGGCAATATATTCGATTGTTTCTTTCAACCCTTCATCCAAGGTAATTACTGGATACCAGTTTAATTTTTCTTTAATCAGGGTTATGTCTGGCAAACCAAGCGGAGTCATAAATGGTAATGGATCTCGAAAAATAATTTCTGAAGACGAGTTAGTGACATTAATAATTTTTCGAGCCAAATCAACCATTAAATATTTTTCTGGATGACCAAGATTTAACGGTCCATGCTCTTCAAAAGACATCATTTTTATCATCCCTTCAACAACATCAGAAACATAACAAAAGGATGAATCAAAATTTTTATCACCATAAATAATCAATGGTTTATTATTTAAAGCCTGAAGAATAAAATCAGAAACCATATGACCGTCAAAAAGCGGCAGACGTGGACCGTATGTTCTAAAAATTCTTAAAATCTTTGTGTCCAAACCGTAAACTTGGCGATAAGTTTCAACGCTTGTCTCGGCAAATCTTTTTCCTTCGTCATAGCAAGCACGTTCAGAAATAAAATCAACACTACCACAATCAGTTTCTTTAAAATATAAAAGATCTTTTTTTCTTGGCCCATAAACAACTGAGGAAGATGCTAATAAAAATTTAGCTTTATATTTTAAAGCTAATTCTAATATATTAATCGTGCCAAGCACCGAAGTTTTTAGAGTTTTAATCTTAAAATTATTAAAATTTTTCGGCGAAGTCGGACAAGCCAAATGATAAATTTCCTGAATGCCCTGAACTTCCATTTGAAATTTTTTTAATTCTGGAAGTTTTTCTAATTCTATCGGTTGATTAACATCATGTTTAATAAATTCAAAATTTGGATTTTGTAAAAGATAATCGATATTATTTTCCTTTGACGAGGTAAAATCATCAAGACAAATAACGTTAACTGTCTTAACCAAAGCATCGCAAAGATGACTGCCGATAAAACCAGCTCCACCAGTAACTAGAATATTTTTTCGGCCAGAAGCTAAAATTTCCTTAGTCATATTTTTAATTATTGATTATTCGTTAATCAGTAATTTCCAGTCCCATTTGTTTAGCTGTTCCTTCAATAGTTTTTGCCGCCTGTTCAACATCCTCAGTGTTTAAATCAGCCATTTTTATTTTAGCAATTTCTTTTAATTTAGAACGACTAATTTTCCCAACCTTTTCTTTTAATGATTTACCCGATCCCTTTTCAATGCCAATCGCTTTTTTAATTAAATCAGTTGTCACTGGGGTTTTAATAAGAATGTCATATTTCCGATCTTCGTAAACCATAATTCTAACCGGTAATTTTTGACCAATTTTGTCTTTACTCAAATCATTAAATTTTTTACAGAATTCAGCAATGTTTAAGCCATGCTGACCTAAGGCTGGACCAATCGGTGGCGCAGGATTAGCCTGACCAGCCGGAATGATAAGTTTAATAATTGTTTTAAGTTTAGCCATAAATTTTTATTTACTACAAATATACAAATTCGTATACTTATTTATTTGTATATTCGTAAATAATTCGTAATTCGTAGTAGGTTAAATCTTTTTAACTTGTAAAAAATCTAAGTCAATCGGCGTTTCACGACCGAAAACATTAATTAAAGCCTTAACTCGGCCACGCTGTTCATCAACTTCACTTATCTTGCCCTCAAATCCTTTAAACGGCCCATCAACAATTCTAATGGGCAAACCAATTGTTAACTCAATTTTATATTTTGGTTCTTCAATTTCCATGCGCTTAAGAATAGTTTTTATTTCCTTTTCTGAAACTGGCGTTGGAATATTTCCCGACCCAATAAAACCAGTCACTCCCGGCGTATTTCTGACAACATACCAAGAGTCGTCAGTCACATTCATTTCAACTAAAACATATCCAGGGAACATTTTTTCTGTAATAACTCTTCTTTTTCCACCTCTAAATTTTATCCTTTTTTCAGTCGGCACTAAAACATTAAAAATTTTATCGGTCATGCCAAATGATTCAATGCGTTGCTTCAATGATTCGGCAACGTTTTCTTCATAACCAGAATAAGTGTGAATTGCATACCAACGTTTACCAAGATCTATTTGTTTAGACATATCTCTTAAATCTTATTATCAATTATTTTATTATTTATTTTAAAAATTTTTCTATGCCCATGGTCAAAAGCCAATCAATAAATCCCAAAAAGAAAGCTACTCCCAAAGAAATTAAAATAACTAAAAGAGTCAAATTAAATGTTTCTTTTTTGGTTGGCCAAACAACTTTTTTAAGTTCTAACTTTGAATCTTTAAAATACTGAACTAATTTTCCAATCATAAAATTATATATCTAGGTTTTGAACTGATTTAGCATGAACTTGAATAAATTTTTTCCTAGGCATTACTTCTTTTCCCAAAAGAATTTCAAATATTTCATCCGCACGAGCCACATCTTCAACCGTAATTCTCTTTAGTGTTCTTTTGGCCGGATCCATTGTTGTTTCAAAGAGTTCTTCGGGGTTCATTTCGCCTAAACCCTTATATCTTTGAATATCAACCCGGGCTTCTTTTTCTTCTTTTTCCTCGGTAATTTTAGCTTCTTCTTTACCAATTACTTTAACTTTAAAATTAGAAACGCCTATTTTTTCTTTTTTGTCTAAACTTTTAATAACTTTTTCTTTTTCTTCTTCTGAGTAAGCATATTTCATAATCTTACCAGCCTTAATACGATAAAGTGGCGGCTTAGCTATATAAAGATAACCGTTTTCAATGATTGGTTTTAAGTAACGAAAGAAAAATGTTAACAAAAGAGTTTTAATGTGCGAGCCATCAACGTCAGCATCGGTGGCAATTATTATTTTATGATACCTTAACTTATCAAGATTAAAAAGATCGCCGATATTAGTCCCTAGAGCAATAATTAATGATTTAATTTCATTATTAGCTAAAACTTTATCAATTCTTGCTTTTTCAACATTAATAATTTTTCCTCTTAATGGCAACACTGCTTGAATTTCTCGATCTCGACCCTGTTTACAACTACCACCAGCACTATCACCTTCAACAATAAATAACTCTGCTCTAGCTGGGCTAGCAGTGCCACAATCAGCTAATTTACCAGGCAAAGATAATCCTTCAAGCGCTCCCTTGCGCAAAACTGCGTCCTTGGCTTTTTTCGCAGCTACCCTTGCTTTGGCTGAAAGAAAACATTTATTAAAAATTGCTTCAGCTTCTTTGGGATGTTCTTCTAAAAAAATACTAAATAATTCTGAAAATACTGAATCAACCGCACCCTTAACCTCAGGGTTGCCTAATTTAGATTTTGTTTGCCCTTCAAATTGCGGTTCTTTAACTTTAATACTAATTACTGCCGTTAAACCGTCTCGTAAATCATCGCCAATAAAATTTTCATCACTTTCTTTAAAAAACTCTTTTTTACGAGCGTGATTATTAATCGTTCTGGTTAAAGCTGTTCGAAAACCAACTAAATGTGTCCCGCCAGCTGGATTATAAATATTATTAGTGAAAGTATAAATATTTTCTTTGTAATCATCGACATATTGTAGCGCAACTTCTACTTTAATTTCATCAACTTCCTTTTCGCCATAAAATATTTCTGATTGAAGTAAAGTATTAGTCCGATTCAAATACTTAACATACGAAATGACTCCTCCGTCAAAATAAAAAATGTAAGGAATTTTTTTGTCTTCTTTTCTTTGATCAATTACAACAAATTTGACGCCCTTAGTCAAGTAAGCTTGCTGACGAACATGTTCTATAATTCTTGAAAAAGAAAAGTTAATATCGGGAAAAATTTCTTGATCTGGTTTAAAAAGAACAATGGTGCCAGTTCCTTTGGCCGAACCAATTTTTTTAACCTTACCAAGCGGCAAGCCTCTTTTATATTCTTGAGCATAAAGACAACCATCTCGTTTAACCTCGGCTCTTAATTTTTCAGACAAAGCATTAACTACGGAGACGCCAACACCGTGCAAACCACCAGAAACTTTATAAATACTTTTTTCAAATTTAGCGCCAGCGTGAAGCTTGGTCATGACCACCTCTAAAGCAGATTTGCCAGTTTGTTTATGAATGTCAACGGGAATGCCACGACCATTATCTTCAACTCGAATATAATTTTCTGGTAAAATTTCTAAAGTAATTTGATTGGCAAAACCAGCCATCGCTTCATCAATCCCATTATCTAACACTTCATAAACCATATGATGTAAACCATCTGGTCCGGTTGAGCCAATATACATCGCTGGTCTTTTACGAACCGGGGCCAAACCATCCAAAACCATAATGTGTTCTGCCTTATAACCATCAGCTCCTTTTTTAACTCTATCTTTGTTGGATTCTTTTTTACTGATCATATTAAATTATAGCAAATTTTAATGATTTTAACAAATTAAAAACACTACGAGCTACGAAAAGCTTATCCTCTCTCTATTTCAACCAGTATTAAAACCGCAGAGAATAGACGAAGATACGAACAAAAAAACTAACACCAGTTTCGTAGTTTCGTACACTTTCGTATTTCGTAGGAATTAAATTATAGACTCTATTTTTTTCAAAACTTCAGGTAAGAATGGTAATAAAAGATTAGCCATCTTAACAAAATACCAGGCAATTCTTGAATTGGCGATTAATTGTTCCAGCCAAGGCAAAGGGAATCGACTAATAAAATAAATAAACAAACCAACAGTTAAAATTCCTTCGGCAAGACCAAGAAGGCCACCAGCTAAACGATTAATTGATTTTAAAAATGGTAAATTAGTAATTGGTTTTAAAACTTTATCAATAAGATAAAAAATAAAACCAACCAAACGACTACCAATGATATAAATAACAAGAAAGGAAATAATGTTGGCCAAATTTTGATTACCATTAAAAATAAAAAGAACTTTATCAGCTAAGTTATCATAATATCGACTAGCCAATGCAGTCCCCAAGATCAATCCAACCAAACCACCAACCGCATGAATTAAACCAAACCAAAAACCAAACCAGCCAAAGCCGAAAATAATTAAGATGAGAATTAAATCGAATAAAGTCATAAGCGCTTCGCTAAAATTAAATCTGAAATATAAAATCTAAAAAAATAATAATTAAATCAATTAAAAATGAAAGTAAGCCAAATTAAAAATCTTATCTCGGCGATCCGAAATATATTTAGATAGATCTAAGCGTTCATCAAAATCACCACCCCTTTTCATCAGTAAATCAACTGCTTCTTGTATGATTTCATCATCGGGCTTACTAAAAACACAATTCTTAGCCCAAGTTTCTTTGGCTGAGGTTAAGGCTTTTTTTACTTCTTCAGCAAGTGAAAACCTTCTTGCTTCTTGCTGTCGTTCATTTTCCATAATATTTTTATTTATTTATATTCTTGGGAAAAGTGCAACGCTTTTTTCTATTTTTTTAAACTCAACCCTCCCCCATTTTTGCGCTTCTTCTAATCTTTTTTTCTTTTCACTATCTAAAATACCAAGCTGTTCAAAAATCTTATCGCTGGTTTCTGGCACAAACGGTGCAATTAACCAAGACAGATGTCTTATTCCTTCTAATAAATTATAAATTATTTGATTAAATTTGTCAATTTCAGTTTTCACCAGTTTCCAAGGCTCATTTTCATTAATATACTTATCCCAGAAAGTGGCATAATTAATAATTTCTTTGCTGGCACTTTCAAATTCAAGCTTTTCTAAATATTTTTCGTAATTTTCCCATGTTTTTTGAGTTTCAGTTTCAAGCTTTAAGTTTTGGTTTTGAGTTTTGAGCTTTGAGTTTTGAGCTTTAATCGCCAGTGTTAGCGAACGACTAATTAAATTGCCTATCCCATTGGCCAATTCAGCATTATATTTTTCATAAAATCTTTCTTGAGAAATATCGCCATCAGTACCAAAGGGAAAGCTAGAAATTAAAAGCCAGCGTAAGCCATCACTAGAAAAAATTTTGGCTTGTTCAATCGGATCTAAAACATTGCCTAAAGACTTGCTCATTTTCTGACCATTAATAGTAAAAAATCCATGAGCAAAAATTTTTCTGGGCAAGGGAATTTCTAGGGCCAATAACATTGCCGGCCAAATAGTTGAATGAACTCTTAAAATATCTTTAGCCATTAATTGCAGATCAGCCGGCCACCATTGATAAATTCCTTCTTCTTTAAGATGGGTCGGTAAATCACGACCATCCCAACCCAAACCAGTTAAATAATTTAAAAGGGCATCAATCCAAACATAAGTCGTTTGCGATTGGTCCCAAGGTAAAGAAACTCCCCATTTAACGTTTTTGCGAGAAACAGAAATATCAATCAATTTTTCTTTGGTTAAAAAACTAATAATTTCATTTCTTTTTTCTACGGGCTCAATCACCAAAGTCTTTTCTTGAATTAGTTTTAAAAGCGGCTTTTGAAAAGCTGAGAGCTTAAACAAATAACATTCTTCTTTATATTCTTCTGGTGGTTTTTGATGCTCCGGGCATTTACCATCAATTAATTCTTTTTCAGTATAATACCTTTCGCAACCAGTACAATACAAACCCTGATAAGCTCCTTTAATAATCAATCCTTTTTCATATAATTTTTGAGCGGCCCTTTGAACAGCTGCTTCATGATCTTTGTTAGTTGTCCGAATAAAATGATCATGAGAAATGTTCAATATATCCCAGGCTAGTTGATATTTGGCCGTATTTTGATCACAAAAATCCTTTGGTGCTTGACCAGCTTTTTGAGCTGATTCAGCTACTTTAGCACCATGTTCATCAGTCCCAGTTAAAAAAAATACTTTTTCACCCCTCAAACGATAATAACGAGCCAAAATATCAGCCGCCACGGTTGTATAGGCATGACCTAAGTGTGGCGCATCATTAACATAATAAATTGGCGTGGTCACATAAAATTTGGACATAAATTATTCTTAACTTAAAGCTCAAATTTCAAAACTCAGAACTATAACTTAAAACCTTAAAACTGATTCAAAAATTTAAAAAATTTTTAGTTTTAAAATATAGTTTTAAATTTTAGATTTTGCGTTTTGAGCTATTTTTGGTTTATCACTATCACAAACTCTCCTAATATTTTATCATTTTTTAATTGATTAATCACTTCACTAACACCGCCACGATAAGTTGTTTCAAATTTCTTAGTTAGTTCGCGAGCAATCATAATTTCTCTTTCACCTAAATATTTTTTTATATCCTCTAGAGTTTTTAAAATGCGGTGGACTGATTCGTACAAAATAATTGTTTCCTTAACTTCAGCTGCCTCTTTAAAAAATTTTTGGCGTTTATTTTTGTGGGGTGGAAAGCCTAAGAAAACAAAGCGATCAGTTGGAAAACCAGAAATACTCGCCACCGCAACTAAGGCAGATGGTCCAGGAAGTGGCACAATTTTCACCTGATCGTTTAATCTCTTAATCACTTCCCTAATCAACAAATTTCCCGGATCAGAAATGCCCGGCGTACCAGCATCAGAAACTAGAGCTAAATTTTTACCCTGTTGTAATAAATTAATAATTTCATCGATTTTATTAAGTTTTGAGTGCTGATGATAAGAAATTAAAGAGGTGCTAATTTGATAATGCTCAAATAATTTTTTTGTCTGGCGCGTATCTTCAGCCAAAACAAAATCAACGCTTTTTAAAATTTCTAGCGCCCGCAAAGTAATGTCTGACAAATTACCGATTGGCGTAGCAACAATGTATAGAACCATATAAAAAATTATTGGTTATTAACATTTTATCAAAAAATTAAGAAAAAAAGCAAAGCCAAAAAAACTGCCCCACAAAACAAGCCTTATCAATCTTTTATCTCCAAAATTTTAACCAAATTTTTTTAAAAAATGGCATAGTTAAAGTTGACAAAACAAAAGCCACGGCCGGCACAATAGCATTAAGCCATGGTTTTTCAATTTGAATCGCTGCCAAATAAATAGCAATCGTTAAATAAGTAAAAAGCGTCAACAAAAATCTTCTAAAAAAACTTGTTTCCCAGGCTTTATCTTGTTCAACGCCCTTATTTCTTTCTTTTATTTTTTCGATTTCTTTTATTAACCCTTCAATTTCTATCATAAAAAATATTTTAATTTTAATTTAATCGATCAACTAAAACCATAATTTCCTGATAATGTTTTTCAACAACACTCGAATCTCGAAAATTTTTAGAAAAATTTGCCAAACTTTTCATTGCTCCAATAATATCTTCTTTGTTGGGATTATCAAAGCTTCCCCCGGAATCGGCAAAAGCCTTTTGAACAATTTCCCGACAATATTGTTTATTAATGTCTTTATCGCTCGGCAAAATTCCGGTGTCAAGACAATGGGCTTCAATAAAACATTCAATAATGGCGTCCCTGACTATTAAAGGCGTTAAGGATTGATCAGAGTTAACTCCATAAATTTTTTGATCCATTTTTTTATTTTTTAAACTTTATTTATATCTACTAATTTAATTTCTAAAATCTAACATCGGGTTGGTCTTTAGTTGTTAGTCTTGGCTACCAGTTTGGTCTATGAGCTGGTCTTTGGTTGTTAGTCTGAGCTGTTGGTTTAATCTATGAAATGGTCTTGGGTTGTTGTTTATTGGTTGTTAGTTATTGGCAACCGGTTTGGTCTAAGGTCGTGGTCTGTGGTTG
>Ga0208244_100959_pt1 | contig 19906 bp, 18 predicted proteins | sample SubbioCR12Aug_5A_FD_184828 | JGI IMG/M metagenome (GOLD analysis project Ga0208244, IMG submission 184828) | Serpentinite rock and fluid subsurface biosphere microbial communities from McLaughlin Reserve, California, USA - CR12Aug_5A (SPAdes) | ecosystem: Environmental > Terrestrial > Deep... | reverse complement strand
GCGGCAACATTGTTAGCTGTTCTCTGTTTCCTCTCTTATATGCCAACTGTTCTTCTCCCTTCCTACTTGTACTACCGTCTATTATATCAACTTGCCAATTGTGACACAGCCTGTGCGCGGGAATGACGGACAAGGACCAGATAATTGGGGGAACTTCTGCAACTTTTTCCCTTGACAGAAAATCGAAAAAGATGGTATAAGTTAACGACCTGTTAAGGCCTCAAGTTTATTAAATATATATCAAATAATTTTGGAATAAATGAGAAAATGCAAGGGGGTAAGGTACAATGAGTATTCCGCGGCCGGATAAGAAAAGATGTGTTAAAACGTTGTTGCCTCTTTTTCTGGTTGTTTTATCGGTAGGTTTTATGTCCATGGTCCTTCCCAACAGCTTTATGCTTCATGAGGGATTTGCCGATGACTCGAAGCTTTCCAATGCCGACTGCGTAAAGTGCCATGCTGCAGTGCATGGACTGGTGGACAGCAAGGGCGCCAAGCATAAGACTGTTATCGGATGTCTGGATTGCCATAAAGGACATCCTCCAATGGTCAGCAAGGATAAGATAATCCCGGTCTGCGCGGACTGCCACACAGGCAAGCCCCATTATGATATCGGCGGATGCAGAACATGCCACACAGACCCGCATGCGCCTCTCGACATGAAACTTGCTGTTAACCTTACTGCACCATGCCTCTCATGTCATCCCGCACAGGGAGATGAGGTGAAAAATTATCCCAGCCGTCATTCGAAGCTGTTCTGCACCACCTGTCATAAAGCACACAGGGATGTGCCACCGTGCATGAGCTGCCATCAGCCTCATTCCGCGGAGCAGACTGAAAAAGACTGCCAGATGTGTCATCCGGCACACAAACCGTTGACGATCGCCATAAGTCCAGATATGCCAAACAGTCAGTGCGCCGCCTGCCATAAAGACATATCCGACACGCTGACAGCAGCGGACACGAAACACTCTGCTGTAGCCTGCGTCGCCTGTCACAAGGAAAAACATAAATATGTCCCTGCCTGTGAATCCTGTCACGGATCACCTCATCCGGCGGGGATGCTTAAGCAATTCCCGCAATGCAATATGTGCCACATAAGTGCACACAGTTTAGGAAAGGAGGTTAAAAAATGAAGCATCACGAGAAAAGAAATTCCTTACTTGCAGTAAGTCTGTTCGTCCTGCTCTTTATCGTCATCGCCTGTGCATCTCAGGAGGTTGCTCCGATGAAACAGGAATTGGCGGCTGAGAGCATACCCGTTCAGTATGCCCAGGCTGCGCCTGCTCCTGCACAAGAGACAAAAGCTTCTTCCTTCTACGACATGGAGGTTAAACCGCTTACTCCTGCTGAATGTGCCCGCTGTCACTATTCTGTCTTCAGCCAGATCAGGGATGAAGGCGGCAAACACAGGATTGATTGCGTGCAGTGTCATACGGTATTCCACGCTTACAATCCGATCAAACAGAACTGGAACGAGATCATGCCGAAGTGCGAGACATGCCACGGGCTTATCCACGGCAATAAATTCACCGCGTGCGCCTCATGCCATTCAAACCCTCATGCTCCCAAGACCCAGATGGCAATGACTCCGGAGTTTGCAAAGATGTGCGCTGACTGCCATGGAAAGGTGAACCAGGAGCTCCAGCAGAACCTGAGCAAGCATACTCAGGTACAGTGCGCCATGTGCCATCACCAGAAGCACGGATATGTGCCGTCCTGCATGGAATGCCACAAGCCTCATTCATCCGAGCAGACTGTAAAGGACTGCATGCCCTGTCACCCTGCACACTCGCCTCTGAACATCAATATTGCAGAGACGGTAAAGAACGACGTCTGCGGCTCCTGTCACTCTGCTGTGTACAACAAGATCCGCTCTTCCACCACCAAGCACGGTCAGGTAGCTTGCGTGAAATGCCATCATTCCAAGCACAAGTATATTCCGCAGTGCCAGGAATGCCATGGCCAGCCGCACGGTGAAGTAGTTCTTAAGAAGTTCCCGAACTGCCTGCAGTGCCACATTGACGTACACGATCTTCCAGGAAAATCAAAATAGGTTTTTTGGATAAACAGTGTCCCGGAGCTTTGCTCCGGGACACTGTAACCTTCTCAAAAAACCACAGCGGGATTGCCGCGTCACTCCGTTCCTCGCAATGACACCTCAGCTCACCGTCATTGCGAGCAGAGCGAAGCAATCTCGCCTTTAAGGCCCTGTTTGCCTCAAACAATTCAGATTCCCGCAATTGCGGGAGGGTAAATCTCATGTAATCCTTATATGATGGGGATTCAGGTACTCTTAAATCCCTATTAAATTCCTTGACAAGCCAACAATAATCTCATTAAAATAAAAATGTTACAGCAGTATTATCAATAGGGCTTCTTTAAATTGAGGACGTTGAGAAAATTCATTTTTATTACATTAAGTTTTGCCATCCTGGGTCTTCTGACCGTCCCGGCTTATTCTGCCGACCAGAATCAATGCATCTCGTGCCACGTAAAGTTCAAGGAGCGTGCCAAAAGTGTCCATGCGGCTTTGGCATTGGGTTGTGCTTCATGTCACGAATCTGTTGCAGGAATGACTCATCCCGGGCAGAAGGGAAGCGTGAGGCTGATACAGCCTATGCCCGGACTCTGTTACACATGCCACGACGAAGCGAATTTTAAGGGAAAGTATTTGCACACGCCTGTTACTACAGGCATGTGCACGGCCTGCCACGATGCTCACCAGTCAGATTACAACAAAGTACTTTTGAAGGATCAGCCTGGCCTATGTTTCGACTGCCACAAAGAAACGAAATTTAAGGGAAGATCTGTTCATGCGCCGGTTGGAGGAGGTTTGTGTACCGGATGTCATAATCCGCATGCTTCAAACTCCGACAAAATCCTGCTGAGCGACGTACCTGAAGTATGCTATACCTGTCATGACAAGGCACTGTTCACTAAAAAGAACGTTCATGCAGTGGTTTCTATGCCAAATGGATGCAATTTATGCCACAATCCGCATGCGAGTGATACCAAGCCAATACTATTACAGGCAATCGACCCTCTTTGTATAAGCTGCCATTCTACAAAAACAGATGGGCGGCACATTGTATCGCTCCCGGGAAAAAATAAAATCCATCCTCTACAGGGAGCTAAAGATCCTTTATTCCCCGGGACAAAGAAAATCCCTGACCCTTTTAACCCTGCGAAGGAACTGGAAGTGCCTGACCCTGATAATCCCGGCAGGGATATCACATGCGTTACATGCCACAATCCGCATAGCACAGATTTTACGAAACTTTTTCCACAAAGAAATATTTGCGCCAGATGCCATACTTTCTACTAATAAGTTTTTTTGTTGATTTTCAGAGAGTTTTGTCATAAAATTTTGCCGTTCATGGGATGACATATGTTTAGATTACGATTTTCTGTTGCCCTTAAATTTTTGTTTGTTATTTTAATCTTCAGCACACTGATGGCGAGTTGTGCGGGAGCACCTTCGGTGTCTTCTGTATCCCCTAAATCATCAGAGGGAACTTATGCCTGGCCGCCTCCACCGGCGCCGGCGCGAATCAAATGGGTCCAGCAATGGTCGAATAAATATGATTTTGGAAAACCCAGCCAGGTTATGGAGTTTCTTATCGGAACAGAAAGAGTTGAAGCATTGAGAAGACCAAACGGCGTTGTTGTAGACGCATCCGGCAATATCTACGTTGCCGAGTCTGAAATCCGCATTATATTTGTTTTCGATCGCAATAAAAACACACTGAGATTTTTGGGTATGGGCCGGCTCGGTGGCCCTATCGGACTTGCGATAGACAACAAGAGAGGGATTCTTTATGTATCTGATGCAAGACTAAAAAAAGTCTTTGCGATTAACAAGGATTCGGATAGTGTATTAATGACAATAGGCAGCCCGGCTGAATTCAAGAGGCCGTCCGGAATGGTTTTCGATGATGAGAGAGAAAGGCTGTATGTCGCAGATTCGCAGGACCATGTTGTAAAAATATTTGATAAGGATGGACGAAGCCTCTTCACTATCGGCAGACGAGGTACCGCAGACGGTGAGTTTAACTACCCGAGCTATTTAGCACTCGACAGGAACGGCCGGCTGTATGTTGTCGATTCCTTTAATTTCAGGGTCCAGATTTTTGACCCTGATGGAAATTTTGTAAAGAAATTCGGGAAATTGGGTGATGCTTCCGGTTATTTCTCAAGACCCGCAGGCATAGGAGTAGACTCGGACGGAAATATCTATGTTGTTGATACAGCATTTAATAATTTTCAGATATTTAATGAACAGGGGAGATTGTTGCTTTGGGTTGGACATTCCGGAAGCAGAACCGGAGAGTTTTACCTGCCATCAGGAATGTTTATTGATAAGGATGACAATATATATGTTTCCGACACTTTTAACAGAAGGCTTCAAGTCTTTAAGTATTTAAAAGAATAAATTATTTTCCCGCCAAACCCGATAGGTTTCTCAATTTTTTCTTTAGCAAATCAGTTTTTTATCCATCCCATATTTATACTTTTTGTGTTCAAAATAATATATTATATTAGGAATGATGGGCATTAGAGGACCCTCTATTAGTGAAAAAAATAGGTGTTAACTTATTAATTATAATTATTATCTTATCTGCAGTTATGTCTATCGTAGGAGCTGCCGATGCTCAGATGAGAATGGAGTATCCAAAGCGATTTCGATTTCATGGCCTGGTCGAGTTGACATATCGAATCTACAATGTAGAAACAAGTTTTGATTCCGGTGACAGAGAAGCGGAAACCCGGACCTTTCAGCAATACTACAGGCTCGGGGCTGAGGGATATATTTACCACCCCAGACTTGCAATTTTCAATGCCACTATCCATTATGAAGATACGACTTTTAGAGCTAAGGGTGGTTACGGCAATGAGTCCAGCAACGTTGGCTATGACTTTCTGACCACATTTCTCCCATATCGACCTGTATCTTTAGATATCTATGGCAGAAAGATCAATTACACCGTAGACTGGACTGGCCAGACAGTTGATACGAGTTCTGATTTGTACGGAGTTCGCCTGAGGGTTAAATCGAAGAAGCTTCCTGCAATAAGACTTGAGTACTATCATTACGAGTACGATATATTGCGCTACAGAGATAAGGTTGATACAATTAAACTTGACAGGTACACACTTGACATCCGCGGGTTCTGGAACAGATTTCGAACTAGATACCAGTGTTTTTTTGATATTTCAGATTATTCACGGCCAGATGGTAATTTTTCTGTTCATGATTACAGAATAAATACTCATACTATACTTAGGCATAGTATTTCTCTCTCAAATTACCTGGGTTATCTGAAAAGTGACACATCAAAATATTCAAGTTTGTCAAGTCATCTTGATTTTGGACATGGGAAACGTTTTACCCATTATTACGGGTATGAATACCTTAAATCGGACACTACATATAAGGGGTCGAAAGACCAGGACATCGAAAACAAGGATATAGAATCAACTCGTCAATCTCTGTGGGGTTCGTGGTCTTACAGATTGATGGACCGCTTAAATGCCTCGCTATCCCTTAGATACGGCCGTAATAAAGTTAATGATGAAAAATGGAACACTCAGGGATTTGGTTCCAGCATAAGTTATGGATGGCTCTGGGATGGATTCAATTTCTCTTCATATTACCGATTCTTTCTGCGAAAAGATGAGAGAAGAGGTGATTCTAATGAGCATCGCTTCGAGTTTAACATGTCAACATCAAGAATCAGAATAGGCACACTTTATATGAATTATATATTCTACAGGGCTGAAGATAATTATAAGTATCTTGGAGTTGGGAGTGATGATTTTTTTGATGATCCAGGAAGTATTTTAAAATATGAGTCCACGACCACTGGAAATATTGTTAGGGTGGGAATCAGGGGCAGGTTGCCTGGAAGAACTATGGGAAGATCATATTGGAATGTCGAAGGTCAATATTATAATTCGACTACCAAGGGAAAGCGACCTTTGAGAACAGACATCTTTGATTCTTTTGACTTAGATTTTTTCTCTGATACTGAGCGCTTTCAGGAAGATACTACGCTATTTAGTCTGAGGGGGGATACATCTTATTTTTTCAGGAAAGGCATAACAGCTAATTTGAAAGCAGGATACGACACAGGAGAGACCAAATCAAGGGATAGAAAAAGATACTTTTATGAAGGAAGAATAAACTATCCAATCAAAAGAACATTCTTAGTTTCTGCATTGTGGCGTGAAATATGGCAGGAGCTTCAGGGTTATCCGGACAGGAAAGAGAGTAATTTTGAAATTTCAAGCCGTTATAATAGGGGGAAGGTATTCTTAACACTTGATGGCAGGATCAGAAAAATTGATACCGGCAATAGAGAAAGACTGGACAGAAGACTCGAGCTTAAATTCAGCAGATATATATGATATATCGCAAGCTTAGGTTTTGTTATCCTTTTTTTCTTATTATTTTTTTTTACCTCTTATTGTCATCAGCAGCCTGCGTAAAAGATAATTATCTAAAAAAAGATTCCTATGCACTCACTGCGAATGCTATTCAGTCCTGGCCTGCAGATAATCCGAGGATTCAGCTAATTAAAACAATCTCTGGCCCCGCTGATATAGGAATTCAAAAATCCTGGTTCAGAAAAACAGTAGATACACTTTTTGGCAGAGAAGAATATGTGGAACAGATGTTAAGGCCTTATAGTATATTTGCTGATTCCGATATAATTTATGTCACAGATCCTGGCATTGCCTGTATTCATATATTTGACCTCAAAAGGAAGAAATATTCCCGGATATGCGAGATTGGCGGGGAGAATCTTCTTTCTCCAATCGGCATTACTGTCAATGCAAATGGTGAAATATTTATATCGGACTCTATTCTGAAAAATGTTTTTGTATTTGATAAGGCTGGGAAATATCTGCGCAGCGTAGTCCCACCCGAAGGATTTATAAGGCCGACTGGCATAGCAATCGATGAAGACCGAATCTACGTTGTTGACACTCATAAGCACCAGGTATCAGTATTTTTGCAATCTTCAGGTGCATATCTATTCAGCTTCGGCAGGCCTGGGTCAGATAAAGGGGAATTTAATTACCCGACAAATGTCTGGATTGGCAGGGACAATCGTATATATATAATGGATTCAATGAATTTCAGGGTCCAGGTCTTCAACAAAAATGGAGAATTTCTGTACACTTTCGGTAAGCTTGGAGACGGCTCAGGAAATTTTTCTAAACCAAAAGGAATAGCAGTTGATTCAGATGGCAATATATATATAACTGATGCACATTTTGATAACGTCCAGATATTCGACAAGGATGGCAAATTTCTTCTTTGGGTTGGGAACTCGGGACGCAAGAATGGTGAATTCTTTCTACCGGCAGGAATCTTTATTGACCGTGATGACCGGATTTATGTAGCCGATTCCTATAATAACAGATTGCAGATATTCCAATATCTGAAAAGAGAAGAATAGCAAACTTTATCCAAAAAGCATGATATGAGAAGTGTCATTGCGAGTGCAACAAAGCAATCCCGGCCTTAACAATGAGATTGCCGCGCACCCTTCGGGTGCTCGCAATGACGGAACTATTTATTTGTCATCGCGGGCGACCAGCGGAAGTGCGGCGATCTCGTCTTTTGCCATGAAACATAGAGAGTGCAACATTGTTTCACTCCTCGCAATGACATGACAATCAGACGTTCACTCTTGTTGTCACTGGATTTGGGTTATTATTCTTTTAATAACTTGCTTTTTGGTCGGTATAATTTGTAATTTAAAATTATGCATAAGAAAGGTTTAATAATTTTCAAATCAGCAATCATTGGAGTATATTGTTTGAGTATTTTTGTATTATGCTTTAATGCATATGGGGGAGTTGCAAGTACAAGGCATAATTTATCGGTATCTAACCCTTTTCGTGGTGATGGGGGTGTAATATCCGAAGAGAGTCAGATATGTATTTTCTGTCATACACCACATAATGCTTCTCCTTCATATCCTCTATGGAATCATCAGGTGTCTACCGGAATCACTTATACTGCATATGAAAGTCTTACACTGCAGTCCTACACTCCCGGCAGTGCTCCACCCATTGATGGTTTTTCGAAGCTTTGTCTCGGTTGTCATGATGGAACGATCGCTCTTGGAGCATTAGCGTCAAAGGGCAATATAGCAACTGCGCCTGTCATACTATCGGAAGGTGATTACGGATATTTGGGAACGGATCTCTCGGGAGGCCACCCTATATCTATTGTCTTTGATGCTAATTTAGCCAGTATGAGAAATGATCCTGCACTTGATTTTCCTATGAAACTTAATTGGCCGATAAATGACCCCTATGTGAAACTATATCCTACGCAGGATGGTTACGGTGTGCAGTGTACTTCCTGCCATGATCCCCATGGCGGAAGAGGAATAACCGTAAATGGTGTTCAACCGCCGCCCTTCTGGCGAAAAGAAACCTATGATGATGTATGTTTGGTATGCCATGACGATAATTTTCCTGTTGATATGGGACACGATTACACTCAACCTTGATAATGTATGGGGTCATTACTGTTCAAAATGCCTTTTATGAAGGACTGATGATACCGGATTTAAAAACCGAGATTGCCAGGGGGCTATCGCCCCTCGCAACGACTCGAATAAGTCGTTTTATATTTATTTGTCATTGCGAGCAAAGCGAAGCAATCTCGCATTTTATAGAGATATAATGGAGTAGAAATACCACTTTGAACAAAAAAATAGCATTTATACTCACAGCGCTAATAATTTTGTCATTAGCTGTTTTCGTGATACCGCCATCGGTATACTCGCAGGCATTTAAAGGAGCACACCGAGATAAGACCAAACTGCCAAAAGGCTGCGGAAGTTGCCATAAGGGCCACGGAATGCCGAATACACCTATGCTTCCTGATGAGAGGAATTCTTTCTGCTTCAGATGTCATGGCAATAGTATTCAAATACAAAAATCAAAGCAGACTGGAGATCTGTTAAGGGATTTCAATCAGACAGACCTTCATAGAGAATTTGAAAAACCATATCGACATCCTATTGGAAATAAGCAGGCATACACCGCATCGAGGGTTAGAAAAACATATCCTCAAGCCGACTCATCAATGCCCATGGATGTAACTTGTACGGATTGTCACCATCATCACTATGTAGCAAAAAACAACAAAACATTAGGAATCAAGGGAGTCAATGCTCAGGGGGAAATAGTAGATAATATCCGACACGAATATGAACTCTGTTTTAAGTGTCATGCAGATAATATGAAACTCCCCGGTAATCAGACTAACAAGGCGGATATGTTTGATGTTTCAAACCCTTCATATCATCCGGTGATAGCTCCGGGCAGGAATGATAATGTGCCGAGTCTTATCTTGCCTTTAACGGGATCAAGCATTATCAAATGCACGGATTGCCACAATAATGATGATCCTATGGGACCAAAAGGCCCCCATGGTTCGACATTCAGGTATATTTTAGCGAAGAATTATTCTGGAGTTGATGGTGCTGAAAGTCCCGCTCAGTATTCACTCTGTTACAGTTGTCACAGGAGAACGAGTATCCTTAGCAATGAAAGTTTCTTATTTCATAATCTGCATATTTCCATTGTGGGCACTTCGTGTCGCACCTGCCATAACCCCCACGGCAGCATGCAGTATCCTCATCTCATCCATCTGGACAATTTCTCGGTCACACCCTCAAGCAGCGGCTCCCTGCAATTCAACGATTTGGGTAATCGTTCAGGAGAGTGCTACCTCTCCTGTCATGGCCAAGATCATAATCCGGGCAGTTATCCAGCATCAATAAAACGTCTGACAAATCAGAAATAGCCTGCAGAGTTTGACGAATGAGGGCTTAGAGGTTTATCTCTTTTATTATTAAATTTATAACATTGGGAATTTGTCTTTTAATTTCAGGCGTTAACTCTTCACCTGTTGTCCTGGTGTCCTTCGGAACTACACCAATAAAAACAGCTTCAGGGCATTTGCCGCTGATTTCTATTTGTTCAAGCATTTCCATAAGATGAAATTTATCAATATCGGTTCTGCCGTCAACAGTAACTGGCACCTCATCACGATTAAGACGGACTACAGTACCCGGCTCAGCATCAACCCTGAAAACATCAACAACTAAGAGTTTGTCTTTCCCCTCAACAAATGCCGGAATCATACACGCAGATCCACCAACCTCCAAAAAATCCACATTGTCCGGCAGTTTCATATTCTCAAGAACTTTTGATACGTGATAGCCAAATCCCATATCAGTCGCAAATGGATAACCGCAGCATAAAATCAGAATATTCTTTTTCATTAATTCATTCTCCCTGAAGCATATTTGATCAAATCTTTCATCTCTCTGACGGCGTGTTCCATCCCGGCAAGCACCGCTCTTGAGACAATGCTGTGTCCGATATAAAGACCCCTGATGCCGGGTATCGCAGCTACTTTTGATACGTTGAAATAATTCAGACCGTGGCCGGCATTGACATGAAGGCCTGTATCCATTGCCTGTTTTACTGCTCCGGCTACCCTCTTCAACTCATTCGCCTGTTTTTTCCCTTTTGCATTGGCATAAAGACCGGTATGTATTTCGACCATATCTGCGTCAACCTGTTTTGAGATTTCAATATCATTCATATCCGGATTTATGAACAGGCTGACCGGAATTCCTGCACCCCGGATTCTTCTGACCGCTTCCATGACGACTTTCTTCTGCGACCTGACATCGAGACCGCCCTCTGTTGTCAGCTCTTTTCTTTTTTCCGGTACAAGAGTCACCAGGTCGGGTTTTGTCCTCAGGGCAATGCCTATAATTTCCTTTGTTGCTGCCATCTCGAGATTAAGCTCGACAGGAACAACCTCTTTAAGCAGAGTCAGATCTCTGTCCTGAATGTGGCGTCTGTCTTCCCTGAGATGTACGGTTATTCCGTCCGCGCCACCAAGTATGGCAAGCGTGGCAGCCATAACAGGGTCAGGCTCAATCCCAAGCCTCGCCTGCCTCAATGTGGCTATATGGTCTACGTTAACACCGAGAAACATAATTTAAATCAAATTCCAATGACCAAAATACAAATTACAAATTAATCTCAGCCCCCGTAAAAAACAGCATATCCAAATATTCAGGTTCAGTTATTGAATTATTAAATTATTTATTATTTGAATATTGTAATTTGGTATTTGGTTATTATCCCCATCAGCATATCCTCGGCAGCTGGTCTCCGGAGAGCATTTCCACTATCCTCGTGCCTCCGATGGCTGTCCTCAATAAAACCATGCCTGACGGCGATTTCTTCACTTCTCCGACTATGCAGGCATCTTTGCCTGTCGGGTCTGACTTCATAACCTTCAGAACCGCATCAGCTGCGTCAGCGCTAACTATGGCAATCATGATACCCTCATTGGCCACATACAGAGGGTCCAGACCAAGCAGTTCACAGGCGCCTTTTACACCTGACGGCACCGGGATGGCTTCTTCGTCCAGCATAATACAGCATCCGGAATCCACTGCTATTTCTTTAAGCGTAGTGGCAAGGCCTCCCCTTGTAGGGTCGCGCATCGCATGTATTTTTTTTGTCTTCCTGAGCATCCTGCCGACAAGTCCGCTGAGGGAAGTTGTATCACTCAATATAGGCGGGTTGAACGTAAGACCGTTTCTTTCTCCTATAATGGCTATGCCGTGGTTTCCCACAGGGCCGCTCAGGATGACTTTATCGGAAGGCTTCACCTTAAGGGGCGAAATCTCAACGCCGGGCGCAATAACCCCCACCCCGGAGGTGTTGATGAATATGCCGTCGGCCTTGCCTTTGTTGACCACTTTAGTATCTCCAGCAACTATCTTAACACCTGCCTTCTCTGCAGCAGCAGACATGGAGATGAGGATCCTCTTCAAATCCGATATGGGAAAGCCTTCCTCAAGGATAAGTCCTGTCGTAAGATAAAGCGGCCTGGCCCCAACCATGCAAAGATCGTTGACTGTTCCGTTTACTGCAAGCTCCCCGATATTTCCACCGGGGAAAAAGATGGGTGAGACAACATATGAGTCTGTCGTAAATGCCATCTTTCCTTTACTGATACCCGCAAGCACGGCAGAGTCATTGAGGGCCTTCATCTCGAACTTAGGGACGAAATGCTCCCTTATGAGCTGATACATCAATTTTCCGCCGCTGCCATGTCCGAGAAGAATCCGCTCCATTAGTTCATCCTCCTGAAATTATTCGCTTATTCTAACACATCTTAATGATGCATGGTAATTCTTAAGCTCCCTGCCTGTTTCAGGAGGGGTGGCCGAAGGCCGGGGTGGTATTTTGGAATAATTTATTTTACACCACCACCCCTTATTCCCCTCCTTATCAAGGAGGGGAGCCTGGCACCAGCAGTTCGAAAATCTCCCCCTTACCCCTCTGTGCCATCCTTCGACAAGCTCAGGATGACACAGGCCAAAAGGCTCAGGGTGATGACTGTCATGGTGATCCGTCAATACTTAAGACGGAAGGTCCGTCAATACTTAAGACGGAAGTCGAACCATCTCCCCTTGATCCGCCTCAGGCAAAGAGGTCGGGAGGGCTTTTTTAATTTATGCCTTCATGCCTTTTACCTTTTATACATAGCGCACTAAATAAATGCGCATTACTGACATAGTTATTGCCATCTCCCGTCATTCCCGCAGTCCTTAGGCGGGAATCCAATCTTTTGAAGACATGGATGCCCGACTGATCCGCCTTAGGCGGACGGGCATAACGAATAGGCACTCATAAACAATTACTTATTGCGTTGCGTATAGTAACTATCATCAACATCCGGCGGCAGCCAGATACCCGACAGAAAGAGTGGCAGTTCAGCGGCGCAAACCGGCCCTACCCTCACTCTCCATTCGGTCAATTTAGCTATGTCGTCTTTAATGTGATGGGCTATTCCGGGTATTACCATTTCCCGAGCGGCTGCTTTCCGGTATAATCCTGCTTCATCAAGTGCTTTATGAATTCTCTCTGCCGTCATCGTCTGATAAACCATGGACATATCGACAGTATGTCCGTCCGTATCGGTAAAGAGGACGAAGAACGGGCATATTGTCGTTCCAAGCACCGTCATAAGAACCTGTTCGGTGTATTCGTTATTGCCAGATATCAGGACTAGGGATTCCGGGCTCGGTGCGTTCAGCTCGATAAGACCGGCAAAGCCCGGCCTCGGATGTGTCAGAAGTGGCACTTCAGGCCATAACTCTTTTATCTGAGCAAACGCCTCAAGAGAGTAGCTCATATTTCTGCTGATAAAAGAGCATTTCCGGGGTTTCGCTATTCCCTTGCCAAGCGCTTCTATAAATTTATCGCAGGACGAAAAACCGCACTCAGCACAGTCCTCATCTTTAAGATACCGCCGGAAATCTATCGTATCAAGGTAAAGATCAGCCGGAGCCACATTAATGCTTGATCACTCCGGAGTATTTATAATACGCTGCACAGCTTCCCTCAGTGCTCACCATACAGGCGCCAACAGGGTGCTCCGGAGTGCATGTTTTTCCGAAGAGCCGGCAGTCCGTAGGTATCTTGATGCCCCTTAGCACCTGTCCGCAAAGACAGGCTTTCGGCTCTTTGGAATCCGGCAGTTCAAGATTGAATATGCGGGTGACATCCCACTTTTTAGCGCTCTCCCTGAGTTTAAGACCGCTTCCTGGAATGACCCCTATCCCCCTCCAGTTGGCATCGCAAGTCTCAAAATACTTGTCAATAAGCGACATGGCCTTTGGATTGCCTTCCTTTTTTACTACCCTTGTATACTGTATCTCGACCTCTGCCCTGCCGGACGCAATCTGGTCGAGCAGCATCATTATAGCCAGCAGGATGTCCTCCGCTTCAAAACCTGTTACGACCGAGGGTATCTTGTAGTCGGAAGCAATGAATTCATAGGGCTCTGTTCCTATAATCGTGGTGACATGGCCAGGCAGGATCAAGCCGTCGATCTTTAAATCAGGAGAGTCGAGAAGGGCTTTAAGGGCCGGCGGCACTATCTTGTGTGCGGAATAGATGTAAAAATTATCCGCTCCCGTTCTCTCCGCCTCAAAGAGGGTTCCGGCAATCGAAGGTGATGTTGTTTCAAAGCCTGTCGCAAAGAAAATAACTTTTTTATCTTTATTCTCATGAGCGATCTTCAGGGCGTCCATGGGAGAATAAACTATTGTTATATGAGCGCCCTCGGCCTGTGCATGAAAAAGAGACTGTTTGGTTCCGGGCACCCTCATCATATCCCCGAAAGTCGTGAGCAGGCATCCATCCATATTGGCGATTGCGATGGCAGCGTCAACGTCCTTTATCGGTGTGACACAGACAGGGCATCCGGGACCGCTTAAGAGACTGATCTCTTTCGGGATAACGTCCCTGATGCCGTGCCTGAAGATGGCAACAGTATGAGTCCCACAGACCTCCATAAGCTTGATCGGTTTTCCGATCTTATCCGTCAGTTTATTAATCGCAGCCGATATTTTTTTCATTTCAGTCTCCTTCAGGAAGATAATTTACCAATAAATTCGAAATTCTAATATCTAAATTCTAAACAAATTCAAATACCGAATACCAAAAACACAAAACTATTCCAGGTTTAGGATTTAGTTTTTTTGAATGTAACATTTGTTTAGTATTTAGTATTTAGGATTTCGCATTTGCCTTTATAGCAGTCCTGCCTTTATCCTTTCCCTTATTATATAGGCCTGGCCGAGGGATACTGCGGCGTCATTGGTCGGGACCTTTTCATGTATGTGAACATTCAGTCCGGCTGAGACCAGTCTTGCAACAGTTCCCCTTAGCAGATACATATTCTGGAAAACCCCCCCGCACAGGACAATATCCCTTATCGAATGCAATGCCGAGAGTTTTTCCACAACCCTGACGATCGACGTCAGGAAGGTATTGTGCAATTTAGCCGAGATGACTCCCTTTTCTTCGCCTGAAACAATGTCATCCATAATACCCAGCACCGCATGAGAAAAATCAATCTCCATGCGCTTCCTGAATTTAATGTCAACAGGATAATCACTATCTATGCGGGGCGCTGCAATTGCTTCGAGTGCGATTGCAGGCTCACCCTCAAAAGTGCTTTTGTCGCATAGCCCTATCATGGCGGAAATCGCGTCGAACAGCCTTCCGGCGCCTGATGAAAGCGGAGAAAACTGTCTGGCATCTGCTATCTTCAGAATATCCTGAATCTTTTCAGTACCGTACCTTTCAACAAAGCCTATCGATTTAAGATATTTAAGCGTTTCATCCCCGACAGCTTTACGGATATAACTTACCGCTATCCTCCAGGGCTCTTTCACCGCTGCCTCTCCTCCGGGAAGAGGGATATATGATAAATGCCCTGCCCTGATACACTCTTTTGTATCGGCGATCAAAAATTCGCCACCCCAGAGATTGCCATCGTCCCCGTAACCCGTACCGTCAAAAGCCACGCCTATAACCTTCTCCTTCATTCCCTTTTCAGCCATTACGGATGCAACATGCGCATAGTGATGCTGTATGGCGGTCTTCTTAATGTTTTTCTGCCGCAATGCCCATTGTGAAGAAAGGTACATGGGATGAAGATCATAGGCAAGCGCCACGGGATTTACCCTGTAGACCGATTTAAGGTTCCCCAGACTTTCTTCAAAGAACTGAAGTGTCTCGAAGTTTTCCATGTCTCCGATATGCTGACTGGGAATTGCAAAACTTCCCTTTGTCAGAGTGAACACATTCTTTATGTCAGCTCCGCAACCCAGTACTTCAGGACCGTCATCATGCAGAGGAATAGGGTCAGGCACATATCCCCTCGAACGGCGAATGAAGGCGGGGGTATCAGGTATAGCAGAATTCGTGGAGGATGAGGTAATCTTTCCTTCCGTACCTCCGTTTCTCCGCTTCTTCATGTCTCCGCGTCTGCGCACATCTTTCTCGTCCATTCCCCCGATTCCCATCATCCTGACAACCGAATCGTCCGCCCTCATGAAAATATCCCTGTTATGCATGAGAAATGCATCGGCGATCGACGACAGTTTTTCGAGAGCTTCGTTGTTATCGATCACAATAGGCTCTTCCGAAATATTTCCGCTTGTCATGACAAGGGCTTCGAAGTTGGGGCTCGCGGTATTATCCAGATTCACCTGCGCGGTCCCTCCCTTGCCATGGGAAGGCGAAGATGCAACAGGATAATAGAAAAGCAGGTAGTGCAGAGGTGTATAAGGGAGCATAAAACCTATGCAGGGGTTATTCGGGGAGACGGCTTCGGGAAGATTGTTTGGCAATTTATTCAGAAGCACAATCGGCCTTTCATGGGAAAGCAGGAGAGCCTGCTCGTCATTCGAAACCTCGCAGTATTTCTTAACAGTAGCCACATCAGGAGACATGAGTGCAAAAGGCTTATTGCTCTTCCTCTTCTTCAACCTCAGCCTGGTCACTGCTTCCTCATTTGTTGCGTCACAGGCTAAATGGAAACCGCCCAGGCCCTTGATGGCAACTATTCTACCCTCCTTTAAAAGCCTGATAGTCTCTTCTATGGGATCTGTTTTCTTGCCTTTTAACTTTTCACTTTTAACTTTCAACTTTACCTGCGGTCCGCACACGGGGCATGCGTTAGGCTGAGCATGAAATCTTCTGTTGGCAGGGTCACCGTACTCCTTCTCACAATCAGGACACATCCTGAACACAGCCATTGTGGTATTCGGCCTGTCATAGGGAACGGATTTTGTAATCGTATATCGTGGCCCGCAGTTTGTGCAGTTTATGAAAGGATAAAGGTACCGCCTGTCATTTCTGTCCAGCATCTCCCTGAAACAGTCAGGGCATATCGAAACATCGGATGAAACAAGCGTGAAACTCCCTTCATCCTCGCTCTCCCTTATCTGAAAGTCTTCATAGCCAAAATAAGGCATCGCAATGGTTTCGATGTTCATGATCTTTGAGAGCGGAGGAGCATCTCTGGAAAGCCTGTCGATAAAGGAAGGGGTTTTGTCCCCTTCGACCTCAATTGTGACACCTTTTGAGGAATTTATGACGTAACCTTTAAGGTCAAGTGATCTGGCAAGGTTATAGACGAAAGGTCTGAAACCGACGCCCTGGACTACACCTGTGATCAATATTTTTGTCCTAACAGACTTCATAAGGTCCTTCTATGTTCCACTACAAACAGGCAATGTAATTATCCGCCCGACAATTCGCAGAACGGACGACCGGATAATCCGGAAACTCTCAACGGATTACCCTTTCCCTCCAAATAGACTGCGGACAAGCAAGCCGGGCAATGACGCTTTGTTTATTATGCAACGTTTGGGATAAAAATAGCGCTACTTTTCTAACGAGTTAACCCGAAATCTGCATTCGAAAAGTGCAGATGTTGCAAGAAAAATTATTTTTCGATACCTCAGTGTACCTTGAACCGATGGTTTCATGAATATTTATCAAAAGAGCAAAAAAAGATATTATAATCAAATCATCGAGTTAAATAATTTTTTGAACAATATCTGCACTTTTCGGGTTAAATGAAGTTTTGAGAAAAATCTGCGACAGAGGTTACTTCACCAGGGACGTCAGCCATTCTGTCCACTCACTTATCCCCTCACCTGTCCTGCAGGAAACCTCGAATATCTTAAGTTTCGGATTCAGGGATAACGAATCTTTCCTGATCTTGCCTATATCGGCATTTGTATAAGGCAGCAGATCGATCTTGTTAAGGATAAGGGCTGAGGACTCCTGGAACATCAAGGGATACTTAAGGGGCTTATCGTGGCCTTCTGCAATGCTTAGAAGCATAACCTTCATATGTTCACCAAGGTTAAACTCTGCGGGACATACAAGATTGCCGACATTCTCTATAATGAGCAGGTCAAGTTCTTTAAGAGGCAGATCGTTCATTGCCTCCCGAACCATATTCGCATCAAGATGGCAGCCTCCGCCGGTGTTGATCTGAACTACCGGAGAGCCAAGGTTGTATATACGCTGAGCGTCGTCAGTTCCTGCAATATCACCTTCAATTACGCCTATCTTTAATCTGTCCCTGAGGTCTTTAATTGTATTCTCGAGAAGAGACGTCTTGCCTGCTCCCGGGCCGCTCATGAGGTTAATTACATATAACCCCCCTTCCTCAAATACCTTTTTATTTTCAGCAGCGATCCTGTCATTCGCCTCCAGAATATTCGTAATAACCTTGACCTTCACTCTGTCAGACCTCCTTCAGACGATTTTTTAGAGTCCGTGCAAATATGTAGTTTTCTGAAAAAGCCGTCATTCCCGCGAAGGCGGGAATCCACCCTTCGACAAGCCTTCGGCGTGAGCTCAGTCGAACGCTCAGGGTGACAAGAATGTCATGGTGATCCGTTAATACTTAAGACGGATGTCGAACCATGGATCCCCCGGTCATCCGTCTTAAGTATCGACGGACGGAGGATGACTAACACTAAGCCTATGTAGATACACTATATTTATGCTACGCCTTAAAATCAAAATTCAGGATACTTCTATCTCGTCGACATTCAATTCGCGACCCGACTCAACCTTGAAAGATGAGCTCCCGCAAAGAGGGCATAAGACAACATAAGCCTCATCAACTGTAAAATTCCTGTTGCAGCTTTCGCAGAAACCGCTGACCGGGATCTGTTCTATAGTAAGGCTGGCCTTTTCAGCGATGGTGCCCGTCTTTAATGCCTCAAAGGCAAATAGAAGGGAATCGGCAACGATGCCGGAAGCAGCCCCTATTTTTACTTTAATCGAATCAATGCTCTTGTAACCCTGTTTTTTACAATTATCGATAGCTATTTCGAGCATGCCCTGGGCAATGGAGACCTCATGCATCCGGCTCTTTTGACAACCTCTCTTTTTCCCGTTCGTAAGCTTCCTTGCCCGCATCGATAGCTGAGGAAATCATGGTCTTTTTATCTTCATAAATCTCTTTGCCTTTATCGATTCCGCCCGTCACCCTGGTTTTCACATCACCCACATAATCCATGGCTTTTTCTTTCACATCGTCGGAAAGCTCTCTTATCTTCTGCCTCGTTTCACTGCCCGACTGCGGGGCCAGAAGCAGAGCGAAACCCGCTCCTACAATACCGCCGAGTAAAAAAGAAAGAACAACGCCTCCCATGCTGTATCCGCACTCTTCTCTCATTTCCTGCCTCCTATCCTCGAAAAAAGATTACTCAATAAATATACAAACCCAGTCTTGACCCCTTCCCTTAATCCGGACACTGTAATGAATGCCGAAGTTACCACGTCCTCTACCAAAGTGCTGGCCCGCTTCACAGTTAACCCCACATTCTTGACAGACCCGGAGAGTGTCTTTACATCCTCTGTCACATCATTCAGTCCGTCTGTAATGTTTCTGAGACTTCTCAGGGTATACTGCAGTTCTTCAAGTGTAGGTTTCAGCGACTCTTCAGTAGTCTTCAAGAACTCATTCAGACTGCGTGCAGTCTTTCTAAGTTCAAGAATAAGCAGGATAAGAAAACCCGCTGTCACAATTACTGCAATACCTATCAATGTCAGCCATAAATTTTCCATGTTTAATGTGACTATTATAACAGAAAGGATAGCAAAAGTTAATGTCACCACTGAAAAAAAGCTTGATTCCCTGATAAGGCTGGAGGAGAAAGATTTTTTGTTATCAGAGCAAACTAAATATACCTGTCATGCCCGAAGTCATTAGTCGGGCATCCATTCTTTGTTTAAATTGGATTCCCGCCTGCCAGACTGTGTCACAATTACCTATCACCACTGAATTTATAGAGCCTTTAATATTAAACATTCCTTTTGTCCTGTTTTTCTGAACTTTACTCCCATTGTTTTATCGAAAGCAGGCTTCTTTCACCTGATAATTATATAGAGGGCACCTGTGCCTGTATTTTTTCATGCAATCATCCCAAGGCTGCCATCATTCCGGATATCC
>Ga0208244_100958_pt1 | contig 19921 bp, 22 predicted proteins | sample SubbioCR12Aug_5A_FD_184828 | JGI IMG/M metagenome (GOLD analysis project Ga0208244, IMG submission 184828) | Serpentinite rock and fluid subsurface biosphere microbial communities from McLaughlin Reserve, California, USA - CR12Aug_5A (SPAdes) | ecosystem: Environmental > Terrestrial > Deep... | reverse complement strand
CGTCTTTCTCTTCGTGCGTCAGGCCAGCAAGGTCGGGCAGTCTTTCCATGCCCAACCTTATCGGCCTGCCTATCCCGTTCTGAAACCCAGATCAGAGGCCCTTTCATGGGGTACCTGAACAGTTACGACGAAACTTCCTATCAACCTCAATGACCTGCTGCGCCAGCGCACGGTCGAGGGCGAGCGCATCGAGTACAAGACCGGATGGAACCCGGACGTGATCATCCGCACCCTGTGCGCCTTTGCTAACGACTTCGAAAACCTCGGCGGCGGTTATGTGGTGATCGGGCAGGACTGCGACGCCAATGGCCAGCCGGTATTCCCGCCAGTGGGTTTGCCGGACAACCAGTTGGACAAGATCCAGCGGGAACTGCTGGCGCACTGCCAGTTGATCCAGCCGCCGTATTTCCCAGTCTTGAGCGTGGAGGAAGTTGAGGGGCGCAAGCTGATCGTACTGTGGGCACCGGGCGGACAGAACCGTCCCTACAAAGCTCCGGAAGCCGTCACCTCCAGGAAAAAGACGTGGCACTATTACATCCGCCGCTACAGCAGCACGGTGGAGGCCAAGGGCGACACCGAGCAAGAATTGTTGAGTCTGGCCGCCAAGGTGCCATTCGACGACCGCTACAACCAGTCGGCACGGATCGACGATCTGTCCAAACCCCTGATGCAGGCATTTTTACAGGAGGTGGATAGCGCATTGGCGGCGGATGCGCCCGGGTTGTCGGTGGAGGCGTTGGCGCGGCAGATGAACGTGACGGGCGGGCCCACCGAATCACCGTGGCCCAAGAACGTGGGCCTGCTGTTTTTCAATGAAACACCGGAGCGGTTCTTCCCGGGTGTGCAGATCGATGTGGTCTGGTTTCCCGAAGGCGCGGGCGGTGATCGTTTCGAAGAAAAGATTTTCAAGGGTCCGCTGGCGCGGATGGCGCGCGAGGCCTTGAGCTACATCCAGCGCAACTACCTGCGCGAGACGGTCATCAAGCACCCGGACCGCGCCGAGGCCACGCGGGTCTGGAACTTCCCCTATGCTGCCATCGAGGAAGCCTTGGTCAACGCGGTCTATCACCGGTCCTACGAAGAACGCGAGCCCATTGAGGTGCGCATCAGCAACGAAGAACTGGTCATCTTGAGCTTCCCCGGCCCGGATCGGTCGATCCGGCTGGAGGATTTTCAGGCGGGGCGTATTGTCAGCCGCCGCTACCGCAACCGGCGGATTGGGGAGTTCCTCAAGGAGCTGGAGATGACCGAAGGGCGCTCCACCGGCATCCCGAAAATTCTGAAGGAAATGGCGGCCAACGGCTCGCCCGCGCCGCTGTTCGAGACGGACGACGACCGCCTCTCGTTCGTGATCAGGCTTCCGCGCCATCCCTTGTCCCTTGTCCCGACAGTTGGAGGGGGGGAAGTCACAGGGGAAGTCACAGGGGAAGTCACAGGGGAAGTCACAGGGGAAGTCGAACGCCTGTTGCGCGCCGTGGTTGGCGAGATGTCTCGGCAGAAAATCCAGTCTGCGCTTGGTCTGAAAGGAGAAGATCACTTCCGCACGGCCTACCTCAAGCCGGCTTTGGAGATGAGGGTGGTCGAGATGACGCTGCCTGACAAACCAACCAGCAGCAACCAGCGCTATCGCCTGACTGCCCTTGGGCGGCACTGGCTGGATACGCATCCCGGTGGCGGCGCAGGTTAAAAACCGGATGAATGAGCCATGACCGTTGAGTCACTTCCCAACTCCACCCGCCTCGCCCGCCAGCGCTGGGAGTCCATCCCCGCCGATATCCGCCAGCGCCTGCTGGCCAATGTCTGGTGCGGGCAATGCCGCCACGAGGTGACGATCACCAATTTCACCGGGACCATCAAGGATGGCAACCTGCTGTTGGTCGGCAAATGTGCCGAGTGCCACAGCGACGTGGTGCGAGTGATCGAGGGGGCGTAAGTTCAATGCCGCAGAACTACGCAGCATTACTCATTGGCCCCAATAGCGAGTCGTTCGATAGTAAACTGCACGCCACCAACAATTTCATCAGGCTCTCCACACGGAGAGTCCGCTTTTTGGCACGAGAAAATCCATGGCGTACCGCCGCGAAATTGACCGATTCGGGTTGCTCCGACCCGGCTTTTAGTCTCTAATAACGCGGTCATTCCTTTCGCAGACAGGCTCCGTGCAGGTTTTCGCCCTCGGCATCAACCACCATACCGCTCCGCTCGATATCCGTGAGCAGGTGGCGTTCGACCCGGCGCAACTGACGCAGGCGCTGCATGACCTGTTGCGCGGGCGGCCGGTGCGCGAGGCGGCGATTCTGTCGACCTGCAATCGCACCGAGCTGTATTGCGCCACGACCGAGCCGGCCGCCGCCATCCACTGGTTGGCCGAATATCACGCGCTGTCGGCGCGGCGCATCGATCCCTACCTGTACCAACATCCGCAGAAGGACGCCGTGCGCCACATGTTCCGCGTCGCTTCAGGGCTCGATTCGATGGTGCTGGGCGAGCCGCAGATTCTCGGCCAGATGAAGCAGGCGGCGCGTGCCGCGGAAGAGGCCGGGACGCTCGGCGCCTTGCTCAACAAGCTGTTCCAGCGCACCTTCGCCGTGGCGAAAGAAGTGCGCTCGACGACAGCCATCGGCGCCAACATCGTGTCGATGGCCGCGGCCGCCGTGCATTTGTCCGAACGTATTTTTGAGCGTCTGGCCGATCAAAGCGTCTTGTTCATCGGCGCTGGCGAGATGATCGAGTTGTGCGCCGCCCACTTTGCCGGCGGCAAGCCGAAGCGGCTGACCATCGCCAACCGCACGCCCGAACGCGCCCGGCCGATTGCCGAGCGCTTTGGCGGCGACGTGTTGCGGCTCGATGAAGTAGGTGAGCGGCTCGCCGACTACGACATCGTGGTGTCCTGCACCGCCAGCGCCTTGCCGATCCTGGGTTTGGGCATGGTCGAACGCGCGCTGAAGGCGCGCCGCCATCGGCCGATGGTGATGGTCGATCTGGCCGTGCCGCGTGACATCGAGGCCGAGGTGGGAAAACTCGACGACGTGTTTCTCTACACTTTGGATGACCTGGGGCAGATCGTCGAATCAGGCCAGGAGTCGCGCCAGGCGGCGATTGTCGATGCCGAGGAAATCATCACCCACCGTGTCGATGACTTCATCCACTGGATGGATTCGCGCGAGACGGTGCCGACGATTCGCGCCTTGCGCGATAGCGCCGAGCGGGCGCGTCGCCACGAACTGGCACACGCGCTGAAACTGTTGCAGCGTGGTGACGATCCGGCGCAGGTGCTCGATGCCCTGTCGAAAGGCTTGACCAACAAGCTGCTCCATCCGCCGACGCAGGCGCTCAACCTGGCCGAGGGCGCGGAGCGCAACGAAGTTGCGCAGGTCATTGCCCGCATCTGGCACCTTAATTCCGAGAAGTAGCGTGCCGATATCTAGCGCGCCGCAGTCCCGCGGTGCGCTTTTGCCTATTGAAAATCCATGAAAACCAGCATCCGTCACCGCCTGGAACAACTTGCCGACCGGCTCGCCGAACTCGATGCCCTGCTGGGCGCCGAGGCGGCGACGCGCGACATGGAAAGCTTCCGCCGCTTGAGCCAGGAACGCGCCGAGATTGCCACGGTGGTTGATCTGTTCGCCGCCTACCGCCAGGCCGAGGCCGACCTGGCCGCTGCCGCCGCCATGGAAAGCGATGCCGAGATGCGCGAATTTGCGAAGGACGAAGCCGCCGCCGCGCGGGCCGTCATGGCGGGTCTGGCGGACGATCTGCAACGCGCCCTGTTGCCGCGCGACCCGAATGACGACAAGAGCATCTTTCTCGAAATTCGCGCCGGCACCGGCGGCGACGAATCCGCCCTGTTTGCCGGTGACCTGTTCCGCATGTATGCGCGCTGCGCCGAAAAGCACCGCTGGAAAATCGAGGTGGTTTCGAAAAACGAGTCCGACCTGGGCGGCTATCGCGAGATCATCGCGCGGATCGAAGGCGCCGGCGCCTATGCCAAGCTCAAATTCGAGTCGGGCGGCCACCGCGTGCAGCGCGTGCCGGCCACCGAAACGCAGGGGCGCATCCACACCTCGGCGTGCACGGTGGCGGTGCTGCCGGAGGCGGGCACACTTGACGCCATCGTCATCAACCCGGCCGAGCTGCGCATCGACACTTTCCGCGCCTCGGGCGCCGGCGGCCAGCACATCAACAAGACCGATTCGGCGGTGCGCATCACGCATCTGCCGTCGGGGCTGGTCGTCGAGTGCCAGGACGACCGCTCGCAGCACCGCAACAAGGCGCAGGCCCTGGGCGTGCTGGCCGCGCGGTTGCAGGACATGCAGGTGCGCGCACAGCAGCAGCAGATCGCCAGCACGCGCAAGAGCCTGATCGGCAGCGGCGATCGTTCCGAGCGCATCCGCACCTACAACTTCCCGCAGGGGCGCGTGACCGACCATCGTATCAACCTGACGCTCTACAAGATCGACGCCATCATGGCGGGCGATCTCGACGAGTTGATTGCCGGGCTGAATGCCGAACACCAGGCGGAAATGTTGGCCGAACTGGCGCAATGAGCACAGTTGCGGAGGCTCTGGTCGCGGCGCGCCAGCGAATTTCCGCCGCCGAGGCGCGGCTGTTGCTGGAGCAGGTTTTGAGCCGGTCGGCCGCATGGCTGGAAGCCCATCGCGAAGAGGCGTTGGCGCCGAGCCAGCTGGCTTTGTTCAACGCGCTGGTGGAGCGCCGTGCGACGGGCGAGCCGGTGGCCTACCTGATCGGTCGCCGCGAGTTTTACGGCCGCGATTTCACGGTGAGCCCCGCCGTGTTGATTCCGCGTCCCGAAACTGAATTGCTGGTTGAGCTTGCCGTCGCAAAAGTCGGCGCTGGCGAGACGGCGCATATTCTTGACCTGGGCGCCGGTAGCGGCTGCATTGCAGTGACGCTGGCGCTGGAATTGCCGCTGACGCGCGTGATTGCGTCGGATGTTTCTCCAGACGCGCTCGTCGTGGCACGGGACAACGCGGCGCGGTTGGGCGCCCCGGTCGAATTTGTCGAGAGCGACTGGTTTGCGGGATTGCGCGCGGAACGCTTCGATCTCATTGTCGCCAACCCGCCCTATGTCGCGTCCGGCGATCCGCACCTGGCGCAGGGAGATTTGCGTTTCGAACCGATTGGCGCGCTGACCGATCACGCCGACGGGCTGGCCGCGCTCCGCCATATCGTCGCCACCGCGCCGCACTGGCTGAAACCCGGCGGCGGGCTGTTGTTCGAGCATGGTTACGACCAGGCGCGAGCCGTCAGGGAGTTGCTCGCCGCCGCCGGGTTTGCCGACATCGAACAGCACCGCGACCTGGCTGGCGTTGTCCGCGTCAGCGGTGGTAGAATGTCCGACTAAATCCGTAAACTACTGTAAGGAGCCCACCATGAATGCCAAAGAGAAAATCCATCAAACCGTGACCGAAAACCCCGTCGTGCTCTACATGAAGGGCACCCGGCAGTTTCCGCAGTGCGGCTTTTCGGCCAAGGCGACGCAGATTTTGAAGGCCTGCGGCGTCAGCTTCGTCGATGTGAATGTGTTGGCCGACCCCGAAGTGGTCCCGGCGTTGAAGGAATATGCCGACTGGCCGACGATTCCGGTGCTTTACGTCAAGGGCGAATTCATCGGCGGCTGCGACATCATGACCGAGATGTACCAGGCCGGCGAATTGCAGCAGAAGCTGGCTGACCTCAGCGCAGTTCAGCATTAAGCTGCGCGATCATCCTGCGCGCTTGGCCGAGGTAGCCGGCGCCGAACAGGTTGAAATGGTTGAGGACGTGATACAGGTTGTAAAGCGTCTTGCGTGTTTCATAGCCCGGGTCGAGCGGCCAGGCGGCGCGGTAGGCGGCGTAGAACGACTCGGGAAAGCCGCCGAACAGTTCGGCCATGGCGATGTCCGCTTCCCGGTCGCCGCGATAGACGGCCGGGTCGAAGATGACCGGCGTGCCGTCTTCTAGTTGAGCGGCATTGCCCGACCAGAGGTCGCCGTGCAGCAGGCTGGGCTGCGGACGGTAATCCAGGAACAACGCCGAGAGACGCTCGGCAATTTTTTCGCCCTGATCGCGCAAGTCCCGTTCCATGCCGTTCGCGCTGGCCAGGGCAAGCTGCGGTCGCAAGCGCTCGGCGGAGAAAAAACCAGCCCAGGTGCGCTGACTCTGATTGGACTGCGGCGTGCCGCCGATAAAGTTGTCGCGCGGCCAGCCGTAGGTGGCGTCGGCCGCTTCACCGCTTTCACGATGCAGCCGGGCCAGGGCCTCGCCCAGCGCGGCCCCGCCAGCGTGATCAAGGCTGCACAGTGTCAGGTACTCAAGGATCAGGAAGGCCTGCCCTACCGCCGTCCCGCCAGCGCCGACTTTTGGGACGCGCACCGTGCTGGTGGCCTGAAGGGCCTTCAGCCCGTCCGCTTCGGATTCAAAAGATGCCGCTGCGACGGCCGTGCCGGTCTTGACGAAAAAACGCCGCTGGCCATCGTCCAGCCGCCAGGCGTCGTGGATGCAGCCGCCGCCGACCGGCTGCGCCGTGTTGACAGGGAACGGCTGGCCGGTCGCGGCCTCGATGGTGGTGGCGATGGCCTCCGCCAGCGCGGGCGGAAGCGGCATCAAGGACCGACCAGCAACAGATTCGTATGCGACAGCCGCTGGGCCAGCACGAGCAGAAAACTTTTGTAGAAATGCATGCGCGTGGCGTCGGAGGCGTGGCGCAAGGACTGGCCGGGAATGATGACGATGCGCGCGTTGGTCTGTGCGACGACATCGGCGCCGCGATGCGGATGACGGCGATCGATCACGGCGATCTCGCCGATCACTTCGCCGCGCCCCAACACGCCAAGGACATGATCCTGTTTGGTGATGCGAATTTCGCCATCGAGGACGAAGCAGAAATGGTCGCCGGGTTCGCCGTCCTTCATCAGCCGGGTGCTGGCGGCGATTTCCTCCCAGCGGGCAAAGCGAACGATCTCCCAGATTTCGACATCCGAGAATTCCTCGAAGAAATTCAGCGCGCGCAGGCCCTCGAATTTTTCGCTGTCGGGCGTTTCCTGTTGGCGCGTGGTTAGCTGGCGGTTGCGAAACGCCTGCGCCAGATCGTGCGCAAACTCCGCCCAACCGGCGTAGCGATCGGCAAGTTCCTTCTGCATGGCGCGGGCGACCAGCGTGTCGAGCGCCACCGGAATTTCACTGCGGAAAGTCGAGGGCGGCGGCGGCTCGATATTGCAGATCTGATAGATCATGCCAAAGTTGCTGCTCGCCTGGAAAGGCAAGCGGCCCGACAGCAACTGGTACATGACGACGCCCAGCGAATAGATGTCGGTCTGGTGGTTGAGCGTCTGTTCGCGCACCTGCTGCGGCGACATGTAGGCGGGCGAGCCGACGCCGACGACCTGGGTCTGTGTTTGTTCGGCGCTTTGCTGCATGCAGGCGCCGAAATCGGAAAGCTTGATTTCGATGTCGCCGTCCGGGCGGCGCGCATCGAGCGACTGGGCCAGCAGCAGGTTGGCGGGCTTGATGTCGCGGTGGGTAATGCCCAGGCGGTTGGCATATTCAAGCGCCCGCGTGCACTTGAAGATGATCTCGACCACGCGCTCGATCGGCAGCAGCCGTTCGCGGCCGCAAAATTGCTCGAGCGTGCCGCCCGGCACGTATTCCATGACGATGTAACTTTCATCCTCACTGACCACTGCATCGAAAATCTGCACGATGTGCGGATGCGCCAGCTTGCCGGCGAGCGAAGCCTCGTTGAGCAGCAGGTGGCGGAACAACTTGCCGCGCTTCTTGTCCGCGAGGATTTCGGGAAAGATCAGCTTGACCGCCACCTCACGCTCGGCAAAGGGGTCGTAGGCCAGATAAACCGTGGAAGTGGCGCCATCGCCGAGCTTGCGAATGATTTCGTACTTGCCGCCGATCTTGTCCATGGTGCTCCCCAGTCTATGCTTCTCCGAGCGTCGCGCGCCAGCGGGCGATGGCGGCCTTGACCTGATTTGGCGCCGTGCCTCCCAGGTGATCGCGGGCGGCCAGCGAACCGGCGACCGACAGCACGGCGAACACATCGTCGCCAATCAGTGGCGAAAAGCTTTGCAGTTCGGCGAGTGACAGTTCCGCCAGCTCACAGCCTCGCGTTTCAGCCGCCCGCACGGCGCGTGCCACGGCCTCGTGGGCGTCGCGGAACGGCAGGCCGCGCTTGACCAGATAGTCGGCCAGATCGGTGGCGGTGGCATAGCCCTGCTTGAGCGCGGCGGCCATCGCTGTTGCTTTAACCTGAATTCCCGGCGCCATGGCGGCGAAGATGCGCAGCGTGTCGACCAGGGTATCCGCCGTGTCGAACAGCGGTTCCTTGTCTTCCTGGTTGTCCTTGTTGTAGGCGAGCGGCTGGCCTTTCATCAGGGTCAGCAGGCCCATCAAATGGCCGAACACGCGGCCGCTCTTACCGCGCGCCAGTTCCGGCACGTCCGGATTTTTCTTTTGCGGCATGATCGACGAACCGGTGCAGAAGCGGTCGGCCAGGTCGATGAAGCCGACGCGCGGGCTCATCCAGAGAATCAGCTCTTCCGAAAAGCGCGACAGATGCACCATCACCAGCGCAGCGGCGGCGCAGAATTCGATGGCGAAGTCGCGGTCGGACACGGCATCCAGCGAGTTCGCGCAAATCCCTTCGAAGCCGAGTTCGCGGGCGACGAATTCGCGGTCGATGGGAAAGGTGGTGCCCGCCAGCGCGGCAGCGCCGAGCGGCAGGCGATTCACTCGACGACGTGCGTCGGCAAAGCGCTCGCGGTCGCGAGCGAGCATCTCGACATAGGCCAGCAGATGGTGGCCGAAGGTGACGGGCTGGGCCACTTGCAGATGGGTGAAGCCGGGCATCGGCGTTGCGGCATGCATTGTGGCGACATCGAGCAGCGCGCGCATCAGATCGGCCAGCAGGCCGTCCAGCGTGTCGATGGTGTCGCGCAGCCAGAGACGGATGTCGGTGGCGACCTGGTCGTTGCGCGAGCGCCCGGTGTGCAGGCGCTTGCCGGCGTCGCCGATCAGCGCGGTGAGGCGTTTTTCGATGTTGAGATGCACGTCTTCGTCATCCAGATTCCAGACAAATGAACCCGCCGCGATTTCCCCGGCCACCTGCGCCAGGCCGCGTTCGATGGCGGTGAAGTCAGCCTGGCTGATGATGCCTTGGCGCGCCAGCATCTTCGCGTGGGCAAGCGAGCCGCGGATATCCTGCGCGCCTAAGCGTTGATCGAAAAATACCGACGCGGTGTAGCGTTTGACGAGATCGGAAACCGGTTCCGAAAAACGGCCCGACCAAGCCTTGTCTGAGGTGTCTGACATGGGAAATCCGTTGAAATGACTGCCTAATCAGCGAAGTGGCGAGTATACGGGGAAATTTCGCCCGACACGAACCTCAGACGCGCTGCTCGGCCGCCGCGTACACCTCGGCATCCCGGCGCTGACCAACGGCCACGATCAAGATTTCAACCGCTCCCGCGTTCACTTGATAGACGATCCGCGTGCTGCCGGTGCGGATGCGCCGATAGCCGGCCAAGCGACCGGCGAGCGCCTTGCCCAGTTTGTCGGGCTCGCCGTTCTGGATGCGCTGGGTGATGACGTTGAGGACGACGCGGGCCTCGGCCTGGCCGATGGCCCGAAGGTCAACGGCAACGGCGTCGTGATAGATGACGCGCCAAGTCATTGCTCAACCAGGTCGAGGGCGCCGAAGCGTGCCAACATATCCTCGTGGGTGATGACTTTTGCGGGGTCGAAGGTGAGCGCACGCTCGGCCGCGATGGCGTCAATGCGCAAATCTTCCAGTTCGTCCATCAGTGCCTCATAGCGATCGGCAGGCAACAGGACGGCTGTGATTTCGTTGTTCTTGAGAACAACATATTTATCCTGGTCGCCTCGCTCGATGCGCTCGAAAACCTCTTTGGCCCGGCGCTGGATGTCGGTAACGGAAATCGTCTCGTTGGTGCGCAGTTCCATGATGCTCCTCGTTTCGCTAACTATTGTCTGACTATTGTCTGACATGTTTCGCGAAAATGCAAGTGGGTTTTAGTTACGGCCGCTTTCATCGCGTCCCGGTCTGCGGTTTCGTCCGTCGCACCCTGCTGAACGAGGCGCCGATGGCCTTGAACAGTTCCCGTTCATCGGCGGGCATTTTCCTGAAGTAGCCGATGATGAGGTCCTCGTCGGGATCGAATCCCGACGACAGCGCTGGCTGTGCCAGACCTTCCGCCATCGCCATCACCTCATAGACCTTGACCCCCAGAACGTAGGCGATTGAACCGAGCAGTTCCGCGCCCGGCCGGTACTTGTCGGCCTCGATGCGTGAAATGTTGGCGGCGGTGGTGCCGGCTCGATGCGCGAGTTCGTCCTGCGTCCATCCTCTGCGCTTGCGCAACTGCCTGATCGTGATCCCCAGATTCATGGGGCGGAGTCTGTGGCGTTTTTACCAATGACGAAATAATTGATGTGGTAATTTACGTTGACGGAATATTGCCAATAACGTAAGTTACGCCCAGTGATATTCGGAAGGCATGGTGCCGACCGTAATTTTGGGAAGGGTGACGAAATGAAAAAACTGATGGTGATGGCGGCAATGGGCCTGATGTTCGCCGGTTCGGCAATGGCGCAGGGGTATGTCGGCGGCAGCCTCGGCCGGTCGATGACGACGTTCGATGGCACTGATTTCGAACCGTTTCCGGGGGAGACTCATAGCTTTGAAAAAAACAAAACGGCCTACAAGCTCTTTGCTGGCTACAACTTCAACAAGAATTTCGCCATTGAAGGCGGTTACGCCGATCTGGGCAAACCTGCTCAAAATGTTGCCTGGGTTGGTGGATCAGGTAAAGGAGTTCAAAAAGAATCCGCATGGTTCGTTGCGGGCAAGGGAACGCTGCCGATCAACGAGCAGTTCAATCTGTTCGGCAAGCTCGGTCTGACCCAGAACAAGGTCAAGGCCTCCTGGAGCGACACCGATGGCTTCAGTGGCTCGGACTCGAAGAGCCGTAGCGGGGTTTTGTATGGCGTTGGTGCTGAATATAACGTCAGCAAGCAGATCGGCGTCCGGATGGAATACGAGGATTTCGGCAAGTTCGGCTCCCAATTTGTCAACGACACCGGAACCGGGCGTACCAAGACTTCCCTGTGGTCGGTCGGCATGGCCTACAAGTTCTGATCGCCAGCGGATGCGTTGCAAAAAAGGCCGGGCAATGCCCGGCCTTTTAGTCGACAGTTTTCTGGCCGACGCTACTTTTCACTTGCGCCGAAACGCTTTTCGGCAATGGCGTAAACTTCGGCGCGTTCGCGCTTGCCCACGGCGAGCACGATGATCGTGATCTCGCCACGGTCGACCCGATACACCAGCCGATAACCCAATTCGCGTAATTTGATCTTGTAGCAATCCGGCATGCCAACGAGCGCCGATTTCGGGATGCGTGGCTCATCCAGGCGACGCTTGAGCACCTTGAGGAACTGCAGCTGGACGTTGCCGTCCAGCTTGTCCCATTCCTTACGCGCGGCGGGCAGAAACTTGAGCTGATAACTTGGCACGGGCGATGCCTTCAAGTTCTTCGATGGTGACTTTCTCGGCCTCGTCAAGGTGGTTGGTTCGTTCCCTGACGATCTCGGCAAGCCCCAGATCGTCCAGTACGTCCATGATCGCCTCATAGCGACGCGGGGAAACGAGGTAAGCGGTCGGACGATTATGGTGCAGGACAACCACTGTGGCTCCCCCTGCATTGCGAATCACTGCGGAGGGGTTTTTCTTCAGATCGGTAATGCCGACCGAGGCATCTGCTAACAGTGCATCCATAATTGCCACCTCATCCTGGATCAAACAGGGCCGGAATATAGCACGCGGAACTGGTCATATTTTTACTTGGCCCCGGCCTGCGGTTGGGCTCGCCGCAGCTTGCTGAACGACGAGTTCATGGTAATACGAGTCATTGCAGAGGTAAGGTAGATTCCTTACAATGGCGCAATTGATTTAAGGAGTCTGCCCATGCGCACTATTCACGAGGTCGCCACGCTTACATCCAAGGGGCAAATCACGCTGCCCAAGCCCATCCGCCAAGCACTGGGCGTGGGCTTCGGGGGCAAGGTGGCTTTTGATCTGCTCGGCACCCAGGTCATTGTCAGTCGTGTCGAAAATCAGGAACATGAAGATCCGGCCATCGCTGGTTTCCTCTCCTTGCTGGAAAAGGACATTCAGACCGGGCAACACCTCTCTGGTCTGCCGGAAGGGTTGGCGCGTTCGATGCTGGCCGCGCTGAAACAGCCCGTTGATTTCGACGCGGAGATCGTTGGTGATGTCGCGTTGTGATCATTCGCCACGGGTGGGCACTGCTCTACCACGAGTGCCTGATCGAACAACTGCAAAAACTGGAAAGCGCAGCCGTGCGGGCGCGGCGTCGCGACCCGGAGGGATTTGCGGCTAACGCGAATATCAAGCTGTTCAATGCGCTTTCCCGGATGATCCTGGAGACTGTGCCAATTAACCCGAATTGCGAAGAATACCGACAGGGCAATACCCTGGGCAGCGCGTTCCGGCACTGGCGTCGGGCCAAGCTGGGCCGACGGTTCCGGCTGTTCTTCCGGTTTGACACCAAGGCCAGGGTCATCATTTACGCTTGGGTGAATGACGAGCGCACCTTGCGCTCCTCTGGAAGTCGATCCGACCCCTATGCCGTATTCCAGAAGATGCTCGCCTGCGGGCATCCGCCCGATGACTGGGCAGCATTGTTGGCGGCCAGTTCCGCAACATGGCAAATATCCGGGAAAGCCTGATGCCACCCCACCTGCCCGATTTCCGCAATCTGGGTGTCTGGCTGCGCGTGTTGCTGGTGGCGAACGGTTTTATGCTGGCGGCGGCGCTCGCCGGCAATCGCACGCTGGCGGCGTTGCCGCGCGAAATGGGCGAGTTGGCGGCGTTGGTGGAGCCGGCCCTGCTGCTTAGCTTGGCGGTGTTGTATGTCCTTTCCCCGTTTCTGCAGCGACTGCCGGCGCGCCTTGCGGGCACGGCGGTGGTCATGCTGGCGGTGGCGGCGACGGCCGGCGTGGGTGCGCTGCTGGCGCAGGTGCTCGGCGGCGGCGAGAGCTGGCGCGCGCCGCTGGCGGCCGGCGTGCTGGCGCTGGGCATGCTGCTGTGGTTCGATCTTTCCGCCCGTGCTTATGCCCCGGCGCTGGCCGAGGCCAAGCTTTCGGCGCTGACGGCGCGCATTCGCCCGCACTTTTTGTTCAACAGTCTGAATGCCGTGCTCGGTGTGATCCGCGATGACCCGCGGCGGGCCGAGGCGGCGCTGGAAGAGTTGTCAGAATTGTTCCGCGCCCTGATGCAGGACAACCGCGAACTGGCGCCACTCTCCGATGAAATTGCCCTGGCGCGCAAATACCTGGAAATCGAACACCTGCGGCTTGGTGAGCGGTTGCGGGTGAAGTGGGAGGTGAGTGACTGCCCGCCCGATGTCCTGGCGCCGCCTTTGCTGTTGCAGCCCCTGATCGAGAATGCCGTGTATCACGGCATCGAGCCGGCGCCCGGGCCTGCCGAGATTGTCGTGAAATTGTCTGTCCAGGGCGAGCGGGTGCGGATCGAGATCGACAATCCCTGGCTGGGCGAGGGCAACCACAGGAAGGGCGCCGGCAACCACATGGCGCTGGCCAATCTGCGCGAGCGGCTGATGCTGTTTTACGACCTCGAAGCCACGCTTGACAGCAGCGTCAGCGACGGCCGCTATCGCGTGCGTATCGACCTGCCGACGCGCCGCAAACTTCACGATGGATAAATTTCCGCGCATCCTGATTGTCGATGACGAAGCCCCGGCGCGGGCGCGACTCTCCACCTTGCTGGCCGACATCGCCGGCGACTTTCCCCACCAGATCATTGGCGAGGCGGGCGATGGTCTCGCCGCGCTTGAATGCCTGGCGCATTCTCCCGCCGACATCGCCCTGATCGACATCCGCATGCCGCGCATGGACGGCATCGAACTGGCGCAGCAACTGGCCGGGCTACCGCTACCGCCGGCCGTGGTGTTCGTGACCGCCTACGACGAATTTGCGCTCAAGGCCTTCGAACTGGCCGCCGCCGATTACCTGTTGAAGCCGGTACGCGCCGCCCGCCTGCTGGAGGCGCTGAAAAAGGCGCGCCGCCTGGCGCCCGCCGACACCCTGTTGCAGGCGCTGGCGCCGGCCGGCCGTACCCGGCTGCGCGTGGTGGAGCGTGGCAACGTGCTGTTGGTGCCGGTTGCCGACGTGCTGTATCTGCGCGCCGAGCAGAAATATGTCACCGCGCGCACTACCGAGCGCGAGTATCTGCTCGAAGAGTCGCTGGCCCACCTTGAGACCGAATTCGCGCCGCACTTCGTGCGCATCCACCGCAACTGTCTGGTGGCGATTGACGCCGTGCTCGGCGTGGTGCGCGAAGGTGTCAAAGAAGGTGACGGTGATCCGCATTGGGCCTTGTCCCTCAAGGGGATTCCCGAACATCTGCCGGTCAGCCGACGCCTGTGGCCGCAGGTCAAAACGCAGCTTGGTTTGTAAAAGTCGGCGCTGGCGGGACGGCGATAGCCGACACGCCGCCATTAAGGGGACGGTGATAGCTGGCACAGTGCTTAATCAATTGCTTATTAGGCCCCGCTCGTGGCAAAGTTACGTTCCCGGCAAAATTATTGCGTGCCGACCGCCATTCCCCAACTTCCCCTTTCCTTGTACGCCATGATTAAAAGTATCCTCGTTGCAAACCGTAGCGAAATCGCCATCCGTGTGCTGCGTGCTGCCAGTGAAATGGGCATCCGCACCGTCGCCATCTATTCCAATGAAGACCGTTTCGCCCTGCACCGTTTCAAGGCCGACGAGTCGTATCTGGTCGGCGCCGGCAAGAAACCGATTGACGCCTATCTCGATATTGCCGACATCATCCGCATCGCCAAGGAAGCGCAGGTCGATGCGATTCACCCGGGTTACGGCTTCCTTTCCGAGAATCCCGACTTCGCCGAGGCCTGCGCCGTCGCGGGCATAGTCTTCATCGGCCCGCGGCCGGAGGTGATGCGCCTGCTGGGTAACAAGGTGTCGGCGCGCGCACTGGCCGAGCAGGCCGGCGTGCCGGTGATGCCCGCCACGGGCGCGCTGCCGATGGACCTTGCCGCAGCCAAAATACAGGCAGCCGCCGTCGGTTACCCGCTGATGCTGAAAGCCAGCTGGGGTGGCGGCGGGCGCGGCATGCGCGTGATCGAAACCGCGGCCGACCTCGGGCCGGCCATGGAAATCGCCCGCCGCGAGGCGCTCGCCGCCTTCGGCAACGACGAGCTCTATCTGGAAAAACTGGTGCGGCGCGCCCGCCATGTCGAGGTGCAGGTGATGGGTGACACGCACGGCAACCGGGTGCACCTGTTCGAGCGTGATTGCACGGTGCAGCGGCGCAACCAGAAGGTCGTCGAGCGCGCGCCGGCCGCCTATCTCACCGAGCAGCGGCGCGCCGAACTGTGCGACGCCGCGCTGCGGCTGGCCAAGGCCGCCAACTACACGCACGCCGGCACCGTCGAATTCCTCATGGACGCCGACACCGACCAGTTCTATTTCATCGAGGTCAATCCGCGCATCCAGGTCGAGCACACCGTCACCGAACTGGTGACGGGCGTCGATATCGTCAAGGCGCAGATCCGCATTTCCGAGGGCGCGACCATCGGCGAGGAGGATTCCTATGTGCCGCGGCAGGAAAAGGTGCGCCTCAACGGCTACGCCCTGCAATGCCGCATCACCACCGAAGACCCGGAGAACGGCTTCACGCCCGACTACGGTCGGCTCAACGTCTATCGCAGCCCGGCCGGCTTCGGCATCCGGCTCGATGGCGGCACTGCCTATGCCGGCGCGGTGATCACGCCCTTTTACGATTCGCTGCTGGTCAAGGTGACCGCCTGGGGCCACAGTCCCGACGAGGCGGCGCGCCGCATGGACCGGGCATTGCGCGAGTTCCGCGTGCGCGGCCTGTCGTCGAACCTGCTGTTTCTTGAGAACGTCATCGCCCATCCGCTGTTCCGCTCGGGCGCATGCACCACCCGCTTCATCGACGAGACGCCGGAACTGTTCAATTACCAGAAGCGGCGCGACCGCGCCACCCGCATGCTCAAGTTCATTGGCGATGTCATGGTCAATGGCAACCCGGAGATGAAGGGCCGGGCGCTGCCGCCGCTGCCGCTCGCCAGGCCGCAGAAGCCTTCCGTCGCCATGTGCGATTTGACCGTCGCGCCGCCGCCCGGCACGCGAAACAGACTTCAAGCAATGGGCGCGGTGAAGTTTTCCGAGTGGATGAAGCACGAGAAGCGCGTGCTGCTCACCGACACGACGATGCGCGATGCGCACCAAAGCCTGTTCGCCACGCGCATGCGCAGTTACGACATGACCGAGATTGCGCCGCACTATGCGCGCATGCTGCCCGACCTGTTCTCGCTGGAATGCTGGGGCGGTGCCACCTTCGACGTCGCCATGCGCTTCCTCAAGGAAGACCCGTGGGAGCGTCTCGCGCAGTTGCGCGCCGCCGTGCCCAACGTGCTGTTCCAGATGCTGCTGCGCGGCTCGAATGCCGTTGGCTACACCAGCTATGCCGACAATGTCGTGCGCTACTTCGTGCAGCAGGCGGCGCGGGAGGGCATCGACGTCTTCCGTGTCTTCGACTCGCTCAACTGGGTGGACAACATGCGCGTGTCGATGGACGCGGTGATCGAATCCGGCGCGCTGTGCGAGGCGGCCATCTGCTATACCGGTGACATTTTCGACACGACGCGGCCGAAATTCAATCTCAAATATTACGTCGACCTGGCCAGGCAACTCGAAAAGGCCGGCGCCCACATCATCGCCATCAAGGACATGGCCGGCGTCTGCAAGCCGCGCGCCGCGCGCGAACTGGTGCGGGTGTTGAAACAGGAAGTCGGGCTGCCGCTGCATTTCCATACGCACGATACCAGTGGCATCGCCGCCGCTTCGGTGCTGGCCGCCGTCGAGGCCGGCTGCGACGCGGTGGATGGCGCGCTCGACGCCATGAGCGGGCTGACCTCGCAACCCAACCTCAGCTCGATCGCCGCCGCGCTGGCGGGCACTGATCGCGACCCGGACATTGATCTCTCCGCCATGCAGGCCCTGTCGCAATACTGGGAAGGCGTGCGCCGGCAGTACGCCCCCTTCGAAGCCGACATCCGTTCGGGCACCGCCGATGTCTATCGTCACGAAATGCCCGGCGGCCAATACACCAACCTGCGCGAGCAGGCGCGCGCCATGGGCCTCGCGCATCGCTGGAACGAAATCTCCCAGACCTATGCCGACGTCAACCTGCTGTTCGGCGACATCGTCAAGGTCACGCCGACCTCGAAGGTGGTCGGCGACATGGCGCTGTTCATGGTGGCCAACGGCCTGACCCCCGCCGAAGTGACGGACCCGGCACGCGAGATCGACTTTCCCGATTCGGTGATCTCCCTGATGAAGGGCGAACTCGGCTTTCCGCCCGACGGTTTTCCGGTCGAATTGCAGAAAAAGGTGCTGAAGGGCGAAGCGCCGCTGCCCGGCCGGGCCGGCGACTCGCTGCCGCCGGTCGATCTGGAAGCGAAGCGCAGCGAAGCCGAGACCGCCGTCGGCCGCAAGGTCAGCGACACCGACCTGGCCTCCTATTTGATGTATCCCAAGGTATTCAAGGAGTATGCCGCCCATCGCAGCCACTATGGCGACGTCTCGATGCTGCCGACGCCAGCTTTCTTCTACGGCCTGCAAACCGGCGAGGAAATCAGCGTCGACCTCGAACGCGGCAAGAGCCTGATCATTTCGCAGCAGGGTACTGCCGGGCCGGACGAGGAGGGCCAGGTCAAGGTCTTCTTCGAACTCAACGGCCAGGCGCGCCTGATCCGCGTGCCCAAGGCCGGCCTGGTCGCGGCGAAGGCCAAGCCCAAGGCCGAAGAAGGCAATCCGAAGCATCTCGGTGCGCCGATGCCCGGCACCGTCGTCACCGTGGCTGCGCATGTCGGGCAAAAGGTGGCGAAGGGCGACCCGCTGGTATCCATCGAAGCCATGAAAATGGAGACCATGCTCACGGCAGAGCGGGAGGGCGTCGTCCACGCCATCCACGTCCGTCCCGGCGATAACGTGAATGCGAAGGATCTGCTGGTCGAGTTTGCTTGAAAAGTCGGCGCTGGCGGGACGGCGCGTTATGCCGCCGTCCCGCCAGCGCCGAGTGCTCAACTGAAGAGGACTACTTAGTGCCCACTCCGATCTTTCGCAGCTCCGATGGTCTAGCGGCAGGTTCCCGAGTGCAGCGGACGCTCTGGCAGTCCGATCACTGAGTGCTCATCGGCCATTGCCGACGATTACCGAACGTAAATGTGAGACGGTCATCGGCTTACAGCCCTACGGTATCTGTGCCTCAATCTTGCAAAATGGATAAACTAGCGGCGATAGATTGCTGTGATTGCAGGGGGATGAATGGCCAAGAAGAAGTCGTCTGGGGAGGTGCTGCTGATCGGTGTGGCGATCGTGATCGCCATCCTGGCAGCGATACCCAAGGAATTCTGGATCGGGCTTGGCGTGGTTGGCGTAATTTTTTTCGTCGCTCGAGCGTTTCTCAAGAAATCTGAACCTGACATTCCGCAAGCATCCGTCCGCGTGACCGTCGAATCGTCTCCACCTCGGTCGGGAGGCGCCTCGCGATCAGCAGGCGGCGAAGATCGCTTCACCACGGTCGTTATCGGCAACGACGATCGAGAGTACGGAATTCCTCAACCAATCCAAGAAGTGGGCGGTAAAGCCCGTTGGGTTTCTCCAGGTGAGCCCGTCGAGGTGGCCGGGTTGTCGCTAACTGGCGGCATGCTGTATGTCGGCTCCGGTCTTCGCGGTAGTTACGGGCAAATGGAGCCGGCGTTGATCAATCCAGCGCTCAAGGTGACTCATCAAAATGTTGACCTAAGCCTTCGCCTGACCGACTACTGGCCGAACTATTCGGAGTGCACGCCCGATGCACGACGCGCTTATCTGCAGTGGCTGGCCGACGGTCGCCGAGCACCCGAAGCCAACGTCGGCTATGTTTTTCTGTTCTTCTACGGACTGGAGCGTCGTGTTCTTGTCGATGCAGTCGCGGATTCCGCCGCCAAGTTGGATATTCCGGCAATCAAGCAAGAGGTGCGGCGCCTTCTCGCCATCTACTCGGAAAACGGTTCCTTCCGGCGCTACGCTTCGCAGTTTCTGGGCTACGCAGAGGCAGAGGCCATCGATCCAGCGATCTACAAGCAGTCGCCGCCAGCTCCGGACGGCCCCTACGAACTGCCGATGCGCCTGCGTATCGGACTCGGGCAGCTTGCCGTCGATCAGCAGCCGATCCCCGCATCATGGGCGCACGCTTGGGCATTGGTTGATCCGAACATCGTTCGCCGCACGGCCATCGGGCGCTGCCCGGAAATGTTCGAGGCGCTGTTCAAAGCGAAGTACGCCGAGGCGCATGGCGATGGACTTCGGCTTCCCGTCAATCGGACCAAGCTCAAACTCGTCTACCAACCTGCGTCCGCAACCCTTCGCGGACGGGATATCACGCGCAGCATTGGTGATTTGCCTGACGTTTCCGCGCTTTCGGCACCGGTCAAGAAGCTCCAGGAACTGGTGAATAGCTGCACCGATCTGCTTGACCCCTACAGCCGATTCATCGGGCGCAACCCGGACAGGAAGGACTCGCTGGAGGGAGTGCTACTCCTGCCGCCGGCATATTGGCCAGCTCCTCTCAGGACGGAATTGAACGACATCAAGGTCCGGGTTGGTGATGGCATGCTGGTCATGAGCTTCGGTGAACTCACTACAAGGGCTTCCCCGCGAAAGTCAAGGCTGAAATATGCGATGGTTTTTCGTGGCCGTTCTCCTGAAGCGCGTAGCGCTTCACCAATGTGGACGTCGGGTTGTTCGTGCCGTTGAC
>Ga0208244_100957_pt1 | contig 19991 bp, 15 predicted proteins | sample SubbioCR12Aug_5A_FD_184828 | JGI IMG/M metagenome (GOLD analysis project Ga0208244, IMG submission 184828) | Serpentinite rock and fluid subsurface biosphere microbial communities from McLaughlin Reserve, California, USA - CR12Aug_5A (SPAdes) | ecosystem: Environmental > Terrestrial > Deep... | reverse complement strand
AACAAGTTGATTCCGCTCATGGTTCGACCGTTCGACAAGCTCACGGCTCACCACGAACGGAATCAACAACGTGCCGTTCGCCCTGAGCTTGTCGAAGGGAGCTTGTCGAAGGGAGCTTGTCGAAGGGCCGTTCATGGTTCGACAGGCTCACCACGAACGGAATCAACAACGTGCCGTTCGCCCTGAGCTTGTCGAAGGGAGCTTGTCGAAGGGCCGTTCATGGTTCGACCGTTCGACAAGCTCACGGCTCACCACGAACGGGAGGAATGTTGGCAGTCACTTTTGCGGTTCTCAATGGATCCGGGGGTTTGATGTTGAAAGCATGGAGTGCAGTTGCGGTCGCTGCGACACTGGGGGGGTGCGCGCTGTTTCCTGCAGCCGAATCCGGGCCGGCAGTACCCGCGCCGGCGTCCGCGGCCGTCGCCGCGCCGGCGCCGGGCGTGAACCATGTCAAGGAAAATTCGGAAGTGTCTGCCTTGCTGGCATACTATCAGCAGCTGCTCGAATTGCCCGCCGATGAGTTGAGGCGCGAGTATCTAGGCACCAGCCAGGCTTTCGCCCGCGAGCGCAGCGAATTGTCGCGCTTGCGCCTGGCCTTGCTGATGAGCGTGCCGGGCACAGCCTGGCGCGACGACGCCAGGCTGCTGGCCTTGCTCGAAGGGTCGGCCAGCAACAAGTCGCCGCCGGATTCGCCCCGCCGCCAGTTTGTCGTCCTGCTGCACAAACTGGCGGCCGAGCATCAGCGCGAGCAGAAGCGCGCCGATGAATTGCAGCAGAAACTGGATTCCATGCTGGCTATTGAGCGCGACCTGCGCGGCAAGCGAACACTGGCGCCCGTTCCTGGGTCTGGGGTGCAAAGAAAATGAACGAATCGAAAAACCAGGTTTTGCTCGTCGATGACGACCGCGACCTGCTCAAGCTGATTTCCCTGCGCCTGACAGCCGCCGGATATGCCGTGCAGACGGCTGAAAGCGGCGCCCAGGCGCTGGCGCAACTGGCCATGATGCGCCCCCGCCTTGTCATCACCGACTTGCGCATGGAGGGCATGGACGGGATGGCGCTGTTCGAGCGCATCCATGCCGCCATGCCGACGCTGCCGGTGATCATCCTGACGGCGCATGGCACGATCCCCGACGCGGTGGCCGCCACGCAGCGCGGCGTCTTCAGCTTCCTGACCAAGCCCTTCGACGGCAAGGATTTGCTGGCGCAGGTCGAACAGGCGCTCAAGTTCTCCGGCGGGATGGAGACGGCGGGAGCGACAGAAACCTGGCGGGCGGCCATCGTGACACGCAGCCAGCGCATGGAGGAGGTGCTGCGCCAGGCCAGGCTGGTCGCCGGCTCGGACGCCAGCGTGCTGATCTTCGGCGAGTCCGGCAGCGGCAAGGAGTTGCTCGCCCAGGCCATCCATCTGGCCAGCCGCCGGATGAAGGGCCCTTTCATGGCCGTGAACTGCGCGGCCATCCCGGAGCACCTGCTCGAGAGCGAGTTGTTCGGCCACGCCAAGGGCGCGTTCTCCGGCGCGCTCTACGCCCACCGCGGCCTGTTTCAGGCGGCGCAGGGGGGCACGCTGTTCCTCGACGAAGTGGGCGACATGCCGCTGGCGCTGCAGGCCAAGGTGTTGCGCGCCCTGCAGGATCGCAGCGTGCGGCCGGTCGGGTCGACCGAGATGGTTCAGGTCGATGTGCGCATTGTTTCGGCCACCCATCGCGATTTATCCGAGCAGATTCGCAGCGGCGCCTTCCGCCCCGATCTCTACTACCGGCTCAATGTGGTTTCCATGTCCCTGCCGCCGCTCAGCGAACGGCGCGAGGACATCCCGCTGTTGTGCGCGCATTTCGTCCAGCAACTGTCGCAGCGCTACAGCAAGCCGGCGCGCACCTTCGCGCCGGAAGCAATGGAACTGCTGGTCAATGCCTCCTGGCCCGGCAATGTGCGCCAGTTGCTTAACGTCGTCGAGCAGGCCGTGGCGTTGTCCACGTCTCCGCTCGTGCCGGCTTCGCTGGTGCAGCAGGCCCTGCGCGACGACAACACCGTGACGGTGTCCCTGGACGAGGCGCGGCGCGCTTTCGAGCATGATTACCTGGTGCGCCTGCTGCGCTCGACGGAAGGCAACGTGACGCAGGCGGCGCGCATGGCGCAACGCAACCGCACGGAGTTTTACAAGCTGCTGCAAAGGCATAACCTCAGCCCGGCCTTGTTCAAGGAAGAGAAGGCGTAGCGCCTGCCCCCTGTCGCATCCTGACGACAGGCGACAATCCAGGCAGTTCAATGAGTTGGGCGGCCCATGACGGCGAACCGTCGTCGCTGCCCGACGCCTATTCCAGCCCGAAGCGCCGTGCCGCAGCGGCTGACTTTCGCTATCGCAATGATATTAATGAAAAAGCCGGAATTGGCACGCGGCTTGCGTTAGTACGTGCGGGCTTGGCTGATATCCAAGCAAACGATTTCACGAATGCCGGCCGCCCGTAAGACAGGATGCTTCTACCCTCGGGGATCGGTCCTGAGCCAACCGATCGCGCCTTGTCTGCGCCGGCTTCTTTTTTACACTTGAGGTGACGACATGGAACGCGTACTGCACGAGAGCAAGGATACCCTGATCGCCCTTGTAGTCGTCTCCTGCCTGATTGCCGGCATCGGCGGGGCGGCATTCCATACGCTGGGTCCCGATGGCTGGCTGACGGGCATGCTGCGCTCGATGCTGCTCGACCCGAATATGGGGACGCTGGCATCGCTAGCCGCCGTGATGGCGGTCATGGCCCTGTGCAAGCGCTGGCTGGACCGCAATACCCGCTCCACGTTCAACACGCTCCTCGTCGGTGTGGTCGCCCTGGGTGGATTCGCCATGATCCTCCAGGGGGTCCGCGCTTTCCTGGGCGGCTGATTCCGCCCTTGCCGAGGCGGCGGGGCCGCGCGCCCTGCCTGCCTTGTTCCTTTTGGACAACTCTGCGTAGATCGCCTTGTAGGCATCGGCTGCCCGGGCCCAACTGAAATCCAGCAGCATGCCGTTGCGCTGCAGCTTGCGCCAGAGCGCCCTGTCATGCCAGGCAGCGACGGCACGGCGGATCGTGTCGAGCAACGCCTGGGCTGTGGCGTCGGCGAAGACAAAGCCGCTGGCCGTGCCGTCGGCCAGCGTTGCCGCGCTGCAATCGACGACGGTGTCGGCCAGTCCGCCGGTCGCCCGAACCAGCGGCGGCGTGCCGTAGCGCAGGCTGTACATCTGGTTGAGCCCGCAGGGCTCGAAGCGCGACGGCATCAGGAAAATGTCCGAGCCGGCTTCGATCTGGTGGGCCAGGCCTTCGTCATAGCCGATCGTCACGGAGAATTGTCCCGGATGGCGTCCGGCGAGCCCCAGCAAGGACGCCTCCAGATGCTTGTCCCCGGCGCCGAGCAGGACAAGCTGCGCCGGCAGCAGCGCGATGTCCTCGCCGATTTCCGTCAGCAGGTCGAGCCCCTTCTGGTGCGTGATGCGGCTGACAGCGCCGAACAGCGGGCAGGATGATGCCTGGGCCAGTCCGAGGCGTTGGCGCAGCGCCGTCTTGTTGGCTTCCTTGCCCCTCATGTGGGCGAATTCGTAGCGCTGCGGCAGATGGATGTCCCGGGACGGATCCCACACATCCATATCGATGCCGTTGAGGATTCCCGTGAGGTCCGCCCGCCGCCAGCGCAGCAGGCCGGCGAAGCCGTAGCCGAATTCCTCCGACTGGATTTCCTCGGCGTAGCGCGGGCTGACCGTGGTGATGCGCTGTGCGAAATGCAGGCCGGCCTTCATGAACGAGAGCTTGTCCCAGTACTCCGCACCTTCGGTTGCAAAGGCAGCGGCCGGCAGACCGAGCGCGTCGAGCGTATCAGCCTGAAAAATACCCTGGAAAGCCAGGTTGTGGATCGACATGACGGTGGCAGCCTTGTTCCCTGCCATGTAATTCAGGTAGGCCGGCGCCAGGCCGCAGGGCCAGTCGTTGCAATGCAGGACATCGGGGCGCCAGCGCAGCGGGTTTTCGCTGCCGGCGAGCAGGGCGGCAATCCTCGATAACAAACCGAAGCGCAGGTGGTTGTCGGCGAAATCGTTGCCCTCGCCGTCCAGGTAGGCGCTGCCGGCGCGGACGTAATAGCCGGGACAGTCGATGAGCAGCAGGGGCACGCCCTTGCCGGTCCTGGCCTCCAGAAGCCTGGCCGGCATCAGGCTGCCGCCCGGCTGCGGGAATTCGGCCAATACCCTGGCGTCGGGAAAGGCGGCAAGCAGCGGGGCGTAGGCGGGCACCAGGATGCGGACATCCATGCCGGCTTCGTGCAAGGCGTCAGGCAAGGACAGGGAGATTTCCCCGAGACCGCCGCTTTTCATCCAGGGCGCAAGCTCGGGGGTGGCGAAAAGGATCTTCATGTTGTTGCGGAGAACAGGCTGCTAGAGCCAAACCATCATGCCCATTTCGAAGGGATGCGTCAGCATTTCATGATGAGGATAGACGCGGATGCGGTACTCGATCTTGCCGCAGTATTCCGGCGTCAATTCGAGGGCGTAGAGCTGCTCCCCGCTGTCGAGCGGGCGCTCGTGGCGGAAGCGGTGGCTGCGCGCCCGCTTCGGCAGGTTGCCGCCGGCGGGACGGCCGAAAAGCAGTTCCACCACCACATCCCCGGGCTGCAGGCCGTCAAGATTCACCGCGACCTCAAAGCGCAGGCTGTCGCCAAAGCCGATGCGGCGCTTCGGCGCATCCAGCCGGCGCAGCGAGATCTTTTGCCAGGCGCCGCGCACGCGGGATTTCCATTGCGCCACGGCGCGTGCGCCGGCGTAATTGTCCTGTGAAAGACGACGATGCTGGTGCGAGGCCGGCACATAGAAGCGCGAAATGTAATCGGAAAGCATCCGCGTCGAGTTGAAACGCGGCAGCAGCGTGGCGATGGAATGCTTGGCCAGGGCCACCCAGCCGGGCGAATAGCCCATCGGGCCCCGGTTGTAGTAGAGCGGGACCACGCTGTCCTGCAGGATCTCGTACAGCGTGCGCACCTCTTCCTGGTCGCGCCGTCCCTCGTCCAGCGTTTCGGACGCGGGCTTGATGGCCCAGCCGTTCTTGCCGTCGTAGCCCTCGCCCCACCAGCCGTCCAGAACGGAAAGATTGGGAATGCCGTTGATGGCGGCCTTCATGCCCGAGGTGCCGCAGGCCTCCAGCGGATACTGCGGATTGTTCAGCCAGACGTCGACGCCGGAGACGAGGCGCCGCGCGAAGCGCAGGTCGTAGCCCTCCACCAGCAGGATCTTGCCCTCGAACTCCGGCATGCGCGACACCTCGGTGACGCGGCGGATCAGCGCTTGTCCCGGTTGATCCGCCGGGTGGGCCTTGCCTGCGAAAATGAACAGCACCGGCCGCTGCGGGTCGCAGAGGATTTCGCGCAGCCAGACGAGGTTCTCGAACAGCAGCGCCGCACGCTTGTAGGTGGCGAAGCGGCGGGCGAAACCGATGGTCAGCACGTTCGGGTTGTCCGGGTCGGCGAGCTTGAGCATGCGGTCGAGGTGCGCTTCGGAACCGTGGTTGCGGGCGTGCTGCGCCGAGACGCGATGGCGCACCAGGTGCAGCATCTGCGCCTTGAGCGACTGGTGCACGCTCCAGAACTGGTGGTCCGGGATGGCATGGATGCCGTCCCAGCAGCTCTTGTCGGTGAGCCGCTGGCTCCAGCCCGGGCCGAGGAAGCGGTCGAACAGCTCGTTCCACGCGCTGGAGAGGAAGGTCGGCACATGCACGCCGTTGGTGACGTAGGTGACGGGGTTGTCGTCCGGCTCGATCTGCGGCCACAGGGCGGACAGGATGTGGGAGGAGACGCCGCCGTGGATGCGCGAGACGCCGTTGTGGAAGCGCGAGCCGCGAATGGCCAGCGCGGTCATGTTGAAGTCGTGCCCGCCCGGCGCGCGCCCCAAAGCAAGCAGCTGCTCGGTAGACACGCCCAGTTCCTTGCAGGCATGCTCGAAATAGCGGCGGATCATGTCCTCGTCGAAATGGTCGTGACCGGCCGGCACCGCGGTGTGGGTGGTGAACACGGTGTGGGCGGCAACCGCTTCCACCGCGGCGGCGATCTCAATGCCCTGGGTGGTGAGATGGCGAATGCGTTCCAGCATCATGAAGGCCGCATGGCCCTCGTTGATGTGCCAGATGGTCGGCTGCAGGCCCATCGCCACCAGCGCCCGCACGCCGCCGACGCCGAGCACGACTTCCTGCTCGATGCGTGTGGTGCGGTCGCCGCCGTAAAGGCGGTGGGCGATGTCGCGATCGTGCGCGCTGTTCGACTCGAGGTCGGTATCGAGCAGGAAAAGCCTGACATGGCCGACTTGAACCTGCCAGACCTTGACCTCGGCGATCCGGTCGGCCATTTCGACCTGGACATGCAGTTCCGAGCCGTCTTCGCGCAGCACCGGGGTGATCGGCAGGTCGTCGAAGTCCGTGTCGCGATAGATGGCGTGCTGCACGCCTTCGTTGTCGATGGTCTGCAGGAAATAACCCTGGCGGAACAGGAGCCCGACGGCGACGAAGGGCAGGCGCAGGTCGCTCGCCGCCTTGCAGTGGTCGCCGGCCAGGATGCCGAGGCCGCCGGAATAGATGGGCAGGCTTTCGTGGAAGCCGAACTCGAAGCAGAAATAGGCGACGAGGTCGTTATGCCGCAGATGCTGCGCGCCGTCGCTGCGTCCCGGCTCGTTGTGGTAGGTGTCGTAGGCCGACAGCGCGCGCGCGTAGTTGCCGAGGAAGACCGGGTCGTCGGCGGCATCCAGCAGACGCTGCTGGTCGACACGCTTGAGGAAGGCCTTCGGGCTGTGGCCGACCGAACCCCACAGGCTGGGGTGCAGGCGCGCGAACAGCGTGCGCGTCGGCCGGTCCCAGCTGTACCAGAGGTTGTTGGCGAGATCCTCCAGGCGCGCCAGGCGCGCCGGAATCTGCGGATTGACTTCGAGTTGGAAGGGTGTGCCGGGCATTTTGTAGGTTTCGGGTTGCGGGTTTCGAGTTGAAAACCCGAAACAGTTTTCAGGCGATCGTCACGTCTTTTGAGAGATACACGTCCTGGATGGCGTTGAGCAGCGCGACGCCTTCCTTGACCGGCTTCTGGAAGGCCTTGCGGCCCGAGATGAGGCCCATGCCGCCGGCGCGCTTGTTGATCACCGCCGTGCGCACCGCCTGGGCGAGGTCGCCGGCGCCCTTCGATTCACCGCCGGAATTGATCATGCCGGCGCGGCCCATGTAGCAGCAGGCCACCTGGTAGCGCACCAGGTCGATCGGATTGTCCGTGGTGAGATCCGAATACACCTTTGAACTGGTCTTGCTGAACTTCAGCGCGTTGAAGCCGCCGTTGTTCTCCGCCATCTTCTGCTTGATGATGTCCGCCTCGATGGTGACGCCGAGGTGGTTGGCCTGGCCGGACATGTCCGCCGCGACATGATAGTCGATGCCCTCGTGCTTGAAGGCGTTGTTGCGCAGGTAGCACCAGAGGATGGTCGCCATGCCGAGCTCGTGGGCGCGCTTGAACATCTGCGATACCTCCCAGATCTGTCGGCGCGATTCCGCCGAGCCGAAATAGACCGTCGCGCCCACCGCGCAGGCGCCCATCTCGAAGGCCTGCTCGACATCGGCGAACAGCGTCTGGTCGTAGGAGTTCGGGTAGGAGAGGAATTCGTTGTGATTGAACTTCACGACGAAGGGGATTTTGTGGGCGTACTTGCGCGATACTGCGCCCAGGACGCCGAGGGTGGACGCCACGCCGTTGCAGCCGCCTTCGATGGCGAGCTGGACGATGTGCTCAGGGTCGAAGAAGTCCGGATTGGGCGCAAACGAGGCTCCGGCGGAATGCTCGATGCCCTGATCCACCGGCAGCAGCGAGAGGTAGCCGGTGCCGGCGAGCCGGCCGTGGCCGAACAGTGCGGCGAGATTGCGCAACACTGTCGGCTTGCGGTCGGAGACAGCGACGACGCGGTCGACGAAATCCGGGCCGGGCAGATGCAGACGCGCCCTGGGAATGCCGCGGCATTCATGCTTGAGAAGCGTGTCGGCTTCAGTGCCGAGCAGTTTGACGATGTCGGTCATGGCGAGTTTCCCCCGTGTGAAAAACCTGATTCATGTTACTCCTGTCAGCCGCTGCCTGCAGGCAGGTGCCTGTGCATGAAAGCATCGAAGGCGTTTATCCATTCGGCGCGCATGAAGAGGAAACCGTCGTTGTGCCCGCCCGCCAGTTCCAGCCATTGCTTGTCCACCGTTGCCGCATCATGGAGGCGCCGGCCGTGGGCCACGGGAACGATTTCATCGCCCGGGCTGTGCGCCACCAGCAGCGGGCAGCGCAGCCGTTTCACGGCGTCAAGCGTGTCGTAGTCGTAGCGTGTAAGCAGGCGTGCCGGCAGCCATGGGTAGAGTTCGGCGGCGAGGTCTGGCGCCGAGGTGAAGGCGGAGTGCAGCACCAGCGCGGCCGGCTGTGTGCGAGCGGCGAGCTGCGCGGCCACAGCACCGCCGAGCGACTCCCCCATGACGACGATGCGCCCGGCGGGGATGCCCCTCGTTTCAGTCAGAAAACGCCAGGCTGCCTCGGCGTCGACATGGGTGCCGGCTTCGGAGGGGCTGCCGCTCGAGGCGCCGAAGCCGCGATAGTCGACCAGCAGTACGGAAAGACGCAATTGCTGGAACATCGGCAGCCAGTCGAGGCGATGCACGATGCTTCCGGCGTTGCCGTGAAAAAACAGAACCGTCGCGCGCGCCTGCGCTGCCGGTACAAACCAGCCATGCAGGGTCTCGCCATCGGCGGTGGCGATGCGCGCGTCCTCGAAGGGCAGCCGCAGTTGCGCCGGCGTGGCGCGATCCTGACGCCCCATCTCGGGGAAATAGATGAAGCGCGACTGGAAGACGAACAGCAGGGCGGCGAGGGCGGCGTAGCCCAGAACGATGCCGATGACGAGGGTGCCGAGCAGACGCATGCCTAGTTATCGACAAGAATTTCCAGGGACAAAGTCAGTTCCTGCACCCCAAGGGTACTTACTGCGGGGCGCAGTACGGCGTCGATCGGCCAGGAAAGCGTGAGGCAGACGGCTTGCATGATCTTTTCGAAGCCGGCCTCGGATTGCGAGACGGTGAAATGCGGGCGCGCCTCGATGTCGAGCGGACGGCTTGCCGTCAGCCGCAGGCCCCCGCCCAGAAAGCGGTCATCCAGAGTCAGTTGCACGGCATCGGCGAGTATCAATTCCTGGCCGAAGCCGCAGGGGACGCTGCCGTCGGCGAGAATGTAGCGGCCGGAATAGCCGTCGCAGCTGGGCATGGCGAGATTGAGCTGGACCGAGAAACGGCCGCCCGGGACATTGCTCAGGCGATAGCCGACTTGCAGGGTGCGCCCCGCCAGTGCGATGGTTTTCGCCACCTCGCCTCCGTCGAGCGGAGCGGCGAAAGCCGCGCGCATGAGCGGCGCCTTGAATTCAGCTGCCGTGTAGTGCGGCCAGGCCGTTTGGCCGTCGAGTCGATGCCAGGCATCGGCGAACAGGCGGCGCGGGCGCGCATCCGGCGCATAGCTCATGTCCGCCAGCCCGGCCGCATCCTTGAAGGCGACGCGGTCGTGGGGCGAGGCGATGCCGTCGCCCGCATGGGCGGGTTCGGGCGCGGCTTCCAGCCCGACGTTGAGTTTCCGGTAGTAGTGTTCGGTGCGTTGCGTCAGGACATCGCCGAAATTGTGCGACAGGCCGTAGGCGTCGAATTCGCACAACGCGGCGTGGGCATCGATCTTCACCACCGCCTGCGCATCGGCGTTGCTCAGAAACAGCTCGCGCACGCCATCGAAATCGGGGTCGCTGACGGTCAAAGGCGGACGTGGCGCCAAGGCATCGAGCGCGGCTTCCAGCGCGAGCAGATTGCTGTAGACCTCGCGCCGCAGATGCGGCAGGTAGAGGCCGCCGAACAGGCCGTGCCAGTAGGCGTCATTGGCCTGGGCGCGGTAAAGATGCTCCGTCAGGGGGTGCTCCGTCAGGGCTGTTCTGTCTGCGCCGGGCGGCAGCGCGGCCAGCCGGCCGGACAGCACCAGCATGCGCTTGTGCATCCAGTTCGCCTCCGGGTAACGCATGAAGAAGTTCTTCCAGATGCCGCCGCGAACGAACGGCTTGCTTTCCTCGTAGCGCCCCGCGCGCTTCTCGCGCCCGACCAGGTCGTCGTAGACCGCCGCCGCACGCGCCGGCAGCGTCCATTCGTTCATCTCGATATACGAGGTGGTCGGCAGATAGATGATGCCCCCGGTCGTTGAGCGGGCATGGAAGTCGCTGTAGGTTTCCGTGCGGATGAGCGGTGAGGCCAGCACGCCTTCGATGAACTGCTCGAGCCAGCGCTTCCCGTACACCCACTCATGGGTTTCCGGCCAGATGCCGAATTTCTCGATGTCGTCGAAATAGACGGCGGCGCGATGGCCATCGCGCGCCAGGCTTTCCAGATAGGCGACAGCCTCCGCGGCCGGCGAGAAGGGCAGCCGGTAGCGCAGCTGCTCGGAGATGGCGAACAGGTCGATGCTGCGGCCGTCTTCCTCGGTGGTATGGAAGCCGTCCAGTTCGGCGGCTTCCTTGCCGACGCAAAGAAAGTGGTAGTCGTCTACCGTTACGTACTTCATGCCGCAGTCGGCCAGCGCCGGCACCACGGTGGGGATATACACGCGTTCGGTGAGCCAGACGCCCTCGACGCGAGCGCCGAAATGGCGCGACAGCTTTTCCGTCAGGGCGTTGACCTGCCCGATGCGATCGCGCTGCGGGATCGCCGCCAGCACCGGCTCGCAATCGCCGCCGCCGAACAGTTCGGCCTGGCCGCGCGCCACCATCTCGCCGAGCAGGGCCATGTCCTGCGGGTATTTGTCGAGCAGGCGATCGAGCAGCCAGCCGGAGAAGTGCGCGGCGAAGCGGAACTCGGGGTAACGGTGCAGTGTGTGCAGGAAGGGGCCGTAGCAGCGCGCGTGCGCTTCCTCCAGCACGGCGGAAAAGTTGCCGACCGGTTGATGGGCGTGCACGCCCAGCAGCAGGGATATCGGTTCGCTCATGGTCTCCCTAACCACTCTCAACGCGAAGATCGCAAAGGCGCAAAGGACGCAAAGAGAGCCATTTCAAAATCTTTCTTTGCGTTCTTTGCGTCTTTGCTACTTTGTGTTGAAAGAGTTTCTCTCTTCAACTTCAGCTTGCGCGGCGCATGGCGCCGCCGCCCTCGGGCGCGCCGCCACCGCGCGAGATGGGGACGGACAGATCCGCCGGCTCGGCGATGCCGAGCAGGCGGTAGAGGCGGGCGAGGTTGGCGCGGTAGAGGGCATCGAAGCTTTCCACCGCCTCGCGCGGATTGTAGTCGCCGAACCACCAGAACCAGTCCGAGCTTTCGCAGACCGCGAGCTGGGCCTCGGCGGCGGCGCGCACAGTCTCGCCGAGGCGCCCGCTCTCCATGACGAAATCGCAGGCCTGCTTGGCGGCGCAGAGCAGGTCCCAGGCGCGGTTCTTGTCGGGATCGCCGATCCAGGTGGAGAAGGTGCCGTACACCCAGCTGCCGGCCGTCAGGCGCGGCAGCGTGCCGACGCGGTCGGGGTGGCGTCCGAGCCAGTCCGAGAAGGTGGTGGTTTCGATCCAGTCCTGAGCGGCGATCAGTTCGTACAGGGCCTCGAAAAAGTAATAGGCGTTGTAGGGAAAGTGCTCCCAGGCATTTTCGCCATCGAGGATGACGGTCACCAGCGGCGTTTCGTCGTCGGGGCAGGCAGCGCGGATGGCCGCGAGCTGGTCTACGAAATGTCGTGCGGCATCGCGGCCGTGCCACTTGGCGTACTCGAAGCCGATCAGGTCCGAGAGCCGCTCGTCGCGGAAGAACAAAGTCAGTCCCGGCAGGGCGGCGAGCCGCCAGGGGCGGTAGCAGTCCGCCGGCGGGACGCCGCTGTTGGCGAGCACGCCCTGGCTGGAGGCGGCCCAGCGGCAGCCGCCGTCGGCGAGCAAGTGCAGGAAGGCGTCGGAAATCGCGCCTTCCGCCGGCCACATGCCGGCCGGCCGCACACCGAAGCGCCGGGCATGGCTCGCCGCCGCCGCGGCGATCTGCGCTTCGACGCGGGCGCGTCCACCGGGATAGTAGTGCGCCTGCGGCAGCGGCAGATCGGGCCGGGATTCGCGCGCCGAAGCCAGGTCGAGCAGCAGCGGCGCCAGCGGATGGCTGTAGGGGGTGGCGGAAAGTTCGACCTGGCCGCGGGCGGCCAGATCCCGGTAGCGGGGCATCAGGCCGCGCAGGATCTCGCCGATCAACGCGGAGAGCCGCGACCTGTCCGCGAAAGTGAACCCCTCGCCCTTGGCCATCAGTTCGGCGAGCAACGGCTGCCGGCGCATCTCGGTCTCCCCCGCCCACACGAGGTGGTACCAGACCAGGACGTCGGCGTAATAGGCGCCCGAGAGGTAGCGGGAGGCCGCTTCGCCCTGGCCGTCGAGCAGCCGGTGGAGTTTCTGCAGGCGCTCGAAGCGCGGGTAGGGCGCCAGCATGCGCACGTGGTTGCCGGGAAAGCAGGAGGACTGCACCAGCCTGCGCTCGGCTTCGTCCATGTCGTCGAGGTTTTCCCGCACCAGCAGGCGCAGCAGCGGGTCGCGGAACGCGCCCGCATCGAACTGCCGCACGTAGTCCTCGATCTGGTCGAGCAGCACCGGCACGAAGTTCACCACGGCGCGCACCCGCGGATGCCGCTCCAGGTGGGCCGCCATGTCGACGTAATCCTTGAAGGCATGCAGGTAGACCCAGGGCCGGCGGAATTCCCCGCTGTCGTGGTCGCGGTAATCCGGCTGGTGCATGTGCCAGAGGAAGACCAGCTCCAGTTTGCGCTCGGGCGCCATCGCGTCAGCAGCCGGCTATTCAGCGCAGACGGTGCACTTGCTGGCCGAGCATTTCCGGCGTGACCAGCGTGATGCCCTTCTCGGAAATATGGAAGCGGCGGGCATCCTCCTCGCGGTCCACGCCGATGTGCATGCCGTCGGGGATGCGGCAGCGCTTGTCGAGGATGGCGCGCTTGATGACAGCGTTGCGGCCGATCTGCACCTTGGGCAGGATCACCGAATCCTCGACCACGCTGCGTTCCTCGATGCGCACGCCGGAGAAGAGCAGGGAGCGGCGCACCGCGGCGCCGCTGATGACGCAGCCGCCGGAGACGATGGAATCGATGGCCTTGCCGCGCCTGTCGTCGTCGTCGAAGACGAACTTGGCCGGCGGCAGTTGCTCCTGGTGGGTCCAGATCGGCCAATCCGCGTCGTAGAGGTTGAGTTCCGGCGTGACGCGGATGATGTCCATGTTGGCTTCCCAGTAGGCGTCCACCGTGCCGACGTCGCGCCAGTAGGGCCGGCCTTCCTCGCAGCCGATGCAACTCTCGGCGAAGTCGTGGGCGAAAACGCGGTAGCGCTCGACGATGTGGGGAAGGACATCCTTGCCGAAGTCGTGCGAAGAGTTCGGATCGTCGCGATCGCGGATCACCTGCTCGAAGAGGAAGCCTGCGTTGAAGACATACACGCCCATGCTGACGAGGGAGCGGTCCGGCTTGCCGGGAACGGATTCGGGCTCCTTCGGCTTCTCGGTGAAGCGGGTGACGCGCCAGTCCTCGCCCACGCTGACGATGCCGAAGGCGCTGGCCTCCTCGCGCGGCACCTCGACGCAGGCGATGGTCAGGTCGGCCTGCTCGGCGACGTGGAAGGCGAGCAGGCGGCCATAGTCCATCTTGTAGACATGGTCGCCGGAGAGGACCAGGATGTACTTTGCGTGGTTGCGGCGCAGCATGTCGAGGTTCTGGAATACCGCATCGGCAGTGCCCTTGTACCAGTCTTCCCCCATCTGCTGCTGGGCCGGCAGCAGGTCGATGGACTCGTTGAACCGTCCGTCGAGAAAACTCCAGCCGCGCTGCAGGTGGTGGATCAGGCTCTGCGATTTGTACTGGGTGGCGACGCCGATGCGGCGCACGCCGGAATTGACGCAGTTGGACAGCGAGAAGTCGATGATGCGGAATTTGCCGGCGAAGGGCACGGCCGGCTTGGAGCGCCAGTCGGTGAGTTGTTTCAGCCGGCTGCCGCGTCCGCCTGCCAGGATCAGCGCATAGGCGTCACGGGTCAGCTGGCTGACATAACGCGGGCCCTGCCCGCCGCGGGTGGTGGTGTAGATCTGGCGCAGCACCTCATCCTGGTCTTGCATGCGTAACCTTTCTGAAGCGTTAAACCTGGAAACCGCATTTAACACAGAGGACACAGAGAAAAGCAAAGAGGACACGGAGGGTTGTGACAAATCCATGACTCACCCGAGGGGTGCGCAGACGTTTTTGCTCCGTGTCCTCTGTGTCTCTGTGATCTCTGTGTCGAAAGTGGTTTCAACTGCGTTTTTCAGGTTAATGCGGGTTCCGTCCCCGCTATTGCTGAAGCTGGCTGGCGCCGCAGGTGCCGAGCAGTGCGTCGATTTCAGCTTCTGCCTCGATCCAGTCGCCGAGTTCGCTGCCTCCCGCGAATTCGCGTTTTTCTGCCTTGAAATAGGCGGTTTCCGCGATCAGGCGCATGCGCTCTTCCTGCGGGATCGGACCGGGCTTGCCCGCCCTGGACGGCGACCTTGTTGCTGCGGGGCGCTTTGGCGGCGGTTTTGCAGCAGCGGTTTTGCCGGTTGATGACTTGATTGCCTTCTTGCCTGATTTGTCCGATGTCGTGCTGCTGCGTGGTGGCATAGCAAACTCCTTCAGAGGAACGTCGGCGACTTTCTTCTTATTGCTGTGCAAACATCTTACGCCTGGACCATGACGTTTTATTGATGGGAGTCGAGAATCTTGGTGTGCATTGCAGCAATCGAGAGGGCGCCGAGCAGGCCGAGCCGCTCGTTGGCGATGACCCGGATGGGGAAATCGGGCATCAGGCCGGCATGCGCGCCTCTTGCGCGGAAGGCGCGGACAAAACCGCCCGCTTGCAGGCGTGGCAGGATTTTCGGCGCAATGCCGCCGCCGAGATAGACGCCGCCGCGCGCCATGAACAGCAGGGCCAGATCGCCGGCAAAGGCGCCGTAGGCAGCGACAAACAGATCCAGGGCGCATTCGGCCAGCGGATTGCCTGACGCAGCTGCGGCTACGATCTCGGCCGGTTCGGTCGCCGTATTCCCGGGACTGACTTTGCACAGGCTGTCGTAAATGGCGGCCAGTCCGGGCCCGGAGATGACGTTCTCCGCCGTGACGCGCCCGCCGGGCCGCGCGAGATGCTGCCACACGGCCTGTTGTTCCTCGTTCGCCGGGGAGAAGCCGATGTGGCCGCCTTCGCCGCCGACCGTGCGCCAGCCGTCGCCTTCGGGCATCAGGGCGGCGACGCCGAGGCCGGTGCCGGCGCCGATCAGCAGCCGTGGCGACTGCGGAAGCGGACGGCCTTCCTGCAGTGTGACGAGATCATCAGGCTGGAGCGCCGCCACACCCTGCGCCGCCGCGGCGAAATCGTTGATGACCTCGACCTTGCCGAACCCGAAGGCATCTGCAAGCGCCTTGCCGTCGACGACCCAGGGCAAATTGGTGACCTTGACGCGATTGTCCTCGACCGGCCCGGCGACGCCGATGCAGGCCGCAGTGATATTCGCTGTGCAGCCGGCGTCGCCGAGGAAGGCGCGCAGCAAGGCGGCAAAATCGCCCCATTCCCGGCTGGGATAGCGGCGCTCGAAGACGACGCCTGTCTCGTTGGCCAGCGCCAGCAGCGTCTTGGTGCCGCCGATATCCCCCCCGAGAATCATCGCGGCGCTCCGCTCACACCGCTACCGGCGCAGCGATGTGCGGGTGCGGGTCGTAGCCTTCGAGGGTGAAATCCTCGAAGCGGAAGGCAAAGAGGTCGCGCACCTCCGGGTTGATGCGCAGTTGCGGCAGGGCGCGCGGTGTGCGCGCGAGCTGCAGTCGCGCCTGATCGAGATGGTTGGTGTAAAGGTGGGCGTCGCCCAGGGTATGCACGAAATCACCCGGTTCGTAACCGCACACCTGCGCCAGCATCAGCGTGAGCAGGGCGTAGGAAGCAATGTTGAAGGGCACGCCGAGGAAAATGTCGGCGCTGCGCTGGTAGAGCTGGCAGGACAGCTTCCCGTCATTGACGTAAAACTGGAACAGCGCATGGCAGGGCGGCAGCTTCATGCGGTCGATGTCGGCCGGGTTCCAGGCGGTGACGATGTGGCGGCGCGAATCCGGGTTCTTCTTCAACCCGTCGACCAGTTGCGCGATCTGGTCGATGACGCGGCCGTCGGGTGCATGCCAGGAGCGCCACTGATAGCCGTACACCGGGCCGAGGTCGCCGTTGGCGTCGGCCCAGTCGTCCCAGATCGAAACGCCGCTCTCCTTCAGGTAGCGGATATTGGTGTCGCCCTTCAGGAACCACAGCAGTTCATGGATGATGGACCTGGTGTGCAGCTTCTTGGTAGTGAGGAGCGGAAAGCCCTGCGCCAGGTCGAAGCGCATCTGCCAGCCGAAGACGGACAGCGTGCCGGTGCCGGTGCGGTCGCTTTTCTTGTGCCCGTGTTCCAGCACATGGCGCATCAGGTCGAGGTAGGGCTGCATGCGGGCGGAAGAATGGGTGCGGACGATATAATGGTCGCCATTGTACCGCCCGGTTTCGGGTTGCGAGTTTCGGGTTTCGAGTTGAAACTCGCGATGCCGCATCTCGAGTCCGAAACCCGAAACCCGAAACCCGAAACCCGAAACCCGAAACCCGAAACTGAAACGATGCTCGCCAAACTGACCCAAACCGCCGCGCCGCTTGGCACGACGGCGCTCGAACGGGCGACCCACGCCGTGCTGGTGCTGCCCTTTGCCAGGAAACTCGACGGCCTGCGCGGCGTGCCCGCCCTGGATCGGCTGCGCGCCGCGCTGAAGCGCCGCGACATGAAGGTCGAGGAACTGGCCAAGACCCCGCTTGCCGTCAGCCTTGCCGGCGGCGGCTTGTGCAGCTTCGTCATGCTGGATGGCGGCAAGGACGCATTCGAGCGGCAAAGCGTGCTGCGCCGGGCGATGGCGCCGCTGATGGAAGAGCAGCCGCGCGAATTGGTGCTGGCCCTGTTTGGCAGTGTCGAAGCGCGGCGCGAGAATGCCCGCGAGGCGCTCTACGTGGCCTGGCTGAACGGCGCGCGCCTGCCGACGCGCAGGAAGAAGCCCGCATCCAGGCCGCTTGGGCGAATCCATCTTTTTGGCGCGCGCGATGCCGACGCATTCGCCGAGATCGCCGCGGTGGCCGAGGCCAATACGCTCGCCAGGTCGCTGACGGCCCTGCCGCCCAATGAGTTGACGCCGTCCGCCTATCGGCAGAAGTTGCGCCGGATGGCGCGCAGCCGGCATTGGCAATTCGAGGAATACGACATGCGCCGCTTGCGCCGCCTGGGGGCGGGCGCCTTTGTCGCCGTGGCCCAGGGCAGCGCGCCGGAAGACGCCGCCATCGTGCACCTTTCCTGGCGGCCGAAGAAGCCGCAAGGCAGGGTGGCGCTGGTCGGCAAGGGCATCTGCTTCGACACCGGCGGCCACAACCTCAAGCCGGCCAAGTACATGGCCGGCATGCACGAGGACATGAACGGCTCCGCCGTGGCGCTCGGCCTCATGCAGGCGCTGGTCGAGCGGAACATGCCGCTGGCCATCGATGCCTGGCTGCCCATTGCGCAAAATCATCTCTCGCCCGAAGCCTACAAGCAGAACGATATCGTCACTGCGCTGGACGGTACCACCATCGAGGTGGTGCATACCGATGCCGAGGGCCGCATGGTGCTGGCCGATGCCCTGACCCTGGCGACGCGCGGCGGCGGCCGCGGAAAAAACGGGCCCGGGCCGGACCTCGTCATCGACTTCGCCACGTTGACCGGCAGCATGGGCCATGCCCTGGGCAGCCGCTATTCCGGGGTGTTTGCCACCTCCTCCGAGCTGGCGCGCCTGGCCGTGGCGGCGGGCGAGGCGAGCGGCGAGCGCGTCTGCGTCTTCCCGCTCGATGCCGACTACGAGGCGGGCCTGGAGAGCAAGGTGGCCGACATCAAGCAGTGCACCCTCGATGGCGAAGCCGATCATATTCTTGCCGCGCGCTTCCTCAAGCGCTTTACCCGCGACGCGCCCTGGGTGCACATGGACCTGTCGGCCTCGAGCTGCAGCAGCGGGCTGGGGGCCGTGGGAACCGACCTGACCGGGTTCGGTGTGGCCTGGGGCGTGGAATTCATCGAACAATGGCTCGCGGCGCATGCCGCATCACCCGTGCCGCGCAGACGTTCAGCCCGGTAGCCGCGCCCTGCCGCATGGACGGGAACCAGCCCTGCGGATGACTTTGCCGCCTGCTTGCGCTATTCTTGAAGCGGAAATCATTCAGCGGGAAGGCAACCCCGTTGGCATGTCGCACAGAGGCCCCTGACACGACACACACCATGCTAGGCATCTTTTCAGCGAAATCGGGCCACCCGCTTGCGGATGCGAAGGAGGCCAAGCGTGTCCTCGGCGAGCTGTCCGTGCGCGACGCGGCGACCGCCCTCGACGAGGTGTCCGGCTGGCTGGAATCCGTTGCCGCCGATGAAGTCCTCAAGCCCTCCGAGCGCTTGTCCCTGGTTTTCCAGCTCGACGAGGCAGCCCAGGCGCATGCGCGCAAGCTGGGCCGCGACTACCTGACCTCGCCGCGACTCGGTCGCCAGCAGGAATACAGGCTGTGGCAGGCCAACCATGACTTTTGGGCGCAACTGGGCAGTACCTACGACAGCTGCCTGGCCCGCCTCAGGGTGCAGGAGAAGGGCAGCGAGGCGATCAAGGCCGACACGCCGCTGCTCATCGTGCGACTGCTGCGCGCCTTTTCTGCGCGGCTGAAATGGGACCAGTTTCGCTACGGCCCCATCAACGCCGAACTCTGGCAGCGCATGGGGCGCGCCTACCTGTTTTCCGAGCAGGGGAAGTTTTCACGCCAGATGCTGACGCCTTATCCCGGTGTGCCGGGCGAGAGCACGGTGGAACAGGAATACCTCAAGGCGCTGGTCTTCCAGGCCTCCAGCATGGACAGCCTGCTGCCGCTGGAGATCGAGATCGCCGAGCGCTTCATCGCGCATTTCCTGCCGCAGTTCGTGTTTGGCGCCGAGGTACTGCCGGAAAACGTGTATTGGGTGGATGCCGACAAGCCGGCGCCACCGAGCCGGCTTGCTGTCCTGCCACAGATCGCGCCCAGCCTGCGTTTTTTCCATGCCGGTCCGGCCCTGGCCAGGCTGGAGGCCATGTTGCGTCAGGTCGAGCGCAACGAAGTGCCGGCCGAGGTCAATCTGGGCGCCCAATATTCGGCGCGCATCATCCAGCCGGTGTTGAAGCATCTGGTCATGTACTGGGCGCCGAAACCGCCCATGCGTTCGCACGACCGCCATCGCGTCAAGTCGCGGCTGAATGCCGTGAATGGCCTGGCCGGCGTCCATGCCCGACTCACCAACCAGGGCAGCGATGTCAGCGAAGCCTGGGTTGTCGACGATGTCAGTCTCGGCGGCATGGGGGCGCAGGTGCCGCTCGGCGCCAACGACTGGGTGCGCATCGGCGCCCTGCTCGGCATGCAGCCGGAGGGCGGCAGCAACTGGCTGATCGGCGTCATCCGGCGCTTCAGCCGCGAGTCGCCGGCGCAGGGCTCGGTCGGCATCGAGACCCTGTCGAAAGTACCGCAGGCGGTCACCGGCGACCTGGGCGGCATGGACTGCAATGCCATCCTGCTCGATACGCTTCACAGCGGCGACACGGTGCGGGTGATCCTGCCGAGCGCCGCATTCGAACCGGCGATTCCACTGGTGTTTGCCTGGCAGGGCCGCACCGCCCGGCTCGACCCGATCGAGCAACTCGAATCGGGGGTCGACTTCGACCTCGGGCTGTACCGCGCCGTGCCGCCAGTTTAAGACCAGGGAAACGCTGAACAAGTTGATTCCGCTCATGGTTCGACCGTTCGACAAGCTCACGGCTCACCACGAACGGAATCAACAACTTGCCGTTCGCCCTGAGCCTGTCGAAGGGAGCCTGTCGAAGGGAGCCTGTCGAAGGGAGCCTGT
>Ga0208244_100956_pt1 | contig 20005 bp, 13 predicted proteins | sample SubbioCR12Aug_5A_FD_184828 | JGI IMG/M metagenome (GOLD analysis project Ga0208244, IMG submission 184828) | Serpentinite rock and fluid subsurface biosphere microbial communities from McLaughlin Reserve, California, USA - CR12Aug_5A (SPAdes) | ecosystem: Environmental > Terrestrial > Deep... | reverse complement strand
CCACGGACGAACTGTCCGGCCGCATCAAGTACGACCCCCGCACCATCCGCGAGCGCCTGAAGGACAGCGTCCTGATCGAGGGCGTGCATTACATCCGCCCCTTTGGCGGTCGCAAGATTCTCTACATATGGGAAGCCATCGAGCGTGACATGCGCATCGCTGGCGATAGCCTTGGCATTCCCATGGCAAGCGGCGGGGTGTGCCATGGGTAGCATTCAAATCAGAAAAGAGAACAACCGTCTCATCCTTGATTTCTACTTTCGCAGCATCCGCTGCCGCGAGCAGACCGCACTGGAGGACACTCCGGCCAACCGCAGGAAGGTGCAAAAGCTCCTCGACCGCATCGAGGGCGAGATCAGCCTCGGCACCTTCGACTACCAGCGCTACTTTCCGTCAAGCCGGAATGCGGCCAAGTTCGCGCAGTCTGCGATGTCGAGCGCCGTGCAGGCGCTCGGTTCCGCGGTCTCCGGCAACGGCAGCACGCTGCACGCCAACGGTGCGGGCGGGAAACAGACCCCGCTCTTCAAGGAGTTCGCGGAAACCTGGTTCAACGAGAAATCGGTGGAGTGGCGCGAGTCCTACCGCAAGGGGGTGCGCGCCAACCTGGACCGGGCCCTGATCCCGCGCTTCGGGGAGATGGCGGTCGGCCAGATCGAAAAGGCAAATGTTCTTGCATTCCGCGCTGATCTCGCAAAAGTCCAGGCGCGGGGCAAGCAAACCGTTCTCTCCAACCCCAGGATCAACAAGATGCTGAACCCGTTGCGGATGATCCTCAACGAAGCGGCCGACCGCTTCAATTTTCCCACGCCTTTCCAGAATATCAAACAGCTGAAGGTCAGAAAGACCGACCGCAGCCTCTGGCGCGAGATCACGGCGAAGCATGCAGCAGCCCGCAGCGGGGAGAGCCTCGCCGCCGTGCGCGCCTGGCTGGGCGAAATCGCCGGGCGTTCGGGCTTCCCCGTGCGCGAGGAATGGGCCGACTTCCCGGAGAACTACGCCGCGCAGACGCAGATGGCCTGGAAGAAGGGGCGCGACCACCACCTGGTGCGCCTGCGCCGCGGCTACCCCGAGCCGGCCTGGCACCACGTCCTCGCCCACGAGGCGACGCACATCGACTTCGAGGCGAAAGCGCGCGCCCTCGGCCGCAACCGCTGGTTCACCATTAACGACGAGACGCGCCGCAAGGCGCTGCGGCAGTTGGAGCCGGACCTCTCCGCCGCATCGCCCGCCAGGGGCATGCCGCCGAGCGCCTCGCCGCGCTGGCGGCGCAGCTCCTCGAAGGCGCCGCCGGCCTGCTCTTCAACGCCCCCATCGACATGGCCATCGAATCGCGCCTGACGCGCGAGCAGCCGGCCCTGCGCGGGGCACAATTGCTGTCCCTCGACATCCTGGCTGGCGAGGCGGCGGCCCTGTCCTCACACCGCGAGATCCGCCAGATCACGCCGGAACGCATCCTGTCGGTGAATGACGCCCTGAACGCCGCCGGCGCGCTGTTCCTGCGCGACCTCTCGGGCGGCGCGCTCGACTACGTCGAGGCCTACCGCCCGCTCGACTGCCTCGCCAAGGCGGAGCGTTTATACGCCGCCTGGCGCGACGCCGAGGCCGAAGGCATCGCGCCCGGCGCGGAATACGACCTCGTCGACGAGTTCGCCTCGCAGCTCGGCGTGCGCGCCTGGTATGTCTGGCGGGCCGACAGCGGGCCGGGCGGGGCCGCGACATCAGAGCCGGAGCAGGAGACCCACAAGATCGAATCGCCGGTCGCGCTGATGTTCCTCGTCTCGGCGCTGGAGCGCCTTGACGGGCGCAGCGAACAGGAAGTTGCGCAGATCGCCGCCGAGGCGGCGCTGAAGGGCACCACCGGCCTCGACCTGGATTCGCCGGAGAAAACGCACAGCCTCTCCGCCTTCGGCAACGAGCGCTTCAGCGGGCTGGAGCTGCTCTGCCTGATGCACGCCGCGCTGCAGCGCGCCAGCCCCGGCGCGGATTCGGGGGCGGATTTTTCGGGGGTGTGGACGGCGGCGCAGATGATGTTTGCGACGCGGAAGAAATAGGGCGGGCGCAGCGCCGGCCGGCCCCGGGCTCACCCCCTGAGCCAGCGCAGGGCCGACAATATGCCTGCCGTCGGCCATCGCGACCGGCGCATCCGTCGCCATTGAGCGGCGCGCCGGCTTCATCGCCGTCCTGCGGGGACTGACTTTTCCGGGTACGCCCTGATGCAGCCGGACTTGCGCTCTCCCGTTTGAACGTGCAATCGGCGACAATGTGAACGGAATATAGGGGAGGGTCGCTTGACAGCACGGCCTCAAGAACCGCGTCCAGCGCAAGATACCCGCCTGGTGGTGGCGATCTCCTCGCGCGCGCTTTTCGACCTGGACGAGAGCCACCGCGTCTTCGAGGCGGGCGGCGAAGACGCCTACTCGCGCCACCAGGTCGAGAAGGAGGACGCGCCGCTCGCCCCCGGCGTCGCCTTCCCCCTGGCGAAAAAGCTCCTGGCGCTGAACGGCAAGGACGCGGATCGCGTCGAGGTGATCCTCATCTCCCGCAACAGTGCCGACACCGGCCTGCGCATCTTCAACTCCATCCGCCACCACAATCTCGACATCACCCGCGCCGCCTTCACACGCGGCGAGAGTCCCTACCGCTACATCGGCGCCTTCGGCGCCCACCTGTTCCTATCGACCAACGCCGACGACGTGCGAAAGGCCCTGGAGGCCGGCATTGCCGCCGCCACCATCCTGCCTTCCGCCTCGGGAAACAACGCCGCCGGCCAGTTGCGCATCGCCTTCGACGGTGACGCCGTCCTCTTCTCGGATGAAGCGGAGCGCATCTACACAACCGGCGGCCTGGAAGCCTTCAACCGCAACGAGGCCGAAGCGAAAGACCAGCCCCTCCCGGGCGGCCCCTTCCGCCCTTTCCTCGCCGCGCTGCACGCGATCCAGTCCGAATACACCGCCAACGCCTCGCCCATCCGCACCGCCCTGGTCACCGCCCGCGGCGCCCCCGCCCACGAGCGTGTGATCCGCACGCTGCGCAGCTGGGGCATCCGCATCGATGAGGCACTGTTCCTCGGCGGCCGCGACAAGGGCGAATTTCTCAAGGCCTTCGGCGCCGACATCTTCTTCGACGACCAGGCGCGGCACTGCGAATCGGCAGCGAATCATGTGGCGGCGGGGCATGTGCCGTTTGGGGTGAAGAATGCGGCCACATAGCACCACTACCGATTAAATTTGCATGGGGTATATGGATCATTCCATCTGCTGCAGCGATTATGCCGATTTGCCGGTGGCTGTTTGCGCCCGCTTTTCAGAAGAGCAAACGGTTGAAAATCGCTCGAACGCGGTATCTATGAAAAAAAATAGAAATCAAGAAGCCACCCGCCTGGGTTTTTCGACAGGGGGTGCAATCAGTTCGCGCACCGCGATGCTCGATGAAATAAAAGCATTGCTTGCGATTGTTCCGCCGGAAGCGGAGGCCGAGCAGTATCGCAGGGCCATCCTGGAAGACAACGCTCTTCATAAGGCAACCGCTTCCAACCGCGAAAAGACTTTCAAATTCCTCCGCCGCCTCTACGCGCTTGATCCCTCGCTGAGCCTGTTTCGCGAGCTTCGTCGCCTATACAGGTTTGCTGCCGATGACTCACGCCTCCTGATTGGCCTGCTGGCCATGGCGCGCGAGCCTGTACTGCGGGATTGCCTGGAGATGGTGCGGTCCGTGCCCATCGGGGAAAGCCTCGGCCGTCAAAATTTCGAAGCCTGGATACGCGCCCATGCCGCCGGCCAATTCTCTGAATCGATGTATGTCAGCTTCAGCCACAATCTTTACGCCACGTTCTACCAGCTTGGCTATCTGGGTGAATCCGTCGGCAAGGCGCGCAGCCGCATCAGGCCCAAGGTTGGCATCGCCTCGGCCACCTATGCCGCCTTCCTCGATTGGCTGCAGGGTCTGAGCGGGCTATCCCTGCTGCATGGAACCTACTCCCGGGCGCTGGACCTTGGAGTCGACGACCATCTGGCGCTGCTCAAGGCTGCGGGAAAGCAAGGCTTGCTCAAAGTGGCCTACTCGGGCGGCGTGCTCGAACTCGGATTCCCCGGCTACCTGAAGGGCAATGAGAAAAGGCTTACCCCATGAACCTTCCCCAGACCATTCTTGAGCGCCTCAGGGAACACTTGTCGCTGCCTTGGCCGGAGAACGTTTCTCCCCGTGAGCGCGTCGTGATGGTGGTCTATCCGCCAAACGAAGAACGCAAACTCCGCCGCCTGATTCAGGCTGGCGAGTTCGCCAATGAGATCACGGCGACCGGTCACGGCTGGCAGGAATATGACCTCGCCACCGAGTTTTCCCGCTGGTTGTCCGAGTACGAATACCGTGATCGCTACCTTGCCCGCCCGGAGCGTCTCTGGGACGACCAGGGCAATGTCCGTGGTTTGGAGGAATACCTGGTGGGCAAGATTGCCGCCCTCACGAGCAACATGACAAGCAACGACGTGCTGGCGCTCATTGGTGGCGGCGGCTTGTTCGGCCTGCATAGCGTTTCGACTTTGATCGAGCGCATCGAAAGCCACATACCTGGCCGCCTGGTGATCTTCTTCCCGGGCGAGCACGATGCCAAGAACAACAGTTATCGCCTGCTCGGCGCCAAGGACGGCTGGGGCTACCTGGCCGTTCCCATCACCTGCTGACATCCCCCACGGACACCACCATGAAGAACCGCGACGTATTCGACAAGGACATTGACGCATTCTCTCTGGAAAACCAGGGGGTCGCCAAGGTGGACGAGGCGCTCGACGAGCAGCAGCGGCAAACGCTGCGCTTCGAACTGGAAACCTTCGTCTGCAAGGGCCATTACGAGGAAGGCTTGCATCGAATTCTCGAATCCTTCGCCGACACCCTGCGCAAGAAACACGAATCGCCCCCGGCCTGGGTTTCCGGCTTCTTCGGTAGCGGTAAGTCCCACCTGGTCAAGATGGCTCGTGCGCTGTGGACGAACGAACCTTTCTCCGATGGCCGCACGCCGCGGGACATCGCCCGTTTGCCAGTCTCGGTTGCCGACACCCTCAAGGAACTTGATACCCTGGCGCGTCAGCGCAAGGTCGTGTTGCGTGCTGCTGCTGGAACGCTCAGCCAAGGTGAAGGCGACAGCATCCGCAAGGCGGTACTCAGCATCGTCTTCAAGGCCGTTGGACTACCCTCCAAGTTCGACGAAGCCAGGGCATTGCTCTGGCTGCATAACGAAGGTATCGACATCGCTGTGCGTGATGCGCTCGCCAAGAAAGGCCGTGACCTGGTGCGCGAGCTGCGCGACCTGACCGTTTCCTCCCATCTGCACGATGCCATCCTTGCCGCAAAGCCCAGCTTGGCGCGGGATGCCTTCGAGCTTGGCGACAAACTGGCGCAGTTTGCGGTCAAGGGCGACATCACGCAGGACGAATTCCTCACTTACTTCAGCGATGCCGTCAGTGGCGATAGCGAGATGCCCGTTGTCCTGCTGGTACTCGACGAACTCCAGCAATACATCGCAGACAGCGCCGAGCGCGCCATGCGCGTGCAGGAAGTCATCGAAAGCCTCAGCAAGAACTTCGATGGCCGCGTCCTCGTCCTCGCCACCGGCCAGAGTGCCCTGACCGGCACGCCTGTCCTCTCCAAGCTGCTCGGCCGCTTCCCGGTACAAGTACAGCTTTCCGATTCAGACGTCGAAGAAGTCCTGCGCGAAACCGTTCTCAAAAAGAAAGCCTCGGCTAGCAAGCCGCTCAGTGAGTTGTTCGGCCCCGGCGGTTGCCTGGGCGAAATCGCCGCCCACTTGCAAGGCAGCACCTTCGCCCACCGGCGAGATGATGAAAGCTTGTTGGGGCCGAGCTATCCGCTGCTGCCCACCCGGCAACGATTGTGGGAACGCGTCCTCGCGACCACCGACGCCACCGGCACCGGCGTGCAGTTGCGCTCGCAGTTGCGCCTGGCCTTTGACGCCGTGCGCAAGAGCAAGGATGCGCCGCTCGGTCACATCGTCGGCGGCGATTTCATCTACGACGAAATTCGCATGCGGCTGCGCCAGTCGAGCCAGATCAGCGCCGAAACCGCCAACGCCATCGACAAGCTCGACGGTGCCAAGGACGAGCGTTCGCGGCTGAAGGCACGTGCCCTGAAGGCCGTCTTCCTGCTCACCCGCATCACCAGCAATTCCGCCCAGGATACCGGCCTGCATACCGACGCCCAGACGATCGCCGATGTCTTGGTCGATGACCTCACCGGCCACAGTTCGGCCCTGCGCGGTGAAGTGGCTGCCGTGCTGGAGGAACTGGTCGGGAAAGACCGCCTGCTCATGAAGGTGTCGGCAGGCGGCCTGGAAGAGTACCGCCTGCAAACCAAGGAAAGCGCCGACTGGTTCGCCTACCAGCGTGGCGAAGAGGAAGCACTGCGCAGCGACCCTTCCGCCTATGAGAGCAAGATTCGCGAGCAACTCATGCAACTGGCCGGCGAGCAGGTGCGCAAGCTCGCCATCCCACAGGGGGGCAGCCGCGAGATACGCCGTCTCAAGATACACACCGACCCGATTACCGCACCCAAGGCCGACAGCGATGTGCCTGTCTGGCTGCGTTCCGACCTCGACGGCACCCAGGCCAAGGAGGTGCTCGCCGAAGCGGCACGTGCCGGCATCAACTCCGCCATCGTATTCGCTCATGTCGCTCTGCCGAGCAAAGATGAACTGGTACGCGCCATCATCACCCGTGAAGCCGCCGAGCGCACTCTCGGCCATTTTGGTGAGCCGCAGACCTCCGAAGGGCAGGAGGCGCGCAACGCCCTCGCCAAGCAAAAGCGCGATGCAGATGACAGCGTCGATACCCTGATCAAGCAGGCGCTCGAACAAGCGCAAGTCGTCCAGGGCGGCGGCCAGGTGGTCGATGAAGGCAACACCCTCGATGATCGCCTCAAGAAGGCCGGAACGGATGCCACGGCGCGGCTGTTCCGCAAGTTCGCCATGGTCGATGCCCCCGGCTGGGGCAAGGCGCTGGAAGATGCCCAGCGCGGCCTCACCAATTCTCTCGAAAAGGTCGGCCATGCCGGTGCCCCGGAAACCCATCCTGCGGCGCAGGAGATTCTCACCTTCATCGGTTCCAGCGCCCCCAAGGGCAGCAAGCTGCGCGAGCGGTTCATGGGCGAACCCTATGGCTGGTCGCAGGATGCCGTCGATGCGCTGCTCGCCACGCTGTTCCACGTTGGCCAGTTGCGCATCGTCAATGCCAGCGGCGCACCCTGGCCACCCGGCAAGTTCATTGTCCGCGATGTCACCTCCAGCACCTTCTCCCGCGAGACCGCGCCACTCTCCAATGAAGAAAAGCGTGCCATCGCCCGGCTGGTCAAGTGCAAGCCCGATGAGGCCGAAGCGCGTGCGCCGGAGTTTGTCGCCAAGCTCAAGGATGCCCTGGCCCGTGCCACCGGCGCCGCCCCCCGTCCTGAAGCACGCCCAAGTCCCTTGATCGACGAGTTGTCGGCCACCTCAGGGCGCGATCTGGTCAAGCGCCTGGCCGAAGAAGAAAAGGCTGCTGCCGACCTGCTCGCCGCCCTCGAAGCCCAGGCCGCCAAGATCACCCAGCGCGAACCCCAGTGGCAGCAACTCAATGACCTGCTGGGCTACATGAAAGGTCTGTCCGAAGCCGCCGTGCTGTCCACCGAACGCGACGCCATCCGTGAGGGACGCCTGCTGCTCGACGACCCGGACAAGGTGGAGCCACTCGTCCATCGTGCCGCCGATGTCCTACGCACCGCCATGAACAAGAACTTCGGCGCGTATCGCAGCGAGTATGACCGCTGCACCGGGGAACTCGAAGCCGCGCCCCAATGGGGCAAGCTCGCCCCGGAAGACCGCGCCGCCATCCTGCGCGACGTGCAGCTTTCCGCCCCGGAGAACACGCCGGCGCTCGGCACCCTGGCCGAACTGCTCGACTCGCTGGCCGTCTGCGCACCCCAGCGTTGGACAGAAAAGCGCGACGCCTTGGGCGGCCAACTGTCTCGTGCGCTCACTCTGGCCGCCCAGAAGCTCGAACCCAAGGTGCAGCCCCTCACACCGCCGCATCGCATCCTGCGTGACGAGGCCGATCTCGATGCCTGGCTGGCCGAAGTGCGCAAGGCGGTCATCAAGAAACTACCGGATGGCCCAGTTCAGTTGTGATATAAAGGTAAAACTATTCCGGTTAATAGCTTATACACATATAACAGGCACATAGTTACCGTTTATTAGAACAAATGGGAACGCACCCTTTCTCAGCCCCGAACGAACTTCAGGAACTCCTGGGAGAGCGCCTGAAGCGCTTGCGTCTGAGTCGCAACCTGGACCAGCGCACGACGGCGGAAAAGGCCGGCATTTCTGAAAAAGCCCTGCGCAATCTCGAAGGCGGGCGAGGTTCGACCGTGGAAACCCTGTTGCGGGTCTTGAAAGCACTCGACTACCTGCAAGGGATCGACCTGATCGCCCCGGAGGTCAGCGTCAATCCGCTCGATCTGCTCCGCCAATCCAAGCTTCCGCAGCGCGTTCGGCGCCCGCGCAAGCGGGCTGCGGAAGGCTGATGCCCCATGGACACCCCGGTCATCGAAGTCCGCATCTGGGGCCGACGCGTCGGCGCCGTGGCGCCCGACCCGCGCCTGGGCTGTTACGTCTTCGCCTACGATCCCGCCTGGCGGCGCACCGGCATCGAGCTAGCCCCGCTGACCATGCCGCTCGATGACCTGCGTCCGAGCTTCGCCTTTCCCGAACTTGCCGAGCCAAGCTACAAGCGCCTGCCCGGCCTCCTGGCCGACGCCCTGCCCGACGACTTCGGCAATGCCCTGATCGACGCCTGGATGGCTGCCCGTGGCGTCGAAAAGCGCGCCATTTCCACGCTCGACCGCCTCGCCTACATGGGCAAGCGCGGCATGGGCGCGCTGGAGTTCAAGCCCGCGCGCGGCGCCCACCGTGAAAGCGCCGAACCCCTGGAAATGAAGAATCTCGTCGAGGCCGCGCGCAAGGTGGTGCATGGCGACCTGTCCGGCGATGTTCAGGCCCAGGCGGCGCTGGCCAACATCATCCGCGTCGGCACCAGCGCCGGCGGCGCGCGCGCCAAGGCCGTCGTCGCCTGGAACCCGAAGACCGACCAGATCCGCAGCGGCCAGTTCGACGCCGCCCCCGGCTTCGAGCACTGGCTGCTCAAGTTCGACGGCGTCGGCAAGGATTCAGAACTCGGCGGCACTGCCGACTACGGCCGCATCGAATACGCCTACCACCTGATGGCCAAAGCCGCAGGCATCCACATGTCGCCATGTCGACTGCTCGAAGAAAGCGGACGTGCGCATTTCATGACCCGCCGCTTCGACCGCGACGTCCTCAATGGCAAGACCGTCAAGCATCACGTCCAGACGCTCTGCGCCATGAGCCATCTCGATTACAAGCAGCGCGCCACCCACGCCTATGCCCAACTCTTCATGGCCATTGCCCAACTCAAGCTGGGCGACGAAGCCATCAACCAGGCCTTCCGGCGCATGGCCTTCAATGTCATGGCGAAGAATTGCGACGACCACAGCAAGAACTACGCCTTCTGCCTGAAGCAGGGCGGCGTCTGGAAACTGGCGCCGGCTTATGACATTACCCACGCCTACAATCCCAAGGGCGAATGGACGTATCAGCATCTCATGGGCGTCAATGGCAAGTTCAGCGGCATCGCCCGCACCGATCTGCTGCTTGAAGCCGACCGCTTCGGCGTGCGTCGCCCGCTGGAGGCGATCAATGAGGTGCGCGCCGCCATCGACAGTTGGCCGGAATTTGCCATCAAAGCCGGGCTGGGGCAGCAACTCATCGCCGACATTCGGGCCGACTTCGAACCGCTATGAAGATCACCCTCTCCCGCGAACACCGCAAGATTCTCGAAACTACCGTCGCCCAGGCCCGCGCTGTCGTCGAAGACGGCGCCGTCAAGGCGTTGAGGGCGTTCGCCGTCGGCGCCAAGGATGCGCCTGCCCACGCCACCGATGCCCAGAAAAAGCTGCGCGTGCGCCTGCGCGCCCATGGCCGCGCGCTGGGAGATCTGCTGCGCCCCGACGACACGCAAGCCGTCGACCACCTCGTCACCGAGATCGCCTACGAGCACTGGCACCGCATGCTCTTCGCGCGCTTCCTCGCCGAGTGCGATCTGCTCATGCACCCGGACGGCTACCCCGTCAGCCTGGCTGACTGTAAGGAAGACGCCGACAGCTTCGACCCCCCGGCGCGCAGCGAATGGGAAGTCGCCGGCCACTACGCCGCACGCATGCTGCCCAACGTCTTCCGGCCCGACAGCCCAGCCCTGGCGATCCAGATGCCGCTGGAAACCGAGCAGGCGCTCGAAGCCTTGCTCGCCAAGCTACCGGCCACCGTCTTCCAGGCCGACGACAGCCTGGGCTGGAGCTACCAGTTCTGGCAGGCGCCGAAGAAGGAAGAAGTGCAGCGGCAAATGAAGCAGGCCGGTACCAAGGTGGGCGCCGACGAACTGCCTGCGGTGACGCAGCTATTCACCGAGCAGTACATGGTCGCCTTCCTCCTCGAAAACGCCCTCGGCGCCTGGTGGCACAGTCGCCACCCGCGCATGAAGCTGCCAGTGGAAATGCCCTACCTCCGCTTCACTCCCTCTCCCCTCGCGGGAGAGGGCCGGGGAGAGGGGGAACCCGCCGCCGGCACCTTCCCCGCCTGGCCCGATACCCTCGCCCAGTTCAAGCTGCTCGACCCCTGCGCCGGTTCCGGCCACTTCCTCGTCTCGGCCTTCCACTACCTGGTGCCGATGCGCCGCGCCACCGAAAAGCTCGCGGTGCGCGACGCCATCGACCGTGTGCTCGCCGACAACCTGCACGGCCTCGAACTCGATGCCCGTTGCGTCGAGATCGCCGCCTTCGCGCTGGCCCTGGCCGCCTGGCGTTATCCGGACGAGAAGGGCGCAGCCATCGGCTACCGCCCCCTGCCGCGCCTCAACATCGCCTGCGTCGGCGTCGCGCCGCGCAGCAAGAAAGCCGACTGGCTCAAGCTCGCCGGTGGCGACGAACGCCTGGAACGCGGCATGGAAACGCTCTACGCCCTGTTCCAGAAAGCGCCGGAACTCGGCAGCCTGATCGACCCGATGGCCGCCACCCGTGGCGACCTGCTCGACGCGCATTGGCAAGAACTCGAATCACGGCTGGATCAGGCGCTGGCCCAGAAGGGCGACGAACAGGACATCGAAGCAAGAGTAGCCGCGCAGGGAATGGTGCACGCCTCGCGCATCCTGACGCGCAAGTATCACCTGGTCATCACCAATCCGCCCTACTTAGGTGCGGGGCAGCACGGCCCGGTGCTCAAGGATTTCTGCGAGGAGCACTACAAGGCGGCGAAGGGCGACCTCGCCAACGTGTTTCTGGATCGCAGCCTCAAGCTCTGCACGCCGGGAGGTGCGGTATCGTTTGTGATGCCACAGAACTGGCTGTTTCTAAAAAGCTACCAGAAACAGCGCGAGCATTTGCTGAAGTATGCGACCTGGAATCTGCTGGCGCGGCTGGGCGAGCATGGCTTCGACAGCACCGACGCGGCGGGGGCCTTCACCATCCTGCTGACCCTGACGCACGCCAGGCCGTCCGAGGATCAAATGCTGCGCGGGCTGGACGCGAGCGCGCCGAAGACGCCGGAGGAGAAGGCGGCGGTTTTGGCCGAGGACGAGGTAGTGGCGGTAAATCAAACTGGGCAATTGGCAAACCCAGATATGCGAGTCTCCCTCGGAGAGCTTGGTAGTGGGAAATTGCTGTCTGCTTATGCAGACTCATTCTTGGGATTGGGGACAGGCGACTTCGACAAATTCGGTCGAAATTTCTGGGAGTTCGTGGGTTCTGTGCCCGATGGATGGAGCTATTTGCAATGCTCACCGGTTAAGGCCGGAGATTTCGAGGGTCTATCACATTTGGTTTCCTGGGACGACCGCGAGAACCGCGTGCGGGGAATGGATAAGCTGCATCGTGATCGAATCCACAACCAAGATCAAAGCGGCCAACAGGCGTGGGGCAAGTCAGGCGTCTCGATTTCTCTCATGAGAGAGCTTAAGGCAACACGGTATCAAAGCTATCGCTACGACAAATCACAAGCCGTAGTCCTCCCCAAAAACGAGGAGCACCTTCCTGCAATTTGGGCGTATTGCTCAGACCGGCAGTTCCACGATGATGTGAGGCAGCTTGAGCAGGCAGTAATTGTGGCGAATGGCACTTTGGTCAAAGTTCCCTTCGACCTCCCCCACTGGCAAAAAGTCGCCGCCGAACGCTACCCCTGCGGCCTGCCCAAACCCTATTCCGACGACCCGACGCAGTGGATTTTCCACGGCCACCCGAAACCGGCCGCCGACCCGTTGCAAGTCGCCGTCGCCCGTCTGCTCGGCTACCGCTGGCCTGCGGAGTCGGATGCCGAAATGGAACTCTCCGACGAGGCGCGTGCCTGGATCGCACGTTTAGCAGACCTCGACGGCCTGATCGACGACGACGGCATCGTCTGCCTGCCTGCGGTGCGCGGCGAACAGTCGGCGGAGACGCGCCTGCGTGCGCTGCTCGCCAAAGCCTTCGGCGGCGACTGGTCGGCGGCACGTGAAAGTCAGTTGCTGCGCGACGCCGGTTGCGACGGCCTGCCGCTCTCACTGTGGCTGCGCGACAAGTTCTTCGAGCAGCACGTCACCCGCTTCCAGAAGCGCCCCTTCATCTGGCACGTCTGGGACGGCCACAAGGAAGGCTTCTCGGCGCTGGTCAATTACCACCTGCTGACGCGCGAGAAGCTCAACACCCTGATCAACCTCTACCTGGGCGACTGGATCACCCAGCAGAAACGCGCCATCGATGCCGGTAATAGCGACGCCACGCTCAAGCTCGCCAAGGCCGAGGCGCTGAAGGCGCAACTCGAAGCCATCCTCGAAGGCGAACCGCCCTACGACATCTTCGTGCGCTGGAAGCCGCCGCACCAACAGCCGCTCGGCTGGGAGCCGGACATCAACGACGGCGTGCGCATGAACATCCGCCCCTTCGTCGAGGCCGGTGTGCTGCGCATCCCTCGCGCCAAGCTCGGCATCAAATGGGAAGCCGATCGCGGCAAGGACGTCGCCTCCGCCCCCTGGTTCAAGCTCGGCCCGACCTACGGCGAACCCGAAGGTACGCGCATCAACGATCATCACACCACGCTGGCCGAGAAGAAGGCGGCGCGGGAGCAATCGAAAGGAAAATCATGAAACGACTGACGCTGCGCAATGTTGGACAGATCAAGGAAGCCGATCTGCATTTCGGCGATCTAACCGTGCTGGTCGGCCCCCAGGCAAGCGGCAAGAGTATCAGCCTGCAATGGCTGAAGCTGCTTGCCGATACCGGGCAGATTCAGGAGCAGCTGCGCATCTATGGGCTCGATTACGGCGGCAAGACCAGCGATTTCATCGACGTCTTTTTCGGCGAAGGCATGCGCTCGATCTGGCATGGAGCCAGCAAAGTGCTTGTCGATGGCAAGCCGGTGGATGTCGATCAGCGGCTTGGCCGCAAGCAGGCGAAGAAGACCGAGTCTTTTTTTCTGATTCCGGCGCAGCGCGTGATGACGCTCGCCAACGGCTGGCCCAAGCCGTTTCAAAGCTATAGCCCAGGTGATCCTTATTGCGTGCGCGCCTTCAGTGACGAGCTGCGCATGCTGATGGAGCGCGAATTCACGGGCGACGGACCGCTTTTTCCGAAAAGCAACCGACTCAAGAACGACTACCGCAAGCTACTGCAGCAAACCGTCTTCGCCGACTTCGCGCTGACCGTGGATAAGGTTCAGGCGCAAAAGCGCCTGGTCTTGCAGGCAGGCGCAAGTCCCTTGCCCTACATGGTGTGGTCGGCGGGGCAGCGCGAATTTGTGCCCTTGTTGCTGGGGCTTTACTGGCTTATGCCGCCGGGCAAGGTGGCGCGCCGCAGCGAAATCGAATGGGTGGTGATCGAAGAACTGGAAATGGGGTTGCATCCGCGCGCCATTTCGGTGGTGCTGCTGCTGGTGCTGGAATTGATGTCGCGTGGCTACAAGGTCTGCTTGTCGACGCACTCTCCGCAGGTGCTCGAACTGGTCTGGGCGCTGGAGGCGCTGCGCAGGCATAAGGGCAGTGCGGATGACCTGCTCGACCTGTTCGGGGCGCCCCGCAGCGCCGGACTGCGTGAGATGGCGAGGGCGGCCATTACCAAGACCTCGAAGGTCTATTGCTTCGAGCCCGGCGGTTCGGTCAAGGACATAACGGCACTCGATCCGTCCTCTGGAGAGGCGCAGGAAGCCAGCTGGGGCGGCTTGCTCGAGTTTAGCGCCCGCGCCAACGACATCGTCGCGAAAACAGTGGCGAACTCGCCAGAATTTACCTCCGGCGATCTTTTCGCGGAGACGAAATGAGCTTCGCCGACGACATCAAGGCCTTACCGGTTCTGGCGGAAGCCTTATGCAAGGGACTCTCCGCGCTGCGGCCTGCTGACAGGGTGCACATCGCCAAGAGGCAATCGACTCGCCTGGCCGGTAGCATCGATCTGGATTCGACCTTGAAAGAGGCGGAGCCCGCTGAGCCGCGCTGGGACTATGTGATCGGCGAGGTGCGGCAGGCCGGCGAGCGCCTGCATTGGGTGGAAGTCCATCCCGCCAACGGCACGAGCCATATCGGCGAAATGGCGAAGAAACTCGCCTGGCTGCACAACTGGATGCGCAAGACGTCCTTGCATGACTATGAGCGCCGCATCGTGTGGGTGGCTTCGGGCCGGTCGGCATTCAACAGCCGCCATCCTGCCTTGAAGGGGCTGGCAAACCAGGGCCTGGCTTTTGCCGGCGGGCGAGTGACGATCTGAGCCATGAAGAAGGAAAAACAAACCGTTCTGGATGCTTTGGTGTCTCGCTTGCGCGAGCAGGCAAGGCGTTTCAATCCCGCCCTCGAAGCGGCCCCCGTCGCCATCCTCTGGACAGACGAAAAGCGCGAATGGGAACCTGTGCTGCCCCAGATCAAGGCGGCGTTGCCGGAACTGCATTCGCTCGGTCAATACGTCCCCGACGAGCGTACCGGCCCAGGCGTCTGGCTGCGCATGGTGGCCGACGGAAAAGTCAGTCCCGGCGAGACGGCGATTCTGTATCTGCCCGGTGTCGGCAACGGCCAACTGCGCACCGATCTGCGCGGCTTGAAGGACGATCCGCAGCTCGCGCCGATTGCGGAGCTCCAGTTTCGGGGCTGCTTCTGGCGACAGGACAACGGCAAGGACTGGACGCTGCGTGCCTTCCTCGAAACGAAGCGCGGCGGGTTGGGGCTGAAAGTGGCGGGCAACCAGGAAACCCTGCAGGCGCTGAAAGTGGCGATGGGCAAGCTGCTGATGCAGAACCTGCCGGTCCTGGAAGGGCAGGCCATCGACGAGCGTTTTCTCAACGAACTCATCAATCCGGCGCCCGACGATACCGTGCTGCGCTGGCTCACCGCGCCCGACGCCATCCGCGAAGAAAAGGGCGAGGCATGGGACAGTTTCGTCGCGACCACGCGCAAGACTTTTGGGGTCGATCTGGCCAAGGGGCCGCTGGAAGCCACGCAGATCATCCTTGCCAGCCGGTCCGGCGACGCGGCCTGCCGTCTCTGGGAGAAGTATGCCGCGCACTGGCAGAGCTATCCAGATGTCTATGCGTTGCTCAGCGCCGTTTCGCCGCCCGACCTGTTCCAGGGGGCGGAACGTTATCCGCGTGAGAACGAAGCCGACGAAAAGCGGCTGGCCGAAGAACTGCTGAAGGCGGCCAGCATGGAGCCGGTTGCCGCCGTCCAGGCCGTGCTGGCCGAGGAGGCCAAGCATGCTTCCCGTCGCCAGACGCTTTGGGCCATGCAGGGACGCGCGCCGCTGGCAACGGCGCTGGAGCATCTCGCCACCATTTCCAAGGTTTGCCTCGATCCGATGGCGGGAGGAAGCCCCGCTGAGGCGGCCAGCCGCTACGCGGATTCCGGCTGGCGCATCGATGCGGCGGCGCGAGAGGCCATGGCCCTGGCGCAAATGCACGACCTCGAAAAGCCGATCTATGCCGTGCTGGGGACGCTTTACCGCCGCTGGCTGGAGAAACAGGCGGAAGGCTTCCAGGCATTGGTCAAGCAGGGGGGCTACCCGGACTGGAGTCTGCCCGAGGTGCCCGATGGCGCGGTGGTGCTGTTCGTCGACGGCCTGCGCCTGGATCTGGCGCGCGAGCTGGAAAGGCTGTTCGGAACCGACAACGGTTTGAGCGTGACGCTGGAGGCGGGCTTCACCAGCATTCCCTCGGTCACCAGCAGCGGCAAGGTCTGGGTGTCGCCGGCCAGGAAGCTGGCCAAGGGCGGTGATGGCGGCGGCTTCGAGCCGAAGCTGCAAATTGGGAAAACCGAGGGAACCTACACGGCGGGCAAGCTGCGCAAGGCGATGGAAAGCGAGGTTTATGCGCTGGTCGACACGGAAAATCCCAGCTTCGCCTACGGCAAGGGCTGGGCCGAATTTCCGGGCGATATCGACAGCGACGGCCATAACAAGGGCTTGAAGCTGGCGCGCGTGGCGAGGGAACATCTGGATGATCTGGCCAAGGCGATTCGCCGCCTGCTCAATGCCGGATGGAAGGAAGTCTGGGTGGTGACCGACCACGGCTGGCTGCTGCTCCCCGGCGGCTTACCCAAGGTTGAGTTGCCCGCCAGGCTGACCGAAACCAAGTGGGGCCGCTGCGCTATATTGAAGGACGCTGCGGCCGACCATCATTGGCTGGTGCTGCCCTGGAGCTTCGATCCCGCCGTGCGCGTGGCGCTGGCGCCCGGCATTTCGGCCTTTTCGATCGGCCGGGAATACGACCATGGCGGGCTGAGCTTGCAGGAGTCCGTGGTGCCCTTCATGCGCATCCAGCGCAAAGGGCCGGTGGGCGGGCAGCCGAGGCTGGTGTCCGTCACCTGGAACACGCGCAAGACCATCTGTTCTATCTCCGCGGCCGATTCGGACGGGCTGACGGTTTGCCTCGAACGCCTGGGCAGCGTCATCGGCGAGGAGGCCAGTCTGGATGCGGAGGAGAAGGGGCGCGTGATCTTCGAGGAAGTCGACGATCTGGTCGGCGAGACGATTTCCGTGGTGCTGCGCCGGGACGGCCAGAAAGTGGCCGAGGAGCGCATGAATTTTGGAGAACATTGGGAAGGAAGCGGGAATGGAGCTTGATGCCCTGGATCGCAAGGCGGCGGATGCCTTCGACGGCTATATCGTCCGCAAGGACTTGGTGCGGCAGTTCTCGCGCCAGTTCCCTGTGCCGACCTATGTGGTCGAGTTCATGCTGGGGCGCTATTGCGCCACCATCGACGAGACCGAGATTCAGGAAGGCCTGGGCATCGTCCAGCGCCAGCTTTCCGAACGCACCGTGCGCGCCGGCAACGAAGAACTGACCAAGTCCGTCGCCCGTGAAAAGGGACAGGTGCGCATCATCGACATCATCACCGCGCGGCTGGATGCCAAGACCGATTCCTATGTCGCGGAACTGCCCTCGCTCAAGCTGCGCGACGTGCGCATCTCGCCGCAGCTGGTGACCGAAAATCAGCGCATGCTCACCGGCGGCTTTTACGCCGAGGTGACGCTTGGCTACGATGCGGCCATCGCGCAGGAAAAGAACGGCAGGCCCTTCGGCATCGACGGCTTGCGCGCCATCCAGCTTTCGCAGCGCGACGTGCTCGACAAGATGTCGGTCGCGCGAGCCAGGCTGACGACGACGGAATGGAAGGACTTCCTGCTGCGCTCCATCGGCCTGGAGCCGGCGCAACTGACCGAACGGCACAAGGACGCGATCCTGCTGCGCATGATTCCCTTCGTCGAGCGCAATTACAACCTGGTCGAGATCGGCCCGCGCGGCACCGGCAAGTCGCACCTTTTCCAGCAGGTGTCGCCCTACGCCCACCTGGTTTCCGGCGGCAAGGCCACCGTGGCGCGCATGTTCGTCAATAACGCCAACGGCCAGCGCGGCCTGGTCTGCCAATACGACGTGGTGTGCTTCGACGAGGTGTCCGGCATCTCCTTCGACCAGAAGGACGGCGTGAACATCATGAAGGGCTACATGGAGTCCGGCGAATTCTCGCGCGGCAAGGAGAGCATCCGCGCCGACGGTTCCATCGTCATGGTCGGCAACTTCGATGTCGATGTCGAGCACCAGCAGCGCATCGGGCACCTGTTCCAGCCGCTGCCGCCCGAGATGCGCGACGACACCGCCTTCATGGATCGAATCCATTGCTACCTGCCGGGCTGGGACGTGCCCAAGCTCAAGCCGGAGATCTTCACCGATCACTTCGGCCTGGTCAGTGACTTCCTTTCCGAATGTTTTACCCAGTTACGCAACCAGAGCCGCCTGGCCGTGCTGCAGAACCGCGTCTTCTTCGGCGGCGCACTCTCGGGCCGTGACATCAACGGTGTGAACAAGACCGTCAGCGGCCTGCTCAAACTGATCTATCCCGGCCAGGAGGAGCAGGTCAGCGACGAAGACCTCGAATGGGCCGTGCGGCTGGCCCTGGAAGTTCGCCGCCGCGTCAAGGAGCAGCAGAAGCGCATCGGCGCCGCCGAGTTCCGCAACACGCATTTCAGCTATACGCTGGGCGCCGAAGGCGTTGAGAAGTTCGTCTCGACCCCCGAACTGCAAAGCCAGGGCGGCATCGGTGATGAGCCGCTCGAAGCCGGGCAAATCTGGGCACTCTCGCCCGGCGGCCAGGACGAGCACCCCGGCCTTTTCCGCCTGGAAGTCACCGAAGGGCCGGGCAGCGGCGTGCGCGTGCTCAACAAGCCCGTGCCTCCGGCCTTTCAGGAATCCATCCGCTGCGCCGAGCAGAATCTCTATGCCCGCGCCATGCAGCTCGTCGGCGACCGGGACCCGCGCGCCCACGAGTTTTCCGTTCAACTGCGCGGCTTCGATGCCGCCAAAAGCGGCGCCAAGACCGGAGTCGCATCGCTGATAGCACTGTGCAGCGCTCTGCTGCGCAAGTCCGTGCGTGGCGGCCTGGTCGTGGTGGGCGAGGTCACATTGGGCGGCACCATCGAGCCTATCCACAACGCTGTCAGCCTGGCTGAAATCGCAGTCGAGAAAGGCGCGAAGTCATTACTGCTGCCGGTTTCCTGCCGGCGGCAGTTGTTTGAGCTTTCAGATGAGATGGCAACGCGACTTGATATCGAGTTTTATCAGGATGCGCGGGACGCGTTGCTGAAGGCATTGATTGATTAATAAAATCGGAACTGGAATATGACATCCCTATTGCATGCGGCCTCCTTGGGAATCCCGTCGCCGTCACACGGGGGCTGACTTTCCGAAGTTCTTCTTGACAGCGCGAATGCGAAGGGGATAATCCGATTCGTAGTGCGCCGATTTGAGTTCAGCTTGCGGGCGCTTGATAAATGCAGCTAAAGCGAGGTGAAACAAGACCCGCTTTGGCCCCAAGCTGAGCGGGTTTTTCAGTTCACCGTCCCGATTTAGCCCGACTTGCGGGGGACGTAAAACGAATTCCGCTAAACAGGGCGTCTCCAAGAAGGAAATCGGACGTGGTTCGCAGAAAGCTCATCAAATCGCTCGCCGCCTCGGCGAGCATGCTGTCCATCCCGTCTGCTGTCATCGCAACCCGGGGCGCATCGCGCGCGGTAGTCCGCTGCTACGGCGCCAGCCCATGAATCGAGGCGCGCTTCAACCAGGCCTTCGTCCGCCGCCCCCGTCTGGCATGGGCATGCACAGGCTCATTTGGTGAGCCTTGATGCGGGGACAATGGCTTCCATGGAAACGGGCTCGCCTTCGTCGCCGTAGGAGCCGGAGGAGCGCTTTCGTGTCGGACTGGCCCACCTCAAGGGCCGGGGGGATTTGATTCCAGATTGCGGCCCCCGCCATCCGGCAAAGCCGCTAAACTGAAGTTCCGCGCCACCGTACTCACGAAGGCAACGGCAACCGCCTGATATTACTGAAGGATTGATGGGTTTTTGAGTCTGATATTGGGTGATATTGTAGTCACTAAACAACTTGACTTATTGACGC
>Ga0208244_100955_pt1 | contig 20006 bp, 15 predicted proteins | sample SubbioCR12Aug_5A_FD_184828 | JGI IMG/M metagenome (GOLD analysis project Ga0208244, IMG submission 184828) | Serpentinite rock and fluid subsurface biosphere microbial communities from McLaughlin Reserve, California, USA - CR12Aug_5A (SPAdes) | ecosystem: Environmental > Terrestrial > Deep... | reverse complement strand
GAATAACTGAAGATTATTGACGGGATGGGGTTTGTCTCAACCTGAAGCGATTTTGCAATTATCTCACTGATAACCGGATGTTCTTTGTGCGCGCGGGGGATTTTCCCTGCCTCGTCTTCTTTTAGGTTTCTGAAGGCGATTAAGTGTTTTTTACAGTCATGGGACAATTCATATATCCCATCGGTATCGGTTTTCTTAATATCGCCACTGAGCGATAGAAGACTTAGCCTTAAAAGGTCATTGTCATACTCTGTCAGTGCATTCTCTGTGTCAAACTTTGTCTTTTTGAAAAGGTCTCTCACGGTTTCGTCAAATTCCGTAAGATAGGAGCGAAGCTTTAAGATGTTATCTGATATTCTTGATTGAAGGGATTCCTGAAGGGCGTCAAACGCATAGTCAATATCTTCCGGCGTTCTGCAGGATTGATATATCTCAAGAATTCGTTTTTCAAAATCAATTCCGGATTCAAGAGCGCCAAGGACTTCATCAGAAGAACCGAAAAGTCCGTCAAACAAATTCAGCTTACTCTGTAGGAGTTCAAGCAGCCGTTTGTCGGCGCGGTTTCTCGTATTCAGGAAATTAGCAGCGACCACCTCGTATCTCTGGCCATACCGATGGCATCTCCCTATTCGCTGTTCTACCCTTTGCGGATTCCACGGCAGATCATAGTTGATAACTATATTGCAGAATTGCAGGTTTAAACCTTCTGCGCCTGCTTCAGTAGTCAACAATATCTGTGTATTTTCCCCAAACTCATATACCAATGCCTGACGCATATTAGCCTGAAAAGAACCGGAAGATGCAAATTCAGGAAACTCTTTGCGCCATACTTCATAAGCCCTTCTTGCCTCTGCTGAGACATTTGAACCGTTAAACAGCGTATAAGTTATGCCGTTGTCTTTTAAGATGCCCGCTATATATTCCTGAGTTCTTCTTGATTCCGTAAAGACAACAGCCTTTTGAGGCCAACCCTTTTGTCTTGCTATCTCAAAAATTGATTTGAGCGCTGCTATAAGCGCATCACCCTTGCTGTTTTTTTCAATAGAGACTGCAAGATCATAGTAGCCCTTTAACTCCGCTATCTCTTTCTGAATAGCTTCATCGGCAAACTTTTCCCTGTCAATTCTTGATTTACCGGCTTTCTGTTCCTGCTCTGACGCTTCAAGCTCTGCTTCTTCAAGCTCTTCCTCTATACCCTCGTCCTCTGCTTCCTCTGCTGAAAAATCCTTGCCGTTCCGGTAGTTGCCCTCTTTATCTCTAAGATTCAACTCTTTTTGTAATGATTCAATCAGCTTTTTCAATGTTCCGGCTATTGCAAAAGAAGAGCTTGCAAGAAGCTTTCTATAGACGAGTATCATGAGGTTTCTTTGCGAGGTCTTTATTGCCGCAACTTCATCCCGCTGAAGATAAGAGGAGACTTTCTCGTAAAGTTCAACTTCTTCATTTGAAGGCGTGAAATCAAAGGTCATTGATTTGCGGGCTGTAAAGCGCACATATTCAAGCACATCTTTTCTGAGAGTCCTTGTCAAAATTCCCGACACTCGCGCAGGATTGTCGTCTTCCTCGCCTTTGATTAAAAGCCTTAACTCTCTTAGCTTGCCTTTATTTGTCTCGTTTATTTCCGATAAAGGGTCAACAAAACGAGTTTTAAAACTATATGGCGTCCCGAGCAATTTTTCATCAACAAAGCTCGCAATACCATAAAGCTCCATCAGGTTATTTTGAAGCGGTGTAGCTGTAAGCAGCGCCTTTGGCTTGTCAGAGATGATTCGCCTGAGCTCATAAGCCATTCTTGACGCATCACGGCCTCTATATACCCTTCGCATTCTGTGCGCTTCATCAATAAATACGGCATTCCACGGCTGTTTTTCGATAAGGCTTGCACGCGCATAGGCAAACTGATAAGAGACTATAAAAATCCCCTCGTAAGTCAACGGCACATTTTCGCCGTTATTTATTTTTCCGGTAAAAGAAGGACCGTCATAAACTTCTGAATCAAGGCCGAATTTATTTGAAAGCTCATCCTGCCACTGCTTTCTCAAGGATGCTGGAGTAATAATCAGCACTCTTCTTTTACCCTCCGCCCAAAGCTGTGAAATGATAATCCCGGCTTCAATTGTTTTGCCGAGACCAACCTCATCAGCCAATATAGCGCCTCTCTGAAGAGGACTGTTAAAGGCATAAAGGGCAGCATATATCTGGTGAGGATTTAATTCAATAGAGGCTTTTGCAAGAACAGAAGACAGCCTTGACAGAGAGCCGGCCATTTTCTGAAGGCTGATTTTTTCGGCTAAATAGCGTTGAAGAAATGGAGATTTATGCATATTGGTCATTCAAAAAATCCAGTTATCAGCCCATTAATAACGGTAATCCCCCCAAACATCTTCTGCTACTCAGGTCTTAAAGCACACTTCTACCGGCAAAACAAGGTATCCTCGCGCCTCCAGCCTATATGATTAACTTATTATTACGACACATTTTATACCAAAAGGAAACAATTTTTCAGCTTGCTATCTATGATCAGGGGCTTGGATGGGGCTTTCCGAAATGCAGCAGAAGTATTGCAGGGCAAAAGACTACTATGAACTTGATTCGGGGAAGGCATGTGCAAGCCTCGGATTTTGGTTAAATAAGAAAGAGGCAAGCCCTATCGGAACAACATTTATGAATAATGTGGGTTAGCAGGGAAAGTCAGATAGCTTACTTCTTCTCCCCCACTCCCGTACAAACGCAGAAATCATAGTCAGGCAAGATGCCTGTCCTATCACGACTTCCGAACAATCTTGCAGCAAGCGAAAGGCGGTACTGCCTTGTTACTGCGGTATTGAATTTTCGTGAGTCCCCTTCTTATATCTCAGATACTCTATAAGCCCCGGAAGGCTCCCGGTTGCCACTGAGAGGAACCACGCAAAGGATACCGCCGTGGCCTGGGCAGGGCTTATCCCGAGGAAGCCGTAAAGCAGTACAAAGGACGCTTCCCTGACGCCCAGCCCGGAGATGGAGATCGGGATTGCGGAGAGGGTGGAGATCACGGGGACAAAGATGAAGAGCGGCAGCAGCGGCACGTTTACGCCCAGGCCCCTGCTGAGCGCATAGACCGCAAATATGATCATTATCTGGATGATCCCCGAGAGAAGGAGAGCCTTGACAAGAACCGTCTTCTTTCCTCTATAGAGCGCAAAATAGTCATAAAATCCCGACAGGAATTTAATCCCCCTGCCGACTCTCAGGCCGAACACAACAAAACTTCCGGCGATGAAAAGGAGGGCTATAAAGGGGAGGAGCCATTCGATATATGAGCCCCTGAAATATTTGAAACCAAAGGGGAAGGCTGTCAGCCCCACGAGGATGAGCGCGAAAAAGCCGATGTATCTGTCCATGAATACGGAGGCAACGGCTGGCGCGCCCCTGCCCGTGTCACGATAGAGGTAGTACGCCTTCACCGCATCGCCCCCGACAATTCCCGGGAGGAGATGATTAAAAAAAGAGCCGATAAAACAAAGCGAAAAAAGTCTCGCGAGCCCGAACCGTTCATGGAGGAGGAGACGCCACCGGAGGGTGGATATGAAGATGGAACATACATAGATCAGGACCGCAAGGAGAAATGAAGGGACGTAAATCCCCTTCAGAGTGGAAAGGACTTTATCAATGCCTGTCTTTGAGATGACTGCATAAAGGAGCCCTCCGCTCACCAGGATCTTGACAAGAAGGAGGATTATCTTATTTGGACGGGCCAAGGACCTTCTTTATGACATAAATAGGTTTACGCTGCGTCTCGTGATAGACCCTCACGATCATCTCGCCCAAAAGCCCCATGCCGATAAACTGGATGCCGACAATCAGGAGCAGCGCGCCGAGGAGGAGGAGAGGCCGGCCGCCGATGGGGTTGCCGAAGATAAGCTTCTCTATGCTGAGATAGAACAGCACGAGGAATCCGATAAAACCGCACGCCATGCCGATGGTTCCGAAAAACTGTAGAGGCTTCGTCGAAAAACTCTGGAGGAACTTGACCGTGATGAGGTCGAGAACCACTTTTATGGTCCTCGTAATCCCGTATTTCGATTTCCCCCTGAGCCGCGGATGATGGACCGTTTCGACCTCTGCGACCCTCACCCCGTACCAGCTCGCGACCGCAGGGATGAAGCGGTGCATCTCGCCATACAGCTTAAGGTTCTTTATGACATCCCGCCGGTATGCCTTCAGGGAACACCCATAGTCATGGAGCTTCACCCCTGTCACCTTGCTTATGAGCCAGTTTGCGGCTATGGACGGCAGTCTTCTGCTGAAGAACGGGTCTTTCCTTTTTTTTCTCCAGCCGCTCACCAGGTCATTGTCCTTTATGAGTTCAAGGAGTTTGGGAATATCTTTGGGGTCGTTCTGAAGGTCCCCGTCCATAGTGACGACCACATCCCCTCTGGCAAAATCAAAGCCCGCTGCAAAGGCCGCGGTCTGTCCGAAATTCCTCCTGAGGCTGAGGACTACCACAGGTGGGTTGCTGTTCTGTATCTTCTCAAGGAGGGACAGGGTTCTGTCGGTGCTCCCGTCGTCAACGTAGATGATCTCATATTCCCTGCCCAGGGAATCAAGGACAACCCTGAGGTTTTCTTGGAGGGTCTCTACATTATCCTCTTCATTGTAAACAGGAATGACGACAGATACCGTCATCAGTATTTACCTAGCTCTTCCTTCGCCATGCCCTTAAAGTCATAACAGATAAAAATTGAATATTGCCTCAAAAGCCTGCCCTTGTCATAGACCTTCAAAAGCCTCTTTTCATGGCCATGAAAGGCATCCCTGATCCGGGGGTTCAATTCCGTATCGCCTATTGTAACAAAAATCCCGTGAGAATGGATAAAATTCCGGAAATCAGGCCAGAGGTCATACTGGTTCATCCTCCTTCCGAGATTCACGCAGTAGGTTATCGGATGCCCCTTCACGTAGAAAGCAAGTTCGCTCGAGACCTGGTAGCTGTCGGAAAAAATAAAGACCTTTCCCTTCTCCTGCATGCCGGAATAGAGGGCATACACCTCTTTCCCAAGGTTATTCCAGCCCTTAAGTCTTGCTGACGGATCAAGTTTCAGGGGGAGATGAAAATTGGATGGGTAATGGGCAACAGCGGTCAACAACATGGAAAGGGCTGCGCCGATGATGATGATGTTCCTCACGGAGGGCTTGTTTTTTCCCCATTGGTCTATGAATATCCTTGAAAAAGCAATAAGACCCGTGATATATCCCGCCATTGCCCAGTTCGCCTGGACCTTCCCCTGGAGACTCTTCAACAGGAAAAAAACAATCACCGGCGCCGAGAACCAGAAGAGGAATTGTCCGTGGGGGTCGGAAGTTTCCCGGCCTTTGCCCCTGGCCTTCCAGAGCGCAACCAAGATCAGCACAAAGAGAACAGGCGTGACAACACCTATTTGGGAACCGATAAACTCAAAGAAACTTTTCACAGATATCCGAAGTCCTTCTGCAATATGCGCCTGGCCTGCGGTATGTCTTATCGTTACCCAGTCATGCTGCGCGTTCCAGATGATTACAGGACTGAAGGCAATGAGGCTCAGCAACAAAGCGAGATATGGCGACATGGTTAGGAGAAATCTTCTGTGCTTTGCCGAAGAGACGAGGAAAATGAATGCGCAGACATAAAAGAAGACCATCGTATATTTTGTGAGGAGCCCGAGACCGACAGAAATGCCGAGGAAGATCCAATATATAAGTTCGGAGTTTGGAGTTCGGAGTTCGGAGTTATTATTTAGACCCGAGTCTTGACTGCTGACTGCTGACTGCTGACTGCTGACTGCTTTCCAGAAAAGATACAGGGAGAGTATCCAGAAGAAGAGAAAGGGCGAGTCTATGGTGAAGAGCACGCCGAAGGCGGAAAAAAGGGGGATGAGCTGAAAAAGGATGGCGGAGGCCGCTCCAACCCGCTCGTTATACATCTCCCTGCCGAGCCGGTAAAGAAGGATGCTGCTTAAGAGCGAAAGGACAACAGCAGGAAGCCGCACTCCAAACACTGTATCGCCAAATATTAACGTAGAGAGGGCAATAAGATATGCAATCATGGGACCCTTGGAGTAATAGCTTAAATCCAGCCTCCTTGACCATTCCCAATAGTGAGCCTCATCAGGGCTGAGGTTAAGGGGACCGAAGGAGAGGTAATACATGCGGAAGACGCTCAAGCCGAGAAGGAACAGATACATCACGGTTGTAAGCGGTCTGTCCGGGAATCTCCGTTCTGCCCATGCATAAAGATACATAACCGCTCCGGCGGAGAGAGCCCCTGCCACGGCGCCGCCGATGATGTCTCCGGGATAATGAACACCCACAAATACCCGCGAAAAAGAGACAAGCACGGCAATAAAGAGGAAGAGATAGCGCAGCCGGTTCCTCGTCATGAAAAGGAAGGGGACGGCAAAGGCAAAGGCGTTTGAGGCATGGTTTGAAGGCATCGAAAATGACCTGGTGCAACCCACAAGCAGATTGACGCCCTCCAGGACATTACACGGCCTCTGCCTCTCTATGAGATGTTTGAGGGCGTTGCCGAACCCGTCAGCCAGCAGCACAGAGAAAAAAACGACCCCGAAGACTGCAAGGGCTTTCCTCTTCTCCTGCAGAAGAAAGAGCGCCAGGAAAGGCAGGACGATGAGATTCGTCCGGCGGGTGATAACAGGCATGACGAGATCGAACAATCCGTTCCGGCAGTCCCAGTTGAGGAAAAAAAACAAGGCGGTATCCCATTGTGTTATCCATTCAGGCATGCTATATAATATCACAGTAATGAAACTGTCCCCCTTTGACTGGGCAATAGTTGTTGCCTACATGCTTGTTTCCCTTGCCGTCGGCCTCTATTACACGAAGAAGGCCTCAGCCAGCGTGAGTGAATTCTTTCTCTCAGGAAGGAATATCCCCTGGTGGCTTGCCGGCACTTCAATGGTGGCAACCACGTTTTCGTCGGACACTCCCCTCTATATCACGGGACTCGTGCGGGAGCACGGCATCTATGAAAACTGGCAGTGGTGGTGTTTCCTGTTTTCGGGGATGATGTCCGTCTTCTTCTTTGCGCGCCTCTGGAGGCGGCTCGGCGTACTGACCGATGTTGAGCTCATTGACCTCCGCTATTCCGGGCGATCAGCCTCTCTGCTCCGCGGCTTCAAGGCCATCTATTTCTCCGTTGCCATACATACCATAATAAAGGCGCAGGTGATCCTCGCCATGGCCAAGATCATGGATGTGAGCCTCGGCTGGGGAAAATGGGAGAGCATCCTGATCTCAAGCGGTGTGACTATAACCTATTCTATGCTTTCAGGTTACTGGGGAGTGGTCACCACTGATTTCTTCCAGTTTATCATCGCCATGATCGGCGCAATCACCCTTGCCGCGGTGTCCGTTGATAAGGCAGGGGGTATTTCAGCAATAAAAATGCAGCTTGACCAGAACACTCTCAGCTTCTTTCCGCCCCTCGACGAAGGTTTTTTCGGCATGGCGTTCATGACATTTCTCGGATATGTGGGACTGAGCTGGTGGTCCAAATACTCCTCGGACGGCGGAGGGGTGATTGTCCAGAGGATGTCTTCCTGCAGGGATGAAAAGCAGAGTCTCTTCGCAACCCTCTATTTCAACATCGCAAATTACGGGCTGCGGACATGGCCGTGGATCCTTGCAGCGCTGGCGTCAATGGTCCTCTACCCTCATGCACGGGACCACGAGGCAGTGTACCCCCGGATGATGGTGGACCTCCTGCCGTCGGGGCTGCGAGGACTCATGCTCGCCTCTTTTTTTGCAGCGTTCATGTCGACCCTGAGCACATACCTGAATCTCTCCTCCGCATATTTCGTCAATGACTTCTACAGGCCCTTCATCAAGAGAGAGGCGCCGGAAAAACATTATATAAAGGTATCCCGTATCGCAACCCTCGCGCTCTCCGTTCTCACCGGCATCGTCACGTATCATACCACCTCCATTATCGGGGTCTTCAAGTTTCTCATAGCCTTCGGCTCCGGCACAGGACTGGTGTATATCGTGAGATGGTTCTGGTGGAGGGTTAATGCATGGAGCGAGATATCTGCAATGGTCGCTTCCACTGCGATGACCCTCCTCGCCTATCTCCATCCCTCTCTCAAGCCCTCGCCCTATTATGTGAAGCTTTTCCTGATTATCAGCGTATCCACCATTATGTGGCTTGGGGTGACCTTCCTCACAAAACCCACTGAGAATGCAAAACTGGTGGAATTCTACAGGAAGACCAGGCCCGGCGGGGCGGGATGGAAACCCATAGCATTGCTTGCTGATGATCCGCAGGACAGGGGCGCCTTTGCCGATTCATTGGTTCAATGGATCTATGGATGCCTCCTCATTATCGGCCTCACCATAGGCATTGGAAAGCTGATCCTCGGATATATTCTTCCCGGTTCTTTCTGGCTTTGCACGGCAGCGGTGAGCGGCTGGCTTGTATACCGTGGCCTGCGTAAGACGGGATGGAATGTTCTGGACTGATGAGGCATTTCCTTTGCTGAGGTGACTAAGCCGGCCCTCCCCTCTGCCTGACCGCTTCATAGAGACAGATTGCAGCGGATGTCGCCACGTTAAGACTTTCCGCCTTGCCCGGGATGGGGATGCTCACCCTCATATCACTCCTGCCCTTGAGGTATTCGCTCACCCCGAAGGCTTCATTCCCAAAGACAAAAGCCAGAGGTTTTCTCATGTCGGTATCATAGATGCTGGGGGATGCATGGACGTCGCTCACCATAAGGCTGATGGATTTTTTCCGCAGCCATTCCATCAGCGCCGCCGGCTCTGAAAAAAGAACGGGGATGTTGAAAATACTTCCCGCTGAGGCCCGCACTGCCTTCGGCATAAAAGGGTCGCATGTCCCGGGAAGGAATACCACCGCATCAGCGCCTGCGGCATCCGCGGTCCTGATGATGGTACCCAGATTGCCGGGGTCCTGGATGCCGTCACAGACAACGATAAGGGGACTCCGTTGTAAAGATAATTCATGGAGCTTGTGCCTTTTATAAGACGCCTCTGCCACAATGCCCTGGGGAGTTTCAGTATCAGCAATTTTAGAGAGAATATGCTCAGTTGTTTCTATGAGTTCTGCTGCCTTTTCCGGGAGTTGTCCAAGGAATCCTTCATGTCCGGACCTATACGCTTCAGTAAAAAAGATTTTCCTGATACCGGCGTCCGAGGCGCGAGCCATTTCCAGGAGGCGATGTCCTTCAATAAGGATGGCGTGACGCTCACTGCCTCTTCCTTCCTTGATTCTCATGGCCTCCCTGACAAGAGGGTTTGACAGGCTTGTTATTTTTTTGTATCGCATTATTTGTGAATTATACATGAGTTAACCCGATAGAAAAAGATTATAATATCAGAGTTTTTTGCAAGACTACTTAAACCCCGTTAGAGATGTATCTCTAAACGGGGTAAACCACAGAGAACACGGAGATTAAAAAAATGAGCGCACAGAGTAACACGTTGAAGTTAAATAACAATTTGTTTTCTCAGTGTTCTTCTTTCCCATCTTATAGTGATCATGAGCTTTATCCATGTTAATGCGCATGAGGAGGCAAATCGCTGTGGGCATGCTCACGGATATCATGATGATGTTCTCCTGAAGCATTTAATGTGTCAACGTGAATTGAAACATTTGACAGATATCGCAGGTGATGCAGGAGCTGATGACGCACCTCCATGGCAACTTCATGGCCCTGTTCGACGGTAAGCTCAGAGTTTACGGCTATGTTCACTTCAGCATGGAGTCTGTGGCCTATCCATCTGACCCTGATCTCGGTGATGTCCTGCACCCCCGGCGCATGGTTCACAGCGTGTCTGATTTCATCAATAACCGCCGGATCAACCCCGTCGAGGAGGCGAGTAAATACAGCCTTGCCGGATTCCCACACAATGCGGAGGATGATTACGGTGATTACAAGTCCGACGACAGGGTCTGCCAACGGATACCCCACCCAAACGCCAACAGCGCCGAAAAGCACTGCGAGACTGGTCAATCCGTCAACGCGGGCATGCTGCCCGTCTGCAATCAGGGCGGCGCTCCCGATCTCCTTGCCTACCTTGATGCGGAACAGGGCTACAGCTTCATTGCCGAGGAAGCCGACTATAGATGCAATAATAACCGCCCAGAGATATTCCACTTTCTGTGGATGCAGAAGCCGGTCGATGGACTGATAACCCGCCACAACAGCGCTGAATAGGATAGTAAGCACAATAGCAACGCCTGCGAGGTCTTCAATACGGCCATAACCGTAGGTGAACCGCTGTGAAGGTTTTTTCCTGGCAAGTATAAAGGCGAACCATAAAGGGATGGCGGTTGCCGCATCGCCGATATTGTGAATAGTATCGGCAAGGAGTGCGACACTTCCCGAAATCAGGACGATGACGGCCTGAAAAAGGGCGGTCGCTGATAACCACAGAAATGACCATTTAACAGCCCATATGCCCCGCTCTGTCGTAAAAATAGTCGGATCGACAACGCCGTGGACATGGCCATGGGCATCGTGTGAATGATCATGGCCGGTGTCTTTATGATCGTGATTGAATGTCACTTGTTATCGCTCATCATTCCGGTAGAGCCGGCCTGTCCGATGCTGCAACTCAAATTCATAAAGTAAAGCGGTACTGCAATTACAACAAGCAGAACGCCCTGTCCCATGATGAGAGCGTTGACGCCTGCCAGGGTGATGAGATAAAAGGAAGTGATCAGGGTGCCGATTATACTGCCGAAGGTCGAGAGGGCATAGAGCGTTCCAATCGTCTTGCCTGAAGTATGCAGGCTGCAGATCATGAGTTTTGCCGTATAGGGGCTCACGATGCCGAGGAAAACTGAGGGGATAAGAAAGAGGACTGAGGAAGCTATCAGGGGACTCATCCTCACACCCAGGTCCTTCATAAATATCCAGTCTGATATGGGACTGCTGTATAGGGGGAACGTCAGGAAGAGGATGCCCGGAGCGATTATGATAAGACTCAGCTTTCTGGAAGATGGATTGATATCGGCAAGCCTCCCGCCCAGGTAATAGCCCGCAGAGAGTCCTGCGAGGAAGACGCTGATCAGGCTTCCCCAGACAAAGACAGAACTGCCGAAGTTTGGCGCAAGGACCCGGCTGCCGAGAATTTCAAATGACATGACTATCGCGCCGCAAAGGAAAACCACGAACTTAATCATACTGCTACCTCCTCATTGCGCTCCTGATTTCTGATACTGGTAGAGATTCACCGGGGCGAAATCATCAGTGAGGACCTTGGCCCCTGCCCACTCGTATACTTCAGAGGGTTCATATCTTGAGGCAAAGTCCTCAAGGTCAATATCGAATTTCCTGGCAGACTGAATTTTCCTGGCTCTCGCCTCGACGCTGTCCTTGTCTCTAATTTTACTGCCCGTTGTTGCCACGAAAATAAAGTTGGCCGACTTTTTCCCCTTGAAAATAGCGAGATGGGGGAATGCCTTCTTGTAGGTCATGACCATAGAATCGAAAAACTTGTTCCTGTATGGTGAGGTAATGTTTGCGACAACAACACCGTCCTCCTTCAGTTTCCCCTTCACTTCCCTGAGGAACTCAAGCGTCGTGAGATGAAAGGGAATATAGTCGTTCTGGTAGGCATCAAGGATGATCCAGTCATACTTTTTCTTTGTCCTTTTGACGTAGAGCCTGCCGTCATCGACATGCACTTTTATTTTCTCATTTTCTTTGAAATGAAAATACTTTTGCGCGACGGCCACCATGTCCGGGTCTATCTCGGCGATATCAATAACGGCATCCGGATAGCGCCCGGCAAAATACTTTGGCATGGCCCCGGCGCCGAGACCGACAAAGAGCACGTCTTTCGGGTCTCTATCCAGGAAGGCAACAGAGACAAAGCCCATCTGCGTGTACTCAAAGAGGAGTTTGTCCGGCGCATTTAGGTAAATGCCTCCCTGTGTATATTCTCTTTTTTGATTCCGCACATAACGTTCCTTTTTTACCGTATCCTCTATTACCTGAATATACTGGTAGAGAGAGTTTTTTCAAAGATCAGCTTCTCTGACGGTTCCAGCGCGAACCCCTGCAGGGGGAATAACGCAAGATATAAAGCTAACAAACAAAATATTCTTACCATGATGACTCCTTGGATGCATTTCTGCCGGTCAGATTAATGCCGGACAGTAAGACCTTGGCGACTACTGATGTTCATGCAGTTGGAGGGGAAAGACCTGAAGTGCAATCGTAAGAATTAGTTCGGAAGATAGGCGCTTGGTTGTGCTTTGCGAAAGTGCATGAGAGATGTTCAGTAAAAACAGGCGATTCAGTTGCAGCAGATACGTCAGGCTTTAGCGAACTGCTTTTGGAACGCAGTTGTGTATCGGTTCTGCCGATGTCCTTCTTGATATGCAGGTGCAAATCGCTATGCTGCTGACCGGCAGACAGTTCTTCATGGCCTGATCCATCATGGAGCAAAAAATGATCACCGCTGTTTTTCTGGTGATATTCCCCGGCGTGGTTATGGCTGTGATAAAGCGGTGCAAGAAACGCAATGCTGAGCAGAAGAATCAGGCAAAGCGTTAAAGGTGATCCTGCTCTATGAGGACTCCTAATGGCCATGCTCTTAGTTTACAAAAATCCCTTACGGTTAAGAAACATATTTATTACAGCCCTGCCATTGCCTGTTTTGTTGCTCTTCTGCCTTCATCCACAGCCGCAACCCAGTGCTGGTGTCCATTAAGTTCGGCATGAGCAAAAGAGATGCGTCCAAAGGGTTTGCGGACAACATCTCGGGGTGCCATCGCTCCATCTTTACCGAAGTAGAAGCCGGGCTGCGGGTTTACATAGGCGTAAGTCCAGCGATTCAGGATAATACCGGCGATATCCTTTTCCGCCTCAAAGCCTGCCACTGAGAAGAGCTGCTTCATCTGCCCAACTATCTGGGACTCGAATTCGGTATAGCTTGTCCCCAGGAGCTTTCTCCTGCCGCTTTCCCCTTGTTCCTCGCTAGAGAGTCCCGGCTGGTGGAAGGAAACGTAGAAGGTGAGCACGGTGGGCTTGTCAGGATGCAGCGGCGGCCGATAATTACCCACATACATGGGTTTACGGATATTACAGCCGAAGCCGAAACCGCTGAACCACTTGCAGGCAGTGAACCCCAAACGGTAAAGGAACCGCCAGTTGGTAAGAGCCACGTTTGCCACCAGGATGGGAGAGACATGGAACTGGTTATAGGCTTCAGCATGGCTGACAGGCAGACCTGTTACAACTTTCCGTGACAGGGGGCTGCCGCACGCCATTACTACACTTCGGGCCTTGAGGCGGTAAAGCTTTCCATTACGGAGATAGATGACAGTTACGTTCTTCCCCTGCGCAGAGTTGCCTTCTTGCTCAACATGGACAACAGATGAACCAAGTCTTAAGCGTATCTTGTTGCCCTCGCGGTCCAGCGCGGGGAAGCGCACTCGTCCGTTATGGATGTCCGCGAATTTCCTGCCGCCTTCAATGGCATCGGGGATCAAGACCTTAATGAAATAGCGGGAGAAGCCGTCATTGCCACCAGGGAATGAATGCCAGTGACTGTTCCTTAATGAGCGATGGCCCTGAAATTCAGGGAATCCGGGCATCGAGACCTGACGGGCTGCATAGGCGCTGATGACATCGCAACCAAGCCCTACTACACTGGCAAGCACGGGATCGGCATATCGCGTTATTTCCGGATCAAGTTTCAGAATCTTCTCCAGATAATCCTTGTATGTCATGGAATCGAGCCAGTTGCCATAGTCGTCGCCGTCATATTGGCGCTCAGAAATGTTTCGCCAGCGAAGAAACTCTTTCCGGGCCTTTGCCGAATACGGAGCCCCAGCAAATCTGTTTTCCCAAATGCCTGCCACCCAATTGCCAGATGCCCCATCTCCTTGATCGGCAAAATAGTGACCAATGCTCTTTGAATCAAACCAAAGCCGATAACCGAAATTTGTGGCATCGAAATCAAGTGGTTTCAGGCTTGACGGCATTTCGCCATACTCAAACTCGATTGGTATGCCTAATTCCTTGTAAATGTCGTAACCCGGAATGCCGGGGCGGTCTATGACGCCAAAGGCATTTGAGGCTTGAGGCCCGATAAGGCGCTGACCTTGTACCATGAATTCATTTCTTTTTGCTGCGCCGCCGAAGATCGGGTGATTTTCGAGGATAAGACATTTTGCCGGCTTTGCAGAGGACTTGTTAAACTCATACGCGGCCCCTAATCCGCTCAGCCCTCCACCGACGATAACGATATCGTATAATTCACCGGTATCAATGATATCCCCGGTGAGAGATCTATAGTCCCCATTTTCTATAGCCTTGAATGCATTGACAACAGCAGCAGTATTCCCATTCGAAGATGCATAGTCGCCTATGCCGCCGAAGTCATAGCCCGCTTGGGATTGTGCTAACAGTCTCATAGGAGCCGGCAACTCAAGCAGGAACGCCCCTGCACCAAGAAGCGCACCGTTGAGAAAGTCTCTGCGGGTCATGTGAATAGTCATGATATCTCTTATTCTCAATTATACACTATACACTATCGAGGCTCTTGCAAAAGTCTGACAAAATGCCGTTACTGTCATGGTGCCCTTCGACAAGCTCAGGATGACACAAATCGAAGGGCGGGATTGCTTCCCCCGTATCAAATACGGGGTCGCAATGACTTTGTAGGGGCGTATTGCAATACGCCCCTACACCTGCTTTTTCGCCGTGAATTGCTGACCAGCCAAAGGTCATATTGCATTATGAGTCTTGTTTGTGTTAATTATAATGCATGAGTTTGCGGAAGATAAAACAGGACTATTTAAAATACCGCATGCTGTTTCTCATCTACTTTCTTCTTGCTGCAGGTTTTCCTTTTTCGCATTGCCATGCTGAAAATGTTCTTTTTGAGAAAGACGGCTGCAAAACAGAGCAGTGCAGAGAGAATGTATTTGCAGACGGCGCCTGCTGTGAACTGCATGAAAAAGGTCATAGCGAGGCTGATGAGCATCACATACATTTCCTCTTAGACGACCAGTGGGTTCCACGCAAGACTTCTTCACAAAGCCTCGATCGTCTGCACTGTGCCGCAGCGGATGACACCCCGAGCATATCCGCTTATCCGCCTTATTTTACCGCGTCGATTCATGCCGTTTCTGTTATCCCTGCCAAAGGGTTTTATACTGCCCTTCCCGGCCGTTCTCCTCCATCAGCATAACTTTCCGCAAGTCACTTTTCGAAAACATTTAAGCAGCTTTAATGCTGATATTCTTGTTTTCGGCACATTTCTTATTTGAGGAGGAATACGTATGCGCAGCCTATTCATGGCGATTTTCCTGCTTGTCCTGGCACAACCGGCAGCTGCCGTATATTTGTTGAGCATGGAAGAGGCCGAGAAAATGTTTTTTGAGAATAATCTTGAGATAAAGGCGAAGAAGGCTGATGTGGAAAAAAGCGATGCAGAGGTTGTTGATGCAAGGATTTTGCCGAACCCTCAAGCTGCCTATAACATCCAGTCAGTGAAAAACAGCGGGACAGAGAGGGAAGAGACGTATTCTCTCAGTCAGCGCATAGACATATCAGGAAAACGAAGCAAAAAGATGGAAGCCGCAATGAAGAAAAGGGATGCCCGCGCGCTCTTTGTTGAGCACGACACGGCAGGGCTTCTTTCACAGATGAAGCAGTCCTTCTATAAGGTCCTGTTCCTCAAAGAGAACGAAAAAGCCCTATCTGAAATCGCCGGGGTTTTTTCAGATGTTGAAAGAAAGACTGAGGCCAGGGTTAGCGCCGGTGATGCTTCGGAGGCAGACCTCATGAAGCTGGTTGGAGAAAAAAACAAGATCGTCAGGGGGCGCGAAGCGCTTCGCGCAGACCTGAAGTCTGAAAAAAGAAAGCTTGCCCTTCTGCTCAATATCCAGGAACCCGAGCTCGAGGTCTCAGGAGAGTTTTCAGTCAAACCTCTTTCTTCCGGCATCCTGGAGTTGACCGGGATGAGACAGCAGAACAGGCCTGATATAAAGGGCCAGGGCAAGACTGTCGAGGCATCTGAAGTTTCGCTCTCCGCTTCAAAGAAAGAAGCCATTCCAACGATTGACCTGGAAGCAGGTTATAAGAAACGGACAGGAGGCTTCAACGGCTTTGTCTTCGGTATCTCGGTCCCGCTGCCTCTGTTTGACAGAAATCAGGGCGGCATTGCACGCGCACAGGCAGAGCTTCAACAGGAGAAGATCATATTCGAGGCCATGAAAAAGGCCGCGGCCTACGAGGCGAATCTTCTCTTCGACAGGATTGCATCGCTTCAGGCCAGGGTTGAGGACTTGTCGCGCCAGCTCGAAATGTCAAGAGAACTGACCAGGATCGCCGGCATTGCCTATGAAGAAGGCGAAACCGGCCTCCTCGATCTGCTTGATGCCGTTCGGTCCGAAAAAGAGCTTGTGGTGGAGAATAACACAGCAGTTTATGACTACTGGGCGGCACGCTTTGAGCTTGAAAAAAATATAGGCGCTAAAGTGACGCCAATGGGAGGCACGAAATGAAATATATAGCATTCCTGTTGTTTGTCGTAGTTATTGCGACCGGCTGTTCGTCAAAGCAGAAAGCAGCTAAAGTACATGAAAAAGAGACAGTCAGCAAGAGTGTCTGGACCGCAAAGACAGAACTCTTTATGGAGTATGATGAACCGAAACCCGGACAAATGACCAAAGTCCTCATTCATCTGACCAATCTCAAGGACTTCAAGCCTGTTTCCGAGGGCCCGTTGACCCTCACCTTCGCACCTGAACAAGGAGAGCCGGTTACGGTCACTGTCGCCGAGCCTGAAAAACCCGGCATCTTCAAAACCGGGGTAACATTCAAACAGCCGGGAGCCTATACGCTGACCGCTTCACTAAAGGGAAAGGCCTTCTCTGATGAGATAATTGTGCATGACATCGGTGTCATTAGCGGAGATGGAAAGCACGCTGAAGCGCGCCAGGAGGAGAAGGCCGGGGGTGATATATCCTTTCTCAAAGAGCAGCAGTGGACAGTAGACTTCATGGTCGGCCTGCCGGTAAAGCAGCAGGTCTCTTCGTCGTTTACGGCCACAGGCGAGGTTATACCGGCTGCAAATGCCGAGGCTACTCTTTCTGCCCCACTCTCGGGGACCCTGTCTCTGTCAAAGCATTTGCCCTACATCGGCAAGAAGGTTGTCAAGGACGAAGTGATTGCAGTGATAGAGCCGCCCATCTCCCAGCAGGGTGGCCTCGGCAGTCTCACGGCTTCCTATGCAGAGGCAAAAAACAGGATTGTGCTGGCACAGAAGGAGCATGAAAGAGCAAAGCGTCTTTATGAAGCGAAGGCCGTGCCGAAGCGGAGACTTGAGGAGGCTGAACTCAGTCTTGAAAGCGCGAAGGCAGCATTCGAGCCTCTGGACAGGGCGTTCCAGGAGATGAAACAGGGCGCCTCCGGGAACAAGGTTATCATCAAGGCGCCTTTCAGCGGGACGGTTGTGGAACTGTTTACGGCAAACGGCAGGGCCATAGACGCAGGCCAGCCGGCGCTGAGGCTTATTAACACATCGACGGTATGGCTTAAGGCAAACGTGCCTGCAACCGAGATCGGCGGCCTCAGGAACCTCGACAAGGCATCTTTTACGATTCCGGGAATCGAAGGCGAGTTGAAACCGTCGCGGCTCGTTACAGTAAACGATGTGGTCGATCCCAAGACTCGGACAGTGCCGGTGATCTTTGAGGTTGGAAACAGCGCAGGCAGGCTCAAAGTCGGCATGTTTGCCGACGTATCGATCAAGACAGGGCATGAGGAAAGCGCGTTGACACTGCCTGATGAGGCCTTCTTTGAGGATGAAGGGAGGTTTTTTGTGTTTATCCAGAGACAAGGCGAAGCCTTCGAACGGCGGGAGGTGAAGACCGGCATACGCGGCAGCGGCATTGTGCAGGTCCTCTCGGGCATCAAAGAAGACGAACGGGTTGTTCTCAGGGGTGGCTATTATGTGAAGCTCGCCTCGCTTTCATCACGGATGCCTGAGGCCCATGCAGGCCACGGGCACTAAAAAGGAGACAGACATGCTCGATAGATTAACGAAAATATGTCTTGAAAATAGATTGATCATAATAGCGGCCTCTCTTGTCCTTCTTGTCGTCGGCGCCTATGTCGGCATGAAGATGAAGGTGGATGTGTTCCCTGATCTGACTGCGCCGACCGTCACGATCATGACCGATGCACATGGCATGGCCCCGGAGGAGGTCGAGGCCCTCGTCACCTATCCGATCGAAAGCGCCATTAACGGCGCAACCGGGGTCCGGCGTGTCCGGTCCCATTCGACCTTTGCCATCTCGACCGTCTATGTCGAATTCGACTGGGGAACAGATATTTACAGGGCGCGGCAGGTGGTGAATGAGAAACTCCAGCTTGTCTCGGCAAGTCTCCCCCAGGGAGTGGCTCCGGTGCTCACTCCGATCTCATCAATTATGGGCGAGATCATGTACATCGGGCTCAGGAGTGAAAAAATTCCAATCATGGGCGTGAAGGAGATTGCGGACTTCGTGGTAAGAAAACGCCTTCTCTCCGTCCCCGGCGTTTCACAGGTAGTGAGCATTGGAGGAGAAGCAAAGCAGTACCAGGTGCATATTGATCCGCACAAGCTGAGCGCCTTTGATGTGTCGCTGAATGAGGTGGTCGAAGCGGTCAAGAATACTAATGAGAACTTCTCTGCCGGGGTTATGAAATCAGGAGGACAAGACTACCTCATCAGAGGTATCGGAAGAGTCAGGTCCGTCGCTGACATTGAAAATGCAGCGGTTGCCTCGAGAGACGGCATCCCGGTCCTCGTCAGGGACATTGCCGCCGTGAAAATTGGCCCTGCATTCAGGATCGGTGATTCGTCCGTTGACGCGAAGCCTGCCGTTGTACTTGCGATCCAGAAGCACCCTGACGCGAATACGGTCGAACTTACCAGGCGGCTCGAAATGGTACTTGAGGAGATCAAAAAGACCCTGCCGGAAGGTATCGTTATAGACACAGACATTTTCAGGCAGGCGGACTTTATCCAGAGGGCGATCGACAATGTGCTGAGGGTTGTTGTCGAGGGCGGCATACTCGTTATTGCTATCATTCTGCTGTTCCTCGGCAACCTCAGGGCGACAGTAATCTCTGTCACCGCCATGCCTTTGTCTTTGCTATTCGGGGTTCTTGTGATGAAGTATTTCGACATCACAATCAACACCATGACCCTTGGCGGCATGGCCATCGCCATCGGCGTCATCGTGGATGATGCCATCATCTATGTGGAGAATGTCTTCCGGCGGCTGAACGAAAATCATCACAAGCCTGAAGCGATGCGCCATCCCACCATGAAGGTGATCTTCGATGCCTCAAAAGAGATCCGGGGACCGATCATCAATGCCACGCTCATCATCATTGTGGTCTTTGTCCCTCTCTTCTTCCTGACCGGTATCGAGGGCCGGCTTCTCAGGCCCCTCGGCGTATCCTATATGGTTTCGATCGTGGCCTCGCTCATTGTGGCGTTGACCGTGACTCCGGCAATGTGCGCTTATCTCCTTCGGAGAGGGAAGTTTCTTGAAGAAAGCGGCGATAGCCGTCTTGTCCATTGGCTCAAGCGGGCGTATAAGCCTGCTCTTAATTTTTCCATAAGGAGGCCGGGGGTAGTAATTACTGCCGCGGTTGTCGGCTTTGCCGTCTCGCTCGTGCCGCTCTTTTTCATCGGTAGGTCCTTCCTGCCGTCATTCAACGAGGGGTCACTTACGGTCATGGTTGCAACAGCGCCGGGGACCTCTCTCGAGAAGTCGTCAGAGATAGGAACGCTTGCCGAGCAGATTCTTCTCAAGCATCCGAATGTGGTGAAGACATCCCGAAAGACCGGCAGAGGAGAACTTGATGAACACGGGAAACCGGCCAATGCCTCTGAGATAGAGGCAAAACTCGATATGAAAGACAGAAAGCTCCAGGACGTGCTTGTCGAACTAAGGGCGTCCATGACTGCCATCCCCGGCACAATCGTCACTT